>Ga0209737_10001206_pt1 | contig 19001 bp, 10 predicted proteins | sample TergutCu122P3_FD_187284 | JGI IMG/M metagenome (GOLD analysis project Ga0209737, IMG submission 187284) | Cubitermes ugandensis P3 segment gut microbial communities from Kakamega Forest, Kenya - Cu122 P3 (SPAdes) (version 2) | ecosystem: Host-associated > Arthropoda: Insects > Digestive system...
ATCAGTGTTAAAGGCAGGGCTCTCCCGCGCAAGAACTAACACTGATGCATCTCTGTTTTTAAACAGCCCCGGTCACCGTGTAACGATGATGTATTCCTGATCCAACTGTAACTTCTTTACGGTTATCACTGCCCTTCCCATATCGTCCACCATGTCGGAGACCTTCGTCGTCGCTCCGAGGACCAGATACTTTATGAAGCCGGTGGCCGTGTCAATGACCACATCCTCGATATGACCCAGCAGCTGACCGTCCCTGCTTATTGCCATCTTACCGGCGATCTCAGATATGAATATCCTGTCGGGCATCGTATCACTGGTAGAACGGGAGCTCATCCCACGCTGTCCGCCTTTTCTTTATCTCTGCGGCGATGTTCTCATACGTCCTCAGCATCTCGTCGTCCGTCGACGGTCTGACCTTCTTTAACGCGGCGTCGAAATGTCTCCGTCCCACGTTCTTTATGTTCGGGTCCTCGCGATACGCTTCCATGCCCGCCTCACGGCACAATCCCTCAAGGTCGGCGCCCACATAACCTTCGGTGCTCTTTGCGATATCGTCAAGATCGACGCCCTTCAGGGGCATGTTCTTCGTATGCACGTCAAGTATCTTCCTTCTCGCGGCGGCATCCGGAGGTCCGATGAGGATGAGTTTATCAAAGCGCCCCGGTCTCAGCAGAGCGGGATCGATCATGTCCGGTCTGTTCGTGGCGCCCATTATCATGACGTTGTTCAAACTCTCGATACCGTCCATTGACGTCAAAAGCTGATTGACGACCCTTTCCAGCGTATGCGAGTCCCCTCCCCTTCCGCGCCTCGGTGCGACGGAATCCATCTCATCGAAGAAGATTATGCACGGCGCCATCTGTTTGGCGCGTTTGAATATCTGGCGTATCGCTTTTTCGCTCTCGCCCAGCCACATGTTCGTTATCTCCGGTCCGCTGACGGAGATGAAGTTCGTTCCTGCCTCATTTGCAACGGCCTTCGCTATCAGCGTTTTTCCTGTTCCCGGAGGGCCGTAGAACAACACTCCCTTCGCCGGCCTTATCCCGAGCCTTTCGAACGCCTTGGGATCGTCCGACGGGATGAACGCCTCCTTTATCTCCCGCTTGACATCATCCAGTCCGCCGACGTCGGACCACGTAACTCTGGGTATCTCCACAAGGACCTCGCGCATACCGCTCGGTTCCACCTCAGCAAGCGCTGAACGGAAATCGTCCATCGTCACGCGCATATTCTCCAAAGTAACGGAAGGTATCGGTTTGTCGAGATCCAATTCGGGCATCTTCCTCCGCAGACATCTCATTGCCGCCTCCCTCGCCAACGCGGCGAGGTCGGCACCGACGAATCCGTGCGTTATTGATGATATCTGATCAATATCAAAATCGGTGTCAAGGGGCATTCCGCGCGTGTGAACGTTCAGAATGTCCTTCCTTCCCTTCCTGCCGGGTATGCCTATCTCGATCTCCCGGTCAAAGCGTCCGGGACGCCTGAGCGCCGGATCCATCGAATCCTCGCGGTTCGTGGCGGCGATCACAATGACGTCGCCCCTTCCGCTGAGCCCGTCCATCAAGGTTAAGAATTGAGCGACCAGCTGTACCGTTGATTCGTGACGGACCTCATCCCTCTTCGGCACCAGCGAATCAATTTCGTCAATGAATATTATGCTCGGTGAGCTCTCTTCAGCCTGTTTGAAGAGCTCTCGCAAATGCCTTTCGCTCTCGCCCCACCATTTGCTGACGATCTCCGGTCCCTGTATGGAAAAGAACGATGCGCCGGATTCGTTGGCAACGGCCTTCGCTATCAATGTTTTCCCGGTCCCCGGAGGTCCGTAAAGGAGAACGCCCTTCGGCGGCGATATGCCGAGCCTGATGAAAAGTTCGGGATGTTTTAACGGTAACTCGATCATCTCCCTGATCTTCCTCAATTCGTCGTCCAGACCGCCGACGTCGTCGTACGTTATCCCTTCCGCGCGGACGTCGCGCTTGACGGACGGTTCTTCCTTCACCACGATGTCCGTACCGGGACCTATTATCACGGCGCCGGCAGGTACGGTGCTGGAGACGGTGAATGTCGCTTTGTTCCCCATCAGTGCGACGTTGGGAACAAGGATGTCACACCCTTTCATCACCGGACGGTTCATCAGACCGCGTCTGAACACGTCCGCTATCCCCTCCTCGAACTTGATCTTCTTCCCTTCCGGTATGATGGGTGCCAGAACAACTTTTTCAGCGGGCTCCGGGATGCATCTTTTTACTTTTACGGACTGATCTATGGAAGCACCGGCATTGGTCCTCGTGATGCCGTCTATCCTTATGATCCCAAGCCCTTCGTCCTCGGGCATGCTCCTGAAAACTTTGGCGACCGTCGTCTTGGTACCGACTATCTCTATCGTGTCGCCTGCCTCAACACCGAGCTTCACACGCGTCGCGGTGTCGATGCGCGCCCTTCCCAACCCCGCTTCCGTGGTGCTGATGACCTTCTCAACTCTCAGTTCGATGATGACATCCATCTTATGACGCATGTCGTTAGTTTTATTTCATACATTCCTTTCGTATGCGCAAAGATCCGCACATCTTTTTCGGAAATCCGTCACGGCGGAACGTAAGAAAGCGGAACGAAGTCGTAAAGAGACGTTAAAGACTAAAAACTATTAAATAAGATGACGGAATGCTCCTTGATTACAAGCTTTAAACTATCATGGGTCTGTAGCTCAGCTAGGTAGAGCATCTGGCTTTTAACCAGGTGGCCAAGGGTTCGAATCCCTTCAGACCCGCTGGTGGTCTCATGAGCGATCAAAGGGACAGATCAAGTATGAGGAACGAAACAGCAATTCAGGCATTTTTCTCGCAGAAGGGTTTCCCGCTGACCGGCAGCGGGGCAATTGGAAGGTGAAAACACTTGGCAGCAGATAACATCGCGTTCAACGTCCTTAAGCACGACCTTGTACCGGAGCACCATCTTTTGAACGAGGAGGAGGCGGCAGCGATACTTTCACGGTTGAAAGTAACGTGCGACCAGCTTCCCAAGATAAGGAAGAGTGACGCCGGCATAAAGGTGTTGGAGAAGATATACGGCCCCATCGAGGAGGGACGTATTGTGAAGATCGTACGGAAAAGTGAGACGGCGGAGGAGTTCGTCGCTTACAGGCTTGTCACAAGGGGATGAATCATTGAGGGATCTTGTAAAATTATATTTCGATGAGCGCAGCATCGTTAACCACCACGTATCGTCATTCGATGATTTCCTGGCAACGCCGGACAACCCGAACAGCAGGATGCAGCGCATCGTCGACAACCTGAGAGTTCCGACGGATGACGCGGAACGCGGCATAATCCGTTTGGACCCGGAGAGGACGAACGGCCGCAACATAGAGATACGGATAGGCAGGAAGAGGGACGAGAACGGCGAGGTCGATCCGCATTCAAGGGCGACGATACGCGTCGACGAACCGAAGATAATGGAAGCCAACGGTTACCGTCACGAACTGTCGCCGATGGAAGCGAGATTAAGGAATCTGAACTACCTTGCGCCGATACATTTGGATTTCACCGTCATTGAGGACGGTGTTGAGAAGGACACGGAGAAGGTGCACGTCGGAGACCTTCCGATGATGGTCAAGTCCAAGGGATGCAACCTTAACAGAAAGGTCATAGAGACGCATCTGGAACGCGAACTCTCCGATCATGATTACATAAGGACGTTACTCGAACAGAAGGAGGACCCCCGGGACCCGGGAGGATACTTCATCGTCGGCGGTACCGAGAGGGCGCTGATAACGCTGGAGGACCTCGCTCCGAACAGGGTGATGATCGAGTACAACGAAAAATACGGGACACGTTTGGAATCTGCCAAAGTATTTTCGCAGAAGGAAGGATACCGCGCGCTGACGCTCGTGGAGAAGAAGAAGGACGGGATGCTGATGGTGACGGTCCCCGTTGCATCGACGGCCATACCGCTGGTTGCGCTGATGAAGGCGCTCGGCATGGAAAGCGACGAGGAAATTTACGAAACGATCGTGTCGAGGGAGGAGATGGCGAACATCGTCTACGCCAACATCGAGAACAGTTTCGATAAGAAGAACTACGCCCCGAACGGATACCACACGCAGGAGGACGCCATTCTCTTTTTGGAAAGGAACTTCGCCGCCGGTCAGGCGAAGGAGTACAGGACGAAGAAGGTGGAATCGATATTGGACCGTTCGCTGCTTCCCCATCTCGGTGATACGGAAGCGGACAGGATGAAGAAGGCGATCTTCCTGGGACGTATCGCGCACGCGGTGCTCGAACTATCATTGGATAAGAGGAAAGAGGACGACAAGGACCACTACGCCAACAAACGTCTGAAACTTTCCGGCGACCTGATGGAAGATCTGTTCAGAACAAGCTTCAACAGTCTGATGAAGGACCTGAAATACCAATTGGAAAGGAACTGGGGGCGGAAGAAGGATGAGCTGAAGATCTCATCGTCAATACGCCCCGATCTCCTGACACACAAATTATTGCATTCGCTGGCCACAGGCAACTGGGTCGGAGGGCGCGCAGGAGTGTCGCAGTTACTGGACAGGACGAGCAACATGTCCGCGATGTCCCACCTGAGGCGTGTCACGTCCTCGCTGACAAGAAGTCAGCCGCACTTCGAGGCGCGTGACCTTCACCCGACGCAATGGGGTCGCCTCTGCCCGTCGGAGACGCCGGAAGGACAGAACTGCGGTCTTGTGAAGAACGCCGCACTGATAATCGACGTATCCGAGGGATTCCAGGAAGCGGACCTGAAATGGATACTGAAAGATCTGGGCCTCGGTCCGGTGAAACAGTCGGGAAGCCGCATCTACGTGAACGGTGACCTTGTGGGAACTCACGTTGACGCCGGGAAACTGGTCAACGAGATAAGGGACCGCAGACGCTGCGGCCTGATGTCGGGAGAGGTGAACATCCGTTTCGACGAAGAGATGAACGAAGTGATCATCAACTGCGACGAAGGAAGACTGCGCAGACCGCTGCTCGTGCTGAAGGACGGAAGGACGATGATCACCCGCAAGCACATTGAGGGTATCCGTGAAAAGAAGGTCAGATGGAACGACCTGTTCCGCGAAGGGATCCTGGAATGGCTTGATGCGGAGGAGGAAGAGGATGCCCTGATCGCCGTGGATGCGTACGAGGTCCCGGAGAAGTGCGGGCACTGCGCCCGCATACTGTCGCCGATGGACGCGGACTGGATGAACCCCGGCAAGGACGAGAGGGTAACGCTGAAATGCAAGTTCTGCAACGAGACGTTCACCGTTCCGTCCAATCTTGAGAAGAGGCACACGCACATGGAGATAGACCCGATGGTCATCCTCGGCGTGTGCTCCGGTTTGGTCCCGTACCCGGAACACAACTCGTCGCCGCGTGTGACGATGGGCGCGGGGATGTCGAAGCAGGCGCTTGGGATACCCGCATCCAACTATCGTATCAGGCCGGACACCAGAGGCCACCTGCTGCACTACCCGCAGAGGCCGATGGCACAGACGCAGACGATGGAGTTCGTCGGCTACAACCACAGGCCGGCGGGTCAGAACTTCGTGGTCGCCGTTCTTTCGTATCACGGTTACAACATGGAAGATGCGCTCGTGATGAACAAGAGCTCCGTTCAAAGAGGGCTCGGAAGGTCGTCGTTCATGAGGACGTACCGCGCAGAGGAACGCCGGTACCCCGGAGGACAGGAGGATCATTTCGAGATACCGTCGCCGGACGTGAGAGGGGCGCGCGCAGACCTTGCGTACGCTTCGCTGGGCGAGGACGGTCTCATATCTCCGGAGTCGGAGGTCACAGGAAGCGATGTTCTCATAGGAAAGACATCGCCCCCGCGTTTCCTTGAGGAGGAAACGGACTTCCTGACGCCGCAGAAGAGGCGCGAGACGTCAATAACGGTAAGGCCCGGAGAACTCGGTTACGTGGACTCAGTGATGGTCACCGAATCCGAGAACGGTTCGAGGCTTGTAAGAGTCAAAGTAAGGGATCAGAGGGTTCCCGAGCTCGGCGACAAGTTCTGTTCGAGGCACGGACAGAAAGGCGTTGTCGGCCGTCTCGTGGATCAGGAGGACATGCCGTTCACGGCGGACGGCATAACGCCGGACCTTGTGATCAACCCCCACGCCATCCCGAGCCGTATGACAGTTGCGCATGTGCTCGAGATGATAGGCGGCAAAGTAGGTTCCATGGAAGGCCGCACGATCGACGCAACTTCGTTCTCAGGCGAGAACGAACAGTCGATACGCGACGGTCTTGTGAGGAACGGGTTCAAGCACACGGGGAAGGAAGTGATGTACGACGGCGTCAGCGGTCGCATGATCCAGACGGATGTGTTCGTGGGCGTGATATTTTATCAGAAGTTACACCACATGGTGTCCGGTAAGTTACACGTACGTTCGCGCGGTCCGGTGCAGATACTCACGAGACAGCCGACCGAAGGCAGATCGAGACAGGGAGGTCTCAGATTCGGGGAGATGGAGCGTGACTGTCTCATCGGTCACGGTGCCGCGATGGTGATCAAGGACCGTTTGCTTGACGAATCGGACGGAACGCAGCAGTACATCTGCGGCAACCCGAACTGCGGGCACGTCGCGATAATGGACCGCCACAGTTCGCTGTACTGCCCGGTATGCAAGAACAACACTAACATCTACTTAGTTCAGACGTCGTACGCGTTCAAACTGCTTATGGACGAACTTCTGTCTCTCGGCGTTGCCATGAGACTTCAGCTGGAGGACCTGAGATGATCGGAATATCCAAGAGAATAGGGGCGATAAAATTCTCCTGCGTTTCACCGGAGGAGATAAGGAAGATGTCCGCCACCAAGATAATAACGGCGGACACGTACGATGACGAAGGTTATCCGATAGAGATGGGACTGATGGACCCGCACATGGGCGTCATCGAACCGGGACTGAGATGCAAGACCTGCGGCTGCAAGGTGGACGAATGTCCCGGACATTTCGGTCACATCGATCTTGCGATGCCGGTGATACACGTAGGCTTCATCAAGGACATCAAGACTCTTCTGGAAAGCACATGCCGCAAATGCGGACGTCTGATGCTCACCGAGAATCAGATAGAAGAGACGAGACAGAACATGGACCGTGTCGAGGAGCTCGGCGGAGATACCGCCGATCTGAAGATATTCACCAAGTCGACGGCAAAGGACGCATCCTCGAAAGGACTGTGCCCGTACTGCGGCGAGGAACAGATAAAGATCAAACTGGACAAGCCGACCACGTTCAGGGAAGTTGACGATAACCACAAGTTAACTCCGAGGGAAGTGCGTGACAGACTTGAGCGCATCCCGGACGAGGACCTTAAGACGTTGGGGATGGACCCGGCGACGTGCAGACCGGAATGGATGATCCTCACAGCGCTGGCGGTACCGCCGGTCACGGTGAGACCGTCGATCACGCTGGACACCGGCGACAGGTCGGAGGATGACCTCACTCACAAATTAGTTGACGTGCTCAGAATAAATCAAAGGCTGAGAGAGAACAGGGATGCGGGTGCGCCGCAGCTGATCGTCGAGGACCTTTGGGAATTGCTGCAGTATCACGTCACCACGTACTTCGATAACCAGACGTCGGGGATACCGCCGGCAAGGCACCGTTCCGGACGCCCGCTGAAGACGCTGGCGCAGAGGCTCAAAGGAAAGGAGGGAAGGTTCAGGTCGAACCTTTCCGGAAAGCGTGTGAACTTCTCCGCCCGTACCGTGATATCGCCCGATCCGCTGTTATCGATAAACGAAGTCGGGGTCCCGATAAAGGCGGCAAGGGAACTGACCGTTCCGGTGCATGTGAACGAGCACAACATAGGAACGCTGAGGGAGATCGTCGCCCGCGGCCCCGAGCCGCCGGAGGACGGACCGTACCTTCCGGGAGTGAACTACGTGATACGCTCCGACGGACGCAGGATACGCGTGACGGAGCGCAACGCGCAGGAAGTTTCCGAGGGAATTGATATTGATTACACCGTCGAGAGACAGCTGGTGGACGGTGATGTCGTGTTGTTCAACAGACAGCCGTCGCTTCACAGGATGTCGATGATGGCGCACCGCGTCCGCATAATGGAGGGAAAGACATTCCGCTTCAACCTGTGCGTATGTCCTCCGTACAACGCCGACTTCGACGGTGATGAGATGAATCTGCACGTACTGCAGAGCGACGAGGCGCGCGCGGAAGCGCGCATACTGATGCAGGTGCAGGAGAACATCCTTTCACCGAGGTACGGCGGACCGATCATCGGTGCGATACACGACCACATCACCGGTATATACTATTTAACGCACGGCAATCCGAAATTCGACCGCACAAGGACGCTGAACATTCTGTCGAAGCTGTCGCAGGTGGAGATGCCCGAACCGGCGGAGAAGAAGGACGGCAAGGAATACTGGACAGGGAAACAGTTGTTCTCGACGGTCCTTCCGAAAGACCTCCGGGCGACGTTCAAGGCAAGCATATGCCAGAACTGCGACCGCTGCAGACACGAGAACTGCGAGTTCGACTCGTATGTCAAAGTACGCAACGGCGTCCTTCTCTGCGGTACCATCGACGCGAAGTCGATAGGGAACAGCAAGGGAAAGATACTGGACCGCATAGCGCGTGACTACGGACCGGAGAGAGTGGGACAGTTCATCGATGAAGTCACGAGACTTGCGTTGGGTGCGATCATGGACCGCGGTTTCAGCACAGGTATTGATGACGAAGACATACCGGAAGAGGCGAAGCTGCAGATAAGGGAGTTCAACAAAGAGTGCATAGACAAGGTGACGTCGTTCGTCCAGTCGTACCGCGACGGAACACTGGACCAAATGCCCGGGCGTTCGCTGAGAGAAACACTTGAGGTCGAAGTGATGAAAGTGCTCGGACAGGCGCGTGACCAGGCGGGAAAGATCGCAGGAAAGCATCTGGGTATGGAGAACTCCGCGGTGGTCATGGCAAAGTCCGGTGCAAGGGGATCAATGCTGAACCTTTCGCAGATGGCGGGTTGCGTCGGCCAGCAGGCCGTCCGCGGTGAGCGTCTGTCAAGAGGCTATTGGAACAGGACGCTCCCGCACTTCACAAAGGGCGATCTCGGCGCGTATGCGAAAGGGTTCGTATCCAATTCATACAAGACGGGATTGGCGCCGACCGAGTTCTTCTTCCACGCGATGGGAGGAAGGGAAGGACTTGTGGACACTGCGGTGAGGACGTCACGCTCGGGATACATGCAGCGCCGTCTGATATCGGCGCTTGAGGACCTTAAGTTGATGGGGGACGGCACCGTAAGGAACACCGCCGACACCATCATCCAGTTTGAATACGGAGAGGACGGCGCCGACCCGGCAAGGTCGGTGCAGGGAAAAGCGATAGATCTGGACGATCTCTTCGTCGAAGTTCTCGGCGACGATGCCGAAAAACTGCTGGTGATAGAATCATCCGAAGTGGGCGAGGACTACGGAACGATCGAAAAGGACGAGATGGAGTTCATCGAGGAAGAGGAGAGCACATTCGACGAACCGGAGTTCGGAGGTGAGTAAGATGGCAAAGAAGGACACGATGAACGCGCTGCTCAAGAGGGACATCGACCAGGAAGTGGCCGAAAAACTTCTGACCAAGTACAGCACACTGGGTGCGATAAGCGAAGCGGGGACCGATGAACTGGTGTCATTGGGGATAACGGAGGACGAGGCGTCCGACGTTCTCGCCAAGATAGGGAAGAGGGCGGCGCCGCCGAAGGCGGACAAGGCAAAGAAGGTCGAGGACCTCGCCGAACCGATGGAACTCGTGCACGCGCCCCTGGAACTTTCCGAAGAGGGAAAACGGCTGAAGGAGATAGCGGACAGGAGGAACATCAGCATTCCGTTGAAGATCATCGTCGACATATCGAAGCGTCTGAAGAACGCCGGTCTGAGTGACGAGATATACGAAAAGTTCGTCACCGTCGCGGCACGCATGTACGAGGACCACCGCATGGACCCGAACGAGTCGGCCGGTATAATGGCCGCCCAATCGATAGGGGAACCGGGAACGCAGATGACGATGCGTACCTTCCACTACGCCGGTGTGGCTGAGATCAACGTCACGCTCGGTCTGCCGAGACTCATTGAGATAGTCGATGCAAGGCGCATACCGAGCACGCCGATGATGACCGTCCGTCTCGTAGGGATGGCGGCGGACGATGAGAACATTGCCCGTCTCGTTTCCTCGGAGATAGAGATGACAAATTTACTCGACGTGGCGTCGATACAGACGGACATAACGAACATGAGGTTCATCATCAGACCGGACGCACGGAAGATGGAGGCGCGCGGCGTGAAGACGGAGGACCTCGTGGACCGCCTGAACAAGGTGAAGGCGGCACGCGGTCAGGCGGAACTGAGCGGTCAGGACATAATAGTCACGTCGGACGAACCGTCATACAAGAAGCTGCAGACGATATATGATTCAATAAAAGGGATCAAGATCAAAGGCATCGACGGCATCATAAGAGCGGTCATAAGGAAAGAGGACAAGACCGGGAAGTGGGTGATATACACCGAAGGGAGCAATCTGAAGGAAGTGCTGAAGATAGCAGGCGTCGACCAGACGAGGACGATGACCAACAGCATCCAGGAAGTCGCTGACGTTCTGGGAATAGAGGCTGCCCGCAACTCCATAATACGGGAGGCGTACAGCACCCTGTCCGAACAGGGGCTGAGCGTTGACATAAGGCACATCATGCTCGTCGCCGACCTTATGACGAACGACGGTTACGTCAAAGCGATAGGAAGGCACGGAATATCCGGAAGGAAATCAAGCGTATTGGCAAGAGCGGCGTTCGAAATAACCGCAGCGCACTTGCTGCATGCCGCCATGGTAGGAGAGATAGACCATCTCGACGGAGTGGCGGAGAATATCATAGTCGGTCAGCCGGTGACCCTTGGAACCGGTGCCGTCAATCTGATATACACACCGAGGGGGAACAAGAAATGATAGATATAAGCAGAGCATTGAAATCGGCGATCTCCACCGGACAGGTGGAGTTCGGCGTGGGCCAGACAGAGAAAGCGGTAAGGAACGGGAACGCACAGATGATCATCCTCGCAAGGAATTGCCAGAGCGATTTCCTGAAAGGCGATGTGAAAGTGAAGGTTCACGTGTACGAGGGGAACAATATGGAATTGGGCGCCCTCTGCGGTAAGCCGTTCTCAGTGTCCGCATTGGCGGTCATTGACAAAGGCAGTTCGAACATCTTAACGCTGTGAGAATATGTCCGCGGATATCGTACTAACCGAAGACACACTGATGTACATATCGCTCTTCGAATCGATAACGAGAGCGAATGTCATCGACTGCATGGATGCCGACGATAAGTTGGTGTTCGTCGTTGAGGCAGGCCAAGGTAACATCGCTGTTGGAAAGAAAGGCGAGCACGTGATAAGGCTGAAGGACCGCACCGGAAAGAACATCCAGGTGGTCGAATATTCGGATGACCCCGAACAGTTCGTTAAGAACGTGTTTCACATCTACGAACCTCAGAAAGTGGCGATCGAGCAGCGCGGCAACATCACGCACGCAACCGTCACCGTGGATCCGAAGCTGAAGGGCCGCGCGATCGGGAAAGCGGGAAAGAACCTGCGGATCGCACGCGACATCGTGAACAGGCATCATGAGATACAGAGCATAAGCGTCGACTGAGCGCCGTCCCCCCGGCGCACTACGACCCAAGGGACCAAACAGTTTACCTTTTTATCATTCACAACGGTATCCGTTCGACCTCCAGTCGGTCGGCCGTCGGGTATTCCTCGACGATATAACATTTGAACGGAAGCTCGTTCGCTATCTCATCAACGATCCACGGCGCTATCTCCATCCTTTTTTTCACGGGGTCAAGGAACATAAGGTCATCGGGAACGTCGTATTCGTTCCGTAACAATTCCGCGGCGGCATCAAGGTCGTCCGCGTAAATGAGACCTTTCATCACCGTGCCGTCCTCGGTGACCGCCTCATAATCCTTGGCGTTCTTCTCCGCCGTGCGTATGAGGCGTTTCCTCAGCTGTACGGAATCCTTGAACGCGGAGGAGCAGAAGCGTATGTTGGCCTTCGGGAACGTCTTGAGGATATGCTTCGCGACCTTGTCGGAACTGAGTACAGCGGACGACATCTCATCCTTAAGTTCGTACTGTCTGGCACTCATCATGTCCCAGTTGCTTTCCGAGAACTCCAGCTCGTTGATGTTCACGAAACCGACGCCCATCTCGGTAACGTCCTTTATGAGACGTTCAAGATGCGCGGCAAGGTCCGGGAGCGACGGGACCTCGATGCCGACGTCCATGTTCGTTCGTGAGATCACAAGGCGGAGATCGGTCGTTCCGATGTCCTCCCATGTCCCGATCGGAGGATGGAACCGTATCTCGTCGAGACCGGCGGCCTCAAGCATCATCACCTTTTCGATGTCAACGGAAGAGGTGTACAGATGGATATGGTGCTCACGGCCGAAATGTTCTTTCAATGCGCGTATCACCGTCAGCGTGCGGTCCATGTTCAGAAGCGGGTCCCCTCCGGTGATCCCGGTGCCGGTGGCGTCCATCGACTCCGCTTCCGATATGATCCCGCTGATATCGGTGACCCTCCGTTCGTTCGCGTACATCGAGTCCGTTCCCTTTTTCTCGTTGGAGACGGGACAGTAAAAGCACCCGGTGCCGCATCTTCCGGTGACGAACAGCACCATCTTGCTGCCGTTCATGCAATGTTCGCATCCTTTCGCAGAATTTCCGTTAACGGCGGAACCGCATTTGAACCTCGATGTCATCGGTGGTCTACCGTACAATGTTTTAATAATCCTTTCTGACATAAACTCAGCGACATGAGAAGGGACACGCGTATCATTTTGGCAATCGACGAGACGGACAGGGAGAAGGCGCTGAGCGTTGTCAATGCGGTGAAGGATCACATCGACGCGGTGAAGATCAACTGGCCGCTCATTTTGTCCGCGGGACCGGAGATGATAACGCTGCTGTCAAAGATGACGGACGTGATATGCGACCTCAAGGTGGCCGACATACCGAACACGGTACGCCTTATTGTGGAGGGTGCGACGGCAAGGGGCGCGGACGCGGTGATAGTTCATGCGTTCACCGGCGAGGACTCGCTGAGGGCGGCCGTTGACGCGGCAGGCAAGGCGGAGATATATGCGGTCACCGAGATGAGCCATCCCGGAGGGATGACGTTCACGGCGCCGCATGCGTTGGAGATGGCCGAGATCGGCGTCAGATGCGGCGTCGCCGGGTTCATAGCGCCGGCCACCCGACCGGAAAGGATCGCGGCCGTAAGAAGCATCATCGGTTCGAGGAAGATACTCTCGCCCGGCGTCGGAACACAGGGAGGGGACGCGGCGGCGGCCGTAAAAGCGGGCGCCGATCACGTAATAATCGGAAGGACGATATACAGCTCCGCCGACCCGAAAAGGACTGCTGCGGAGATAGAAAGGGAGATACGCTCCGTTCTCTGATACCTACCTATATATACGCGCCTAAAAGCATATTTATATTCAATCGCTAATCAGCCGTTATTCTATAAGTGGAGAATGTAGAATGCGTCAGTCAAAAGAGAGTTCGGGCAGCCCTTCGGGCGGCATAAAAGAATGGATCGTGAAGAACTGGCGTTCACTTACGGTACTGTTTGCGATAGTCCTTATGGCCTTCATATTGAGGGTGTTCTTCGCATACGGTACCTCCGCGGACAGCGGATTCGCGCTGTCCGGGGGGTCGGACGCCGCATATCATTTACATGTTATCGTGCAGATACTCACGAACGGCGGTCACGTCGTCACGGATCCTGCACTGAATTACCCGTTCGGCGGTCTTAACTACAATCCGCCGCTGTTCGACTGGTCCGTCGCCGCGGTAGCGTATCCGTTAACTCTCCTCGGATACTCGGTCACGGGATCCGCAAGTGCAGCGCTCGTCTTCTCCACGGCGACCGCAGGCTCACTGACATGCATTCCCGTATATCTTTTAGCGAAGGAGATGTTCAGCCGCAGAGCGGCGATAGTGGCATCCGCGTTCTTTGCGATATCTTCCGTCGCAATTGTGAAGACGGTGTTCTCCAACGGTACCGAGAGCGCATACTTCGTTCTCTTCTTCGTGCTTACGACGCTGTTCCTGCTGAGAGCGGTGAAGGCGTTCAAGAGGGCGGACGACGACCTTCCGTTACTGGACGGATTGTTCGCGCCGTTCAAGGATAAGACGGTTTTCAGGAACATGCTGCTCGCAGGTTTATCGCTGACAGCGCTGATGCTCTCGTGGATCGGATTCCTGACGGTGATAGTGCTGTTCTCGTTCGTGATGGCAGTGCAGGCCGTGACAGACCGTCTGAGAGGGAAGAACGCCATCGGTTACGTTATGATATACGGTTCCGTCATGCTGTTCGCGCTTCTCGTGAGTTCGTTGTACTACATACTCGTAATGGGCATGTTAGCGATCATCGCCGGTCCGGCGTGCCTGCTTCTTATCGTGGGTGCAGTTTCAATAATAATTTCGTCATGGCGCATATGGGTGTTGTCGTTCCCCGTGTCCCTGGCGATAGTGATAGTCTCAATGGCAGCGATATGGTTCCTCGTACCGTCACTGTTCACGGCCATGACCGCAGGCGTATATCCGTATGCGGAAGGCAAGTTCGGGCAGATGCTCACGGCTTACACCGGCGTGACGTTATCGACGCAGGCGATATACGCAGGCGTCGTCACGATGTGGTTCGCGGTGATCCTCACCGGCTACAGACTGATACGGCTGCCGAAGAAGGCGGACTCCCCGTCATATCTTTTCGTGACGATGTGGTTCGTTGCTTTGCTCTATTTCAGCTGGAGGAACGCCGACCTGGCGTATCTGGCGGCGCCGATGTACGCCATCGGTGCGGGCGTGGTGATAATGTACGTCCTGCGCCGTGTCCACATCAAAGAATACATCGAAAGTTTCAAAGGATGCACCATAAGATCGGTATGGAGAAAGGTCATCAAGCCGCTGCCGTTCGTGACGGTGCTGGCGACGGTGTTCGTATTGCTCACACCGAACGTCCTCTATGCGGTGGACGCGAGCATACCGAGCAACGAGAAATCGAATTACAACGAGAACATGCATCTGGGCGCCGCAAGCCCGGAGAACATAAACTACCTCGGCGCGACGAACTATTACATAAGGGACAGCGACTGGAGCATGACGCAGGCATGGAACCATTACGGGAACGCGGCAAAGAGCGGAGCGCTCGTCACATGGCTGGACTACGGTGCCGAGGCGATAGCAAAAGGTAAGTTCAACGTGGTGGCGGATCATTTCGGCAACGGTTCGGCGGCAGCGTCCAATATATTGTTAGGCGATCCGTCGGAAGCGATCGCGGCGATGACGGTAAGGCTGCTGCTGACAGGGGACGGTCAGCTGGTGAACAAAGTGATATCCGATGCCGGTGTCCGCACGGAACTGAAAAGGATACTGTTCGAAGGAAGGTCAACGGTCGACGGGAATCCGATCCCGAACAAAGAATACGTTGCAATGAACCCGGACATATTCGGCGCCACCGACAGCGACATATCGGACGAGAACGCGATGTATCTTGCCGCGGTGCGTCTTCTTACAACGAGTTACACGGACGGCGAGATATCCGACATATACAACAAGGCGGTCAAGGAAACCGGTCACGAGATAGGATACATCGGAGTGACGGGAAGCATGCTGCCGATATACTACGGCGACAGCAGCCTCTTCAGCACATTGGCGTACCTGAACGATTACCATCTGGACAGGAACGCATCCCCGTCGAAGTACTACTGGGCGGGGATACCGTACGTCGGTTATTACTACTCGTACGAGGACGTGATGTACGAGACGATGATATGGAAATCCCTCGTAGGGATGTCATTGAACGATTTCAGGGCGTTCCACGGCGAGCCCACCCTCTCACACACGGAGATCATGAGAGGACTGATGGTAAGCGACGGAACATACAAAGCGGTCCCGGGATTCGGGATGGGAAGTTTCACGGTGGACAAATGGTGGGTACTGTACAATCCGGATGACACCGCACCGTACGACAAATGGGAGCTCATGGACGGATACGAGGCGCAGGCGCTGCAGGAAAGCAGCGGCGGTCTGATAAATTACCTCGGAGGGATGGTGTTCCTCAAATACAACAAGAACACGGACATCCTCAGCGGCTCCGTGTCCACGCCCGCCCCCGGCGAGCCTGTCGCAGGCGTCACGGTAGCGATATTCGATGAGCACGGAAAATTACTGGGCAAGACGGTCACGGACGCGGACGGTAAGTACAGCCTCGCCGTCCCCAAAGGAAAGGCGGACACGATAGGCGTGTACAGCGGCTCCGTGTACTCAATGGAGATATACAACGGAGACGCGGCCGTTCTCAATGTCACGATAGAGATGTCCGATGCCGACGGAACGATAGTGTCGGTCGGTGCCGACGTCGAAGGCATAAACGTTACTCTCGTCGGCAGGGTGACAGGTAAGGAATACACATTCACCACCGATGCGGCGGGATACTTCGACGGGATCGTCGTACCGGATGTTTACGATGTGACGATGATGTCTGACGACATTGCTGTGTATACGGGAACGTTCACGCTGTACCCGGGCATCATGAACATCGGTGAGATAAACATCAAAGAGGTGACCGTTGACGTAACGGTAAGAGAAAGGTACACCTCATCCGGTCCGCCGGTCCCGGGCGTCACAGTAGTGATAATCGATAAGGACGGGAAACAAGTGGCAGAGGGCGAGACCAACGACAAAGGCGTTGCCAGGATGTTCGTGGCCCCGGGAACGTACACCGTTCAGGTCAAAGACCCGGGAGACGGATGGATGCTGGTCTCGAACTCGGCGACATCAACGTCAACGATGTTCACCGCAACCCTCGGGTCAACGTCAAGTCCCGTCACCACGCTTGTGCAGGCGGAAGAGATAAAGATCGAGGATGTAAAGGAAGGCGACCTGATCACGCTCAGGAACGGAGCGTACACGCCCAGAGGCACATATACGACAACGGTCCTCGTCGAAGCGGACGGCGACGTTACAGTTCACGTTCCCATAGGCGATTACGACAAGTTGTCTGTGTACACAGCAACAAAGGTCGCCGCGCTTGACAAGAGTATATCGTATGCTAAGATAGACGCCGCCACCAAGAAGATAACGGCGACGGCATGGGAAGACGGAGACCACGAAGTGAGCATAAAGATGACGTACGGTTCCGGCGCGGACGAAAAAGCGAACGCCGGCATGGTCGTGCTCATTCCGAATGACATGGAAGATATGATGATACACATCCCGATGAGTGCCGGAAAGGATGATCCCGAGTACACAGTTGTAAAAGTCCCGGCGGGGAGGTATACCGTGTATGCGTACGCGTTCCTCCCGGAAAAGAAGGCGTACATCGGTTCTATAGACGTGAACGCGGACAAGACGCTTGACATCAACCTCAAGAATGCGATAGCCGTCGGCGGTAACGTCACGTCAACCGGAAGTTCAAGGATAACGTTCGTGCCCGTAACGATAACGGCACCGGACGGAGAGAGGATCATCGCACCGACCGACGGTGTCGGTGCGTACTATCTGATGCTGCCGGTGAAAGAAAGCAGCACCGCGTTCACAGCGAACACGGAGATGCTCTTCGGCAACTTCATAGGAAGAGTGGACCCGTTATCAATAACGGTGGCGGCCAACGCCGCCAGCGACATGACGACGCAGCACCTGACGTCGACATCCACGTCAACGTCAATAAACGCGAACGGCGCTCAGGGCGGGGATACGTTCAAGATAGAGGCCGGAGTGACCGACGTCCCGATCAAGGAAGGGGACAACGTGGACGTTGAGTATTCCGTCACCAGCATCAACGATGCCGCCGGAACTGCAAGGATAGACATAAAGAACAACGGAACGGCCATACTGTACGGGATATTGAGATCAACGGACGGGGCCGAGTTCCGCATAGGCACATCCGCGACACCGGTGAGTGAACTGATGTTCTCGATCACAAGCAGCGGTACGAGACAGGTGAACGTCTTATTCACATCCGGACACACACCGGAAGTGGAACTGACCGTATTATCAACGTACGCCACAGTTGGATTGGACCTGCCGGCCGACATCATGCCTGCCGGCATAGAAAGGGACAATCACAGCATAAAACTGCTGAGCGGCTCAACCGAACAGGAACCGAACGCCGACGGAAAATACAACATCAGACCGGGATCATACACGGTCACAATAAAACCGGACCTGGACGAGGTCTCGGATGGTTACGACAGAGGATACTACTATACCGGCACGGTCGTAGTATACGCAGGAATGAAGACCGTCGATCTCGTCAGCCTCCTGACAAAAGTGATGGTAGTATACGTTGAGACCGGAGATAAAGATGACAAAGTAACGTTATCGATGGCCGGTGTCGTAGAGGATGAGAAGTCCAAGGCGGAACAGACAAAGAAATATTATGTCCCGCTGGACGACGACGATAAATTCTCCGGAACGATAACAGTGGATGCCAAGAACGGCAAGATCGCTTACTTGGATGTGGATGAGACGTCACTACCGATAGATATGACCGAATATCTGGGAGAGAAGGTGACGGTGAGCGGATACGCAGGAAGGGTGGCCGCAGGAGAGATGACGATAACCATGAGCACAGGCGGCGCCGCATTCGCTACCGTCAAAGTACCGATCACCAGAGGTGAGTACGAAGCGGTACTGCCGATAACGATACCCGGCGTCACGGACCCGAATAAAATTGAATATAAGTTCAACGCGGTCATGACCGACACCGTCAACGGCGTCGGACGCGCATTCTTGGGATCTGTGACGGTGCCCGAGGGCGATCTGGTCGTAAAGACGGTCGGCGGTAAGTCCGCGGCCAAAGTGAACATGGAGGCAAAAGTGGGTTCGCCGGATCTTACGCCGTCCAATCCGTCGACGTTCTTCACAGTGTACGGTAACGTCAGCGAAGGAACGAACAACCTTTCCGC
>Ga0209737_10001207_pt1 | contig 18998 bp, 15 predicted proteins | sample TergutCu122P3_FD_187284 | JGI IMG/M metagenome (GOLD analysis project Ga0209737, IMG submission 187284) | Cubitermes ugandensis P3 segment gut microbial communities from Kakamega Forest, Kenya - Cu122 P3 (SPAdes) (version 2) | ecosystem: Host-associated > Arthropoda: Insects > Digestive system...
ATGGTAGTATCCCAGTGTAACTATCAATTTATCAAGGACACTCAGACGTGAGGGGCGGCCACCTCGCCGGGGCTCTTCCTCAAATGCACTCTCAAGTATGGAGACCATCTTATCAAAGGTATCTTTCCGTACCCAAAATAATTCAAGATAATCTCTCTTTTTTAGTTTACTTAACCTTGCTTTATTATCCATAGGCATATTCAGCCACAATATTGGTACATATTGCAGATTTTAGAACGTATTTATTATGTGTTGAAATATATATTTTCTGGGACAGGTCTAATATTCTTAGCAGTGATTATGGCGAATATGTCACATATTATTTGGACGCCGCGGTTCAAGGCGACACTTTCGACTTAGGTGACACGGATTATATTGCCAATTATGCCACTGAGATAGTTTCAAGCCATAGAAACAGGTGAACCTTCAACAACACGCGTTTACGATTCAGGCGACTATGGCATGATGGTGTCTGTCTTTGCAGCGGGCGTGACAGCGGTGGCAAAATCGTTAGGGTTGTGGGCGTGGACATGTCACTACGTGATGTGTTCGTCACAAACCAGGTATTGGAATTCATGTACCGCCAGCTCATTACCGTTATCCTTTGCTTGATAGTGCCAGTTCTGTTTCAGATCTTTCTGTTTCGCCACATGATCCGGCGTCCCATTAAAGAACTGACCACTGCGCCGCTAAAATCGGCGGTGGCGATCTTGATGTAGCGTTGTCAATCCATACCGGGGATGAAATTGAGGAGCTCTCCTATACTTTCACAAAAATGACAATGCAACTCAAAAATTACATCGCCAATTTGACGGAGATTACCGCCGAAAAAGAACGTATAGGGACGGAGCTGAGCGTCGCCAGACAAATACAAGCGAGTATGCTCCCATCCGTTTCCTCATTATCCTCCCTCTTTACTGAATTTGATATTTACGCCATGATGCAACCCGCAAAAGAATTGCCGTGGTGATAGCCGATGTTTCGGGCAAGGGTATACCCTCCGCACTGTTTATGGCCATCTCAAAGACTCTGATAAAAAAACAATCACCCTCTCCTCAGTCTAGCTTGTAACCAGACGTTGTAAGTCTTCCATTTTCTAAATCATCAATGTAATTATCATGTTTGTAAGCTACACTTTATTCATTTTATAACCATTTATCTGGAAATGAGGGACTTAATGATTGGTACAAAATACGTATTCACTCTTAATTAAGAAACAAACGAGATGAATGTAAACCTATTCACTCTCTCTTATCGTGAGGTTAATCGTTATTTTCGCGACATCGGCGGAATATTCAAGCAAACTCTTCACACTCTCAAGAACGCTCACTTTATGTGTTGTGTCTTTATCTGGTAACTGTTGCAATGCTTTTGAAAGAAATCCACATCCTTCTTCCTTTTCGTATACTGCATCTATCACTGCATTTGCTGTGTCTATATCTTTTGAAAAAAGAGACGTTACAGCGGATTGCAAAAGTTTTAAAGCATCTTTATGATATCCTGAAATTTCCGAAAGATGTTTTTCGCTCATAGGAATGTCGTTTTCAAAAACCCTTTTCGCTATTCTTTCGCCGTGATCTCCTATTTTTTCGAGCACCCTTGCGACAATTAACAATTCTGCGCTTTCATGAGGTTCTGTATCCAATTTTTCCGCGATGCTTCTGTCGATCTGGATCATTTTGAACTGTTTCACTACCATCCAATAGAGTCTATCAACGTCTCGATCTCTGTCCATCACGTCTTCTGCAATGAGTTTATCCTCCTCCAAAAATGCCCTCATCGCATCTTTATGCATCGAATCTACCATGAAGTGCATTCTTTTAATGCATTTTTTCTGGGGCAATTCCATTGGATCGGATAGATCGTTTAGAATAATCCTGTTGCCAGACTCTTCCACAATTTCTGGTCCTACGACCATTTGAGTGAATTTTCGAAGCGCTCTCCTGGCATTCATGAGCTCCTTTTTGTCTGCTTTGACTTCTAGGACTGTATATCCGTTGAGATATGCTCCTACCATCTTACGGATTATATGTTCTTCTTTATCAGTCTCTGAAATCAAGAGCGTTTTCTTCGTGACTTTTTTCTTTTTGTCCGCCTCAGTGGTTATCACCAGTGTTCCATCTGGTGGCTGATGCATCAGGATTCTATCTCCTGGTTCTAATCCTTTGGAAGTTATCCAGTCTTTTGGAAGAGAAACTGTAATGGTGGACTTCCCAGCCTTTTGCACCTTGCGAATGTCTGTATTTTTCATCTGACTTTCAAAGTATATACTTGCACTCGAAAATATATATTCTCTGTTCAGAACTACTAAATACTCTCTTGTTCTTTTCATGCATGAGGATCTCACATCACGGACATCCACAAACGAACGTCCTCATTGTCAGAAATCACAAAAAGTGTTATTATGGCCAACAAAAAAATGATTATTGCTATAGCGGTGCTCGGAATTTTTCTGATCGCTGGCGGCTCTGGTTCATCTGTCTTTGCTGATACGATGATCTTAGGGGTGGCAGAAACTGGAACAGATTACGTGTTCCCTTCTGAAACAACTGTCGTTGATGGGAGCTATCCGATTCAAAGAGAAGCTCTCCTGTATGTGAACCAAGAAACTTCTGTTGCAACGAAAGCATTTTTGGAATTTGTAATCAGTGATGAGGGGCAAGATCTAGCTACCGAGTACGGATTTGTGAGACTAACTGGAGATGCAAAGGAGCTCGCGACAGATGCTATAGCATCTCTTGTGACAAGTGATAGATCCAGTGATGTCGAGATTACAGGTTCCACAACGACACTGCAATACATAACGGCATGCGCTCAACAATACACAGCAGCTCCTATCTCAGTCAATGGTGGAGGAAGTGGAGTTGGAATAGCTGATCTCATAGCGGACAGATCAAGCATAGCGATGTCTTCGAGACACATTAAGACGAGCGAAATTGATGGATATGCAAAAGCTCACAATGGTAAGAGCCCTGTTGAGATACCAGCAGCCGTGGACGCCATAACGATAATTGTTGGTGGAGATGTTGGTGTTAATGGACTGAACTTTGAACAGCTTGAGAAGGTATTCAGCAGAACCTATACGAACTGGAATCAGGTTGGAGGAAACGATATGCAGATCCACTTGGTAAACAGAGAAGATGGTTCTGGAACACGTGGCTACTTCATTGAAACGGTAATGAAAAATAGTGACCTGGCACCTTCCAATTCATATAATTCCAATGTTGGAATCATCCAATATGTGTCTCAAACGCCGGGTGCGATAGGTTACGTTGGAATTGGATATGCGCTTGACTCTCTCTGATCAAGTGGAAATAAGTGTATGAGGAATTCAGAAAAAAACCAGAATGAAGCGTTCGTTCCTGGTTCTAAAAAATATTTTTTGAGTGGAAAAAGCTCAGATATGCTATCCCGAGCTATATTAACGTGTATTGCTTCCATCTCTTTTTTGGTTCTTATTCTTGTGTTTGTATTTCTTTTCGCAAACTCCATGCCGCTGTTCAGCAGTGGCTATGGCGTTTGGAACTTCCTTACTGGAACGGAATGGAGTCCCTCAAAAGGAGAGTATGGTGTGCTTCCTTTGCTCGTTGGTACGCTTCTTGTGAGTTTGGGAGCCACAGTGATCGCTGTTCCTTTAGGAATTGGATGCACGATCTACCTCTCTCAGTTAGCCAGTGACAAAGTGAAAAGTATTCTTAAACCAGCTATAGAAATACTTGCAGGAATACCATCCGTTGTTTTTGGTCTTATAGCACTGGTACTTATTTCAGACATAACCAAAATATTGTTTGGACTCCCTAATGGGCAGGTCGCTCTTACAGGTGCAATTGTTCTGGCTGTGATGATGATTCCTATTTTGGTATCTCTGTCAGAAGATGCTTTAAATGCCGTTCCCAAAGAGCTCGGAGATGCGGCATATGCACTCGGGTTGACGAAATGGGAGTCGATAAAAGGTGTTCTGATTCCTTCTGCTTTGTCTGGAATATCAGCGGCGGTCATCCTTTCGATGGGAAGGGCTCTTGGAGAAACGATGGTCGTTTTGATGGCAACTGGAAATTTTGCTCAAATAACATTCAATATCCTGGATCCTGTCAAAGCACTGACTGCAACGATTGCGCTTGAAATCGGAGAAACAGCGGTTGGAGGACTTCATTACAACGCTCTGTTCGGGGTAGGTATCGTTCTTTTCTTATTCACGCTCCTGTTCAACACCATAGCTGGTTATATTGCTTCAAGATACTCGGAGGCATATAAATGATATCTGAGAAGCAAACTGATAATTTGGAATCAAGACGCAAAAAAGAGAAGTTCTTCTTCACGCTTTTCAATATCTGCGGAATGACCGTTATTCTTATCCTTGTGTTTTTCATAGGATACGTCGTGATAATGGGTATATCTGCGATGAGCTGGGACTTCTTCACTACTACTCCGGGAGGTGGAATGAGGTCTGGCGGAATAGTGACTCCCCTCATAGGAACGATATATCTGATGGGTTTGGTTGCGATAGTTTCAATACCTTTGGGAGTGCTTACTGCTGTTTATATCTCAGAATATCAGTCAAACAGACTAATGGGCAGAGTTTGGAAAGTTGTTGTAGGAAATCTTGCAGGAATACCTTCCATAGTCTATGGTCTTTTGGGACTCGCGATGTTCGTGACTGCCCTTGGTCTTGGATTCAGTCTTCTTGCTGCAAGCCTGACTTTGAGCCTTTTGGTTTTGCCAATTGTGATCATGGCATCCAGGGAAGCGATAGCAGCCGTTCCGCAATCCATAAGAGATGCATCTACGGCGCTCGGTGCGACAAAATGGCAGACGACGGTGCACCATGTACTTCCATATTCGATATCTGGAATCTCTACAGGTATTATATTGGCTCTATCAAGAGCGGCTGGCGAGACGGCGCCTATCATGCTTACGGGAGCGGTGTTTTTCATGTCTCTTCCTCCGAGTTCTGTTACCTCTAAGTTCATGGCTCTTCCCTATCACATATACGGGACTGCGACTCAATCGTACGGGGTTCCAAGCGATCTGATATTCGGCGCGGCATTGGCTCTTCTGCTGATTGTGTTAGGAATGAACCTTGTAGCCATAGTAATCAGAAGCAAATTCAGAAGCAAATACAGGTGGTAATATGGTCACTAAAATAAAGATAAGAGATCTTAACGTGTTTTTCGGTGAAAAGCAGGCGTTGAATGATATTAATCTGGATATAGAAGAAAATTCCGTGACAGCTATCATCGGCCCTTCTGGATGTGGGAAATCTACTTTCATTAAGTGTCTTAACAGGATGAATGACACCGTACGAGAGTGTAAAGTCACTGGAAAAGTCATTTTGAGCGATGGAACGGATATATACGACAGTAAGATGGATCTCGTGCGGGTCAGAAAAAATATCGGAATGGTGTTTCAAAAGCCAAATCCATTTCCAAAATCGATCTTTGAAAACATAGCTTTTGCACCAAGGATTCATGGGATCAAGAATAAAAAGGATCTAGCAAACATCGTAGAGGAAAGCCTGAGAAAGGCAGCGATATGGGATGAGGTTAAGGATAGATTAGACAAACCCGCCTACGATCTTTCTGGAGGACAGCAACAAAGGCTGTGCATCGCAAGAGCCCTTGCTGTAAACCCTGAAATTCTTCTCTTGGATGAGCCATGCTCCGCCCTTGACCCGATAGCAACTGCCAAAATTGAAGACCTTTTGGGGGAACTCAAGAAGGAATATACAGTGGTCATAGTCACGCACAATATGCAACAGGCAGGACGGGTGTCTCATAAAACTGCCTTTTTCTACATGGGAGATTTGATAGAATACGGAGATACAGCCCAGATATTCGAGAACCCGAAAGAAGAGTTGACTGAGAGATACATAACTGGAAGGATGGGATAATGGTAAGCAAAGCATATGAAAATGAGATAGACCAGCTTTTCGAGGACGTCGTCATCATGGCGGAAAAAGCGAAAAAAACGGTTACCCTCGCAGTGGATGCATTCATAAACGTTGATCAAACAAATGTTCCTGAAGTGAGGAGATTGGATGACGAGATATATTCCATGGAGATGATGATCGAAAAACGTTGTATCGAGCAGATCGCTCTGCACGCTCCTCTGGCAACAGATCTGAGAGTCATTTTTGTTATTATGAAAGTGATAACTGACATAAACCGCATAGGAAGGTATGCGAACAATATAGCTGATCTGGCCGGGAAGCACACAACAGATATTGAATTTGGCTATCCTCTCCTTGCAATGTCCGAAAAATCGACATCTCTCATTTCAGAAGCGATAGAATCGTTCTTGGAGAAAGATACAGAGAAAGCAAATAGCCTTTTTCAAAAGGATGATGAAGTGGATTCGATGTGGGCTTCGATCTTTCGCGAATCTCTCACATATATGATGGAAGATCCAAGAAATATTACGAAAGGAATGGAGATCATCCTTGTTGCCAGATATTTGGAGAGAATTGCAGATCACGCCTGCAATATCGGAGAAAGAGTTAATTACCTGGTCACGGGAACGAGACGCTACAGGACTCATAAGGAGAAGGTTTTTAACGAACTTTAGGAGGTACAATGCCGTTTATCCCTCAGTTTGTATCACACTGAGGAACTCTTCTTTTTTGTCATACGAGATTTCATAGTTATTCACACAATGGATCCATAAAGTAAATTACTAAAAATCATCAAGTGTAGATTAGGAAATGTACTTGCTGAAACTTTTTTTTTAAATAGAATTGAAATAAGAGTTTATAGCTATATATAGCTATATTTCTGAAATATACTGGAATAGGGGTTACGCACTCTTGTCTGAAAAACCAAGCAGAACAAAGAATGAGAAAAAGGAAATGATACCAATATGAACAGTCCACCACATGATGAATTTATAGCAGAGATAGCAGATTTGAAAAAGCAGTTGGCTGTGTTTCGTACATCCGAACAGGAATTTTTAAATGCTGTGGAGCACACGTTAGAGAAGATAAAAACAGGAGAACATGCCAGACTAGATCCTGATCACTATTCTGATGTGTTAAAAGAACTTGCCATTTCTGTGAATACTGCACTAGAACAAGGTGAGAAAGCTATTTTTTATCAGAGTGTTCTTGACTCCTTATCTATTCCAATCTCTGTCACTGATCTGAATGAAAATTGGACTTTTATAAACAAAAAGACAGAAAAGGTGCTCAATGTCCAGCGTGACGATGTGATTGGGACGCATTGTAGCTTATGGGGGTCAAGCATCTGCAATACAGAAGAATGCGCAATTAAAGCATTGAGACGTGGCAAAACTGAGGCTAGATTTGAACAGAAGAAAAAACATTATAAAACATTTGTATCATATGTGCGAAGCCCAAATGGTGATGCGATCGGACATGTCGAGGCAGTAGTGAATGTAACTGAACTGGTGTGGACTGTACAATATATGAAAAGTGCAACTATTGCTCTTGTAAAAAACCTTGAAAAGGTTGCCAATGGAGATTTTTCTTTGCCCCACCCTGTTCCCCCTCTTTACCCTGGTGCTCATAATACTCCTACTTTGGATATAGTAGCCAGTTATTTTAATGATATTTTTCACAACATGGAAGTAGTCATAGGTACGGTTCGTGAGATCTTGTCTGATTTCCAGGAATTGACAGTAACAATACATGATGGCAGACTTGATTATCGTTCAGATTTAAGCAGCTATCATGGCGAATTTAAACAGGTTGCTAGCCTTCTGAATCAGCTGCTGGATTTCATCTTTAAACCCATACATGATGCAATCCGAGTATGTGAATGTTACGCTGCAGGTGATTTTACTGCACGAACCACTCCAGACGACATAGTTGAGGGAGAATTCAAAAAGTTGCAAACATCTCTTGATATGATAGGGATTGATATCAGCCATCAGCTCCACACAATTTCTACACAAATGGATGAACTTTCACGCCTCACTGAACATGCACGTGAAGGCTTGAAAATAGGAATGGAAGGAGTTGAGCAAATGCTGGTGATGACTGAACAGATCAGCAAAAGCTCTGTAACTGGGAGTGAACATATTGCACAGGTTGTAAGGGTGGTGGATGATCTGAATTTGTCTGTTGGAGAAACAGCAACCAAGTCTGACCTCACCTCTCATACTGCTTTACAGGCCAGTGAATATGCCAGAGCTGGAATGGAGCAGACAGAAAAGAGTGAACTCGTTATGGAGGGCATTAGCGATTCAACGCGGGTGATCGAGGTCACAATAAAGGATATCAATGTGCAAATGGATGAAATAGGAAAGATTGTGCAGCTCATTAGTGATATTTCAAGTCAAACGAATTTACTTGCCTTAAATGCTGCAATTGAAGCTGCACGAGCAGGAGATGCTGGACGTGGTTTTGCAGTTGTTGCAAGTGAGGTCAAAGCACTTGCACAGGATTCACGTCATTCTGCTGATAATATTACACACATGATCTCCTCCCTACAAGAAAAAGTAAAAAAAGCGGATAAAGCAACAAATGAGGCAAGTACTGTAGTGCAACAAGGAAAGGTAGCAGTAAACGAAAATCTATCAATGCTTAACAAAATTGTCACATCTGTTGGTGATATTAGCCACAATATTACAGATGTTGCATCCTTTGCAGAGGAACAAGCTAGAGCAGTCCAGGAAGTTACTTGTAGTATTACAACAGTTGCTGATCAGATAAACCACTCATCTCGTCAAATAGAGGAAGTATTAACAATTGTACAAGAAACAGGAATTGTAATCACGAGGTCCGGGGATGTTTTCGATGAGATACATTCCACTACAGGAGAGATCCGTGAGAGAATTGCTCAGTTCAAGTTAAGTGATGAATGAAACGATATAAGACAAAGCGAGAATGTAGAATCAAACTCCACCTACCTATAGCTAGGCAGACGAAAAATGATAATATCTAATGGTAACTGATATGAGCAGTACAGTGCATGATGAATTGATAACAGAGATAGTAGATTTGAAAGAGCAGTTGGGCGCTGCTTTAGAAGAGATAAAAACCGGAGAACATGTCAGATTAGATCCTGATCACTATTCAGATAGTTTGAAAGAACTTGTTTTTGCTGTGAATAATGCACTAGAAACAAGTGAGAAAGCTATTTTTTATCAGAGTGTTCTTGACTCCTTACCTATTCCAATCTCTGTGACGGATCTGAATGAAAACTGGACATATATAAACAAGAAAACAGAAGAGCTAAACAATCTCCAGCGTGAAGATGTGCTAGGGAAGCATTGTAGTGCTCTTGGAACAAATATTTGCAATACGGAACAATGTGCACTTAAAGCATTAAGACGTGGCGAAACCCAGTCTGTATTTGAGCATGATCACGAATATTATGAAGCACTTGTTTCATATGTGCGAAAGCCAAACCACGGTGTGTCTGGACATATCGTGGCAATAGTGAATATAACAGACTTGGTATGGGTTACTGAATACATGAAAAATGCAGGTGCTGCTCTTGCAAGCAACCTTGATCAGGTTACCAAAGGAAATCTTGCCTGTGACTCCCCACTTCCCATTCTTTATTCTGATCATGATAAGGTTCCTGCTTTACATAATGTGCGCAACACATTCAAAGTCATTTTTGAAAGTGTAGAAAAAATTACAGATATGATTCGGTGGACCCTATCTGATATCCGGGAAATCGCAAAAGCAATACGTTTAGGCAGATTTGATCACGACCCAGATGTAACTAAGTATGATGGAGATTTTAGAATAATTGCTGAAGAAATGAGTCATCTGTTGAAATTCACATCTAGACCTGTACATGATGTAATTCGAGTATGTGAACGTTATGCCGCAGGTGATTTTACTGCACGAACCTCCAAGCCAAAAGGTGTGAGTGAAGGAAAATGGGAAGAGTTAAGAAAACATCTTGATCAGATAGGGGAGGATGTCAGCCATCAGCTCCAGACAATTTCTACACAAATGGATGAACTTTCACTCCTCACTGAACATGCACGTGAAGGCTTAAGAATAGGGATAAATGGAACTGGGAAGCTGCTGGAGTTGACTGAAAAAATCAGTACATGTTCTCTAGATGGGAGTGAACAACTCACACAGGCTGTACAGGTAGTGCAAGATCTGAGTGACTCTTTTACAGAGACGACACTACGATCTCAGCAAGTCTCAAATGATGCCTCGCAGGCAACTGAATATGCTAATGTAGGAATGGAGCAAACAAAAGGGAGTGAGGATATTATGGATGGCATTGCCAACTCAATGCGGGGGCTTGAAGGCATAATAAATGATATCAATGTGCAAATGACTGAGATTGGAAGGATCGTGGAGCTCATTAGTGATATTTCAAGTCAAACGAATTTACTTGCTTTAAATGCTGCAATCGAAGCTGCACGAGCAGGAGATGCTGGACGTGGTTTTGCTGTTGTTGCGAGTGAGGTGAAAGCGCTTGCACAGGATTCACGCCGTTCTGCTGAGAATATTACAAATATGATCTCCACCCTGCAAGAAAGAGCGATAAAAGCGGATCAGGCAACAAAAGAGGTAAGTGTTGTAATCCAACAAGGGAAAGTAGCAGCAAGCGAAAATCTATTAATGTTTGACAAGATTACCTCATCTATTGATAATATTAATCAAAATGCTATGGATGTTGCAGCCTTTGCAGAGGAACAAACCGCAGCAATCCAAGAAGTTACTCGCGGTATTTCAATAGTTTCTGATAAGATTGAACACTCAGTGATGGGAATAGGGCAAATAACAACTATTGCACATGAAACAGATACTGCAATAACGGATATCGGAAAGATTTTTGATGAGATAGATTCCAGTACAAAAGAGATCGGTGAAAATGTTGCTCAGTTCAAGTTAAATGATGAATGAAACGATATAAGATTTTTCTCCTTTTTTACCGCGCTTGGTTCTGAAAAAATGTAAAAAGATTCAATGTGCGACGATTTTTCCGAAGAAAAAGGATCGGGGAATCAATCAGGATTTCATCAATATTCAATTAACAAAATTATTCATATTACTTCTTCAAACAACAAATATATAGCATCTGCCTTCTCCCAAAGAGAAGAACTAAATAGATATAAAAGATATTCGTGTTAACACGTAGCACGGTGATCTCATATGTTTGGAAAAAATATCAGGATGGAAAGAATAATCGACAGAAACAGTGGAAAAAACAAAGATCAGCAAAGAGCAGTGATAGTACCCATGGATCATGGGATCTCAGTAGGTCCGATACCAGGCCTCGTAGATATGAAATCTACAATGGAGAAAGTATCAGAAGGAGGCGCCACTGCTGTTGCTCTTCACAAAGGCATGGTGCCTTTTGGTCACAGAGGCTCTGGAAAAGATTTAGGGCTGATAGTTCATCTTTCAGCCGGAACTGGAATAAACCCTGACCCTAATGCGAAAGTCATAGTCACGGAAGTCGAAGAAGCCATAAAGCTGGGAGCGGACGCGGTCTCGATTCACATAAACCTGGGAGCAGAAACAGAGAGTAGAATGATCGAGGATGCAGGAAGAATCTCAGCGAAATGCAGAGATTGGGGAATGCCTCTCTTGGTAATGATATACCCTCGTGGTAAAGAAATCGATAATTCCTTCGATCCCGATCTTCTGAAACAATGTGCTAGGGTGGCTACTGAGCTGGGTGCAGATCTCGTGAAGACGAGTTACACCGGCGATATTGAGACGTTCAGAGAAGTCGTGAAAGGTGCGCAAATTCCAGTCGTGATAGCTGGAGGACCACAGATGAGCTCTGACAGAGAACTTCTGCAGATGGTTCATGATTCAATACAAGCTGGAGGAAGCGGCGTCTCGATAGGAAGAAACGTTTTCCAGCACAAAAATGTTACCGGTATAACGAAAGCGATTTCAAAAATAGTTCTGCATGATGCAAGTGTGGAAGAAGCAATGAAACTCTTGGAGTGAACCGGTGTCTGAAAAAAAGATCATATGGGTAAGAGCGGATCTTGCGGACAATTACGACGAGGAAAAGAACATCCTTTCTTCTGCGCTTGAAGCCGGATTTGAAAACATCGTCATAAGAAAGGGAGATTCGGATCTGAAAAAATTAGGACGGTTCAATGCAATAGAATGTGAAGGCAATGAGTTTTTTTCCGAAGGAAAAAAGATCGGGGAATCAGTTAGGATCTCTACAGATGAAGATCTTAAAAAAGCGTACTATCTCATAGACAAAGTGCAATATCTTGTGACAATATCTGAAAACTGGAAGATCATTCCTCTTGAGAACCTGATATCACAAGCCCAGGGTTCCAAAACAAAACTTCTACCTGTCTGCGAAACACCAGAGGAAGCTAAAATATTCCTTGAAACCATGGAAAAAGGTTCTGACGGCGTTGTTGTGTCTTTGAAAACATTCCTTGATCTTTCAAACTTTTCAAACCTTGTGACAGAGACGATTGCAAAACTCGAACTTTCATTGGCTGAAGTGGTTGATATCAGGGTACTTTCCTTGGGTGATCGAACATGTGTTGACACATGTTCCCTCTTTCACTTCGGAGAAGGAATGTTGGTTGGATCTCAGTCTTCATGTCTTTTCCTCATTGGTTCTGAATGCATGGAAAGTGAATACGTTGCATCCAGACCCTTTCGCGTCAATGCTGGTGCGATACACTCTTATGCTTTGTGTTCAGATGGCAAAACAAAATATTTGTCTGAATTGAAAAGCGGAGACGAAGTCATGGCCGTTGATTCCAAAGGAGATTGCAGAATCGTTACGGTCGGAAGAATGAAGACCGAAATACGCCCAATGGTCATGATATCTGCGAAGGTACATGATGGCTTACACAGCGTCATTCTTCAAAATGCAGAAACGATACGATTGTGTGCTCCCGGAAAAATGATTTCAGTTTCAGAACTCAAGATCGGAGATAAAATCCTTGTAAAAAGTGATGTTGGAGGAAGACATTTCGGGCAGAAAATCGAGGAGACGATCAGGGAGGTATAATGAACATATGTGCATCCTTGACAGATGTAGATTCAAAATCGTCTCTTGTATCTTGCTCTCTTGCGAAGTCACTCGGAGCAGATATGGTGGAGATAAGATTTGACTTTCAAAAAAATATCTGTCCAGATGATTACATCGATGTACCAATACCTAAAATCGCAACACTGAGAGAGAGAGCTGAAGGGGGACTATTCACAGGAACAAAAGAAGAAAAGATGCTGATTCTCTCTTCTGCCGTTGATTCTGGATTTGATTATATTGATATTGAATTAAATGAAAACACACAGATGTTTGTGAAATGTGTGAAAACATCTAAAATAATATGCTCTCACCATGATTTTGTTAAAACTCCTTCTCCAGCAGAAATAATCTCTACTCTCCAAAAAGCCTATGAATTTGGAGACATCGCAAAGGCTGCTTATAAAATTGAAGGGATTAGAGATCTGTTGTCGCTGAATGTGGCAGCGGAAGCGGCGCATAATGATGGAATAAAATTCGTGCTCATTGGCATGAATGATCTTGGAACGATCACGAGGGTTAGAGCACATATGATGAGATCCGAATTTACATTTGCAGCTCTCACGGAGGAGACGAAATCAGCCCCTGGCCAACTAACGGTACAAGAAATGAAACGTTTGGGCAATGATCCTATCGTTTGCGGAGTCATTGGAGACCCCATATCTCATTCGATGTCTCCAGCGATACACAATGCGTTCATGGATTCTGCTGGCATAAAAGGGATATATCTTCCTTTCAGATTTTCAAGTGACGAATTGCCCCTCTTACCTGATTTCATGCGTTTTTATGGGATTAAAGGAGTGAATGTCACCATTCCTCACAAAGAAAACGTTCTCACGTGTCTTGACATCCTCACAGATAGCGTCAAAGAGACGAATGCGACAAATACCGTTTCTGTCGAGAACAATGACTTGAAAGGGTACAATACCGACATTCAAGGATTTGAGTATGCATTTCAAGATGTATCTCTCAAAGGAAAGAATGTATTGATCGCGGGATCTGGAGGTGCAGCAGCTGCTTGTTGTTCTTTCCTTCATGCAAAAGAAGCGAACATACACATGCACTCCAGAAATGCTGACAAAGCACAGGTTATGGCAAAACGGTTCAAGGGTACGTATCTTTCCGAGAATGAATTATATGAACACACATTCGATGTTTTGATAAACTGCACGCCTCTTGGAATGAAAGGCTTTCCTTCTGATCTGCCTTTTCCAAAGGAGTGTATTTTAGAGGGAATGATAGTGATGGATGTTGTTTATAATCCCCACATAACACCTCTTCTGGCAGAGGCTGAGTCGAGAGGTGCCTCTATCATACCAGGCATCGAGATGCTGATAGGTCAGGCGGAGGAGTCATTTTTCATCTTCACTGGAGAGAACGCGAACAAGGGATTGATGCACGAGATGTTTTGCACATGACAGAATTGAAGGGATTTGGATCTTGCAAGGGAGCAGCAACAGTAGTGAATGCGATAGCAACTGGTAAGGGTGCAGCATTTGGCATCCATCTCGAAACGAAAGCATACGTGACTCTTCGAAAAGAAAAGGGAGTGAATGTGATGATAGATGGCTACCCTTCTGAAGAGACGTTGCTCGCAGAGCGTTGTGTCATGAACGTGCTGGACGAATATTCCGATCGAGAGTATCGGGGAGCTGATGTGAAAACGTTATCAGAAATTCCTATCTCAAAGGGACTCAAAAGCAGCAGCAGCGCCGCAAATGCAATCGTAACCGCCACACTGAACGCTCTTTCCTGTAACGTAGATACGAAAGAAATCCTTTTGATAGGTGTCAAAAGTGCGAAGGAAGCTGGCGTCACGATAACAGGAGCTTTTGACGATGCTGCCGCGGCACTTTTGGGTGGACTCGTGATAACAGACAACACGAAAAATGAAATCATAAAACGAATCCCTATGCCAGAAGACCTGAAAGTTCTCATCCATGTTCCTGATTTCAGCATCAGAAAACGAGATGTTCCAATCGACAGAGTGAAGGAATGTCACGAAGAATCTGAAATTGCCTTGAAAATGGCTCTTGACGGAGATTTTGCAAAAGCCATGATGATGAATGGAAAAACTCAGGAGAAGGCAATGAATCTGAGCGGAGAGATTTCGAGCAAAGCAATGAAATGCGGTGCATTGTCCGCTGGTCTTTCTGGCACCGGTCCGGCAACAGTCATGCTCGTCAAAGAGAATGATGTGGAGAGATTCAAGAATTGTTTCTGTGATGGATTTATGATCTCAAATATATATAATGGGTGTGTTGAATGAGATTCACGGTATCCAGATCAGAATTGGAAGGATCAGTACGCTCGGTACCTTCTAAAAGTTGCACTCACAGGGCTTTGATCCTCGCAGCTCTTTCTCATGGAACTTCGAGAATATCCAATCCTCTGGGAGGGATGGACACGGAAGCGACGAGGAAGGTCTTATTGGCCATGGGAATATCATTTGAAAAGGAGGATGCGGGATGGAGGGTGGAAAGCGCAGGTATCAAAGCTCCTTCTGCCATGTTGGATTGTGAGAATTCCGGAACTACTCTCAGAATAATGACTGGTGTTTCATCTCTTCTGAAAGAAAAAGTCGTTCTTACGGGAGATGACTCTCTGAAAAAGCGGCCTATGTCCCCTCTTCTTTTTTCGCTTGAGAAATTGAACGTTGAATGCGGAAGTATTAACGGAAATGGATGTGCCCCTGTTTTCGTCAATGGGCCAATGATTGGAGAGGAGACTGAAATAAGGGGAGATATAAGCTCTCAATTTATTTCATCTCTGTTAATCGCTTGTCCTCTCAAAGAAGATGATACAAACATAACACTTACTTCACCCTTGACATCTGCTCCGTACGTGGAAATGACGACTTCGATGATGAAAGCATTTGGTGTCTCATGTGAAAGAGAAGATGAACGTTTCATTGTCTCTGGGAATCAAGCATACTCTCCTCTTTCATACACCGTTCCGGGAGATTACTCCTCAGCGGCATTCCCTCTTGCTGCTGGAGCATTATCTGGTGCTGTTACGGTCCAGGGTTTGGATCCAGAAGATATGCAGGGAGATAAAAAAATAATTGAAATACTGAAGAATTTCGGAGCAGAAGTAAAGGTGAGAGGCTGGGATGTCACTGCATCGATTGGAGAATTGAAAGGGTGCATGATAGACATGGCATCTGTTCCAGACCTCTTTCCGATAGTGGCCACGATCGCGACGCAAGCAGAAGGAAAAACGATCCTTTTCAATGCAAAACACCTCCGGTACAAAGAAAGTGACAGAATAGCGACTGTAACTGAGTTTCTGAGAAATATGGGTGCAGATATCCAAGAAAGGGAAGATGGCTGTGTGATCGAAGGGCCTTGCACATTGAAAGGGGCGACAATAGACACTCATGGCGACCACAGAATAATGATGGCATCTGCCATTGCAGCAATCGTCGCAGATGGGCGTACTATAATAGAAGATTGTAACTGCCATGAAGTCTCATATCCAACATTCAAGGAAGATCTGATCTCTCTTGGAGCAATTGCGGAGCTCAGGAAATGAATAGCATAGGCACATTGTTTAGGATCACTTTGTTTGGTTCCAGTCATGGAACATGTATCGGATGCGTGATAGATGGTATTCCTCCAGGTACTGTGATAGACGAAGTCGCCATGGCAAAGGATCTAGCCCTCCGAAAGCCAATCACTGGAATTGGGACCCCTCGCAAAGAAGAGGATAAGATAGAGATTCTGTCTGGAGTCATTGGAGGAAGAGCATCTGGAAATCCGCTTACCATAGTGATAAGAAATGCAAACACAGATTCTTCCACTTACGAAACATTCAGAGATATTCCAAGACCAGGTCACGCAGATTTCACCGCTCTGTCCAAGTACGGAGCAGACGTGGACATCCGTGGGGGAGGACAGTTCTCTGGACGGATGACGGCTGCGATCGTGGCTGCTGGAACGATTGCCAAAGAAATTTTGAAACGCATTGGGATCAGAACGGGTGCTTACTCTCAAGCGATAGGAAACATCTGCGACGAGGAAGAGAGAAAATTGGATGATATTTTGAAGATAAGATCTGTGAATCATGCAAGAGCAGCTGATGCAGCACTTGGTGAACGCATGAGGGAAGAGATACTCACAATCGCTTCGGAGGGAGACAGTATCGGAGGGGTCATAAAATGTGTATGTGAAAATCTTCCCGTAGGGGTTGGAGAACCATTCTTTGACACTCTGGAAGGAGAGATCTCCAAAATGATTTTTTCAATACCTGGTGTTAAAGGCGTTGAATTTGGTGCTGGATTTGCAGCTGCTTTGATGAGGGGATCTGTTCATAATGATGCGTTTGCCACCCATGGAAAGGAGAAGAGAATTGTAACAATAACCAACAATGCTGGCGGGATTCTTGGAGGTATATCCAATGGAATGCCACTTGAGATGAGAGTTTGCATAAAGCCTACTGCGTCAATAGGTAAGACACAACGATCTGTAAGTATAGCAAAAAAGAGAAGAATGAGGTTACATATCCACGGAAGACATGATCCCTGCATTGTGCCAAGGGCTGTGCCTGTAGTCGAGGCCGCGGTCGCGATAACATTGGTTGATCTGTGTATGAGAGGAAGGTTTATTAGTGGAAAGTAGTAACAATGTACAATTATTTTTATTTGATGTTCAGCTAATAAAAAAGGAGTGAATAGTTACGCAAACTGCTGATGAAATAAGAAAGAAAATCGAAGAGATCGATGAAGAAATATTGAAACTAATACAGAAACGTAGTGAAGCGGCAGTTTCCATAGGTCAGCTGAAAGCTTCAAATATGCTTCCTCTCAGGGTTCCAGAGGTCGAAAAAGTCGTTATGGAAAGATATGCTTCCAAAGCGGTGGAAATTGGAATGAGCGAGAAGGCTCTGACCGAAATAGCAAAAATTTTAATAAAGGAATCAGTCGAAATACAGGCTAGGGTTCCAAGACCTTCCGGTCAACAAAACATCCTTGTCGTTGGGGGAGCAGGGAACATGGGAAGATGGCTGTGTGATTATTTTTCTTCCAGAGGCCATGATGTACGAATATTTGATGTAAAAAAGGATGATACATATCACAATGAAGTGAATTTAGTAGAAGCATCAGTTAAGGCAGATGTGATCGTGATTTCATCCCCCATTGAAACGATCGCTGAGATTGCGAATGAGATCATATCTTCAGAAACGAAAGCGCTCATATTCGACATAGCATCGATAAAAACTCCATTTTTTGAATACTTTCAAGATATGGCTGAACAAGGCGTAAACATATGTTCTGTGCACCCGATGTTTGGCTCAAAAGCGAACGGTATCATCGAACAGAACATGATATTATGCGACTGCGGAAACGTCTCTGCCACTCTTGAGGCTGAGAAATTGTTTGAAGGAGCGAACATCACAAGAATAGATGTGACTGAGCACGACGAGTTGATGGCTTATGTACTCGGCTTGAGCCATGCCTTAAACATAGTATTCAATGCCACTCTGATGAAAAGCGGCATACCCTTTGATGTGCTTTCCTCAGTATCTTCTACTACGTTTGAAAAACAAACAGAGCTGAGCATTGATGTCGCATACGACAATGCTGACTTGTATTACACGATACAAAATGAGAATCCTTACAATACGCACTCCTTCGCGCATTTAAAGCATTCAATCTACGAATTCAGAAAATTGGACAGGGAGGCATTTGTGCATCGCATGTCAGAAATTAGAACATATTTTTCGTCAAACAGATAAGAAAAAGTGTTTTTGCGAGATTATCACTATTTTCCACTTAGAAGATGTATCATAGCCTGTAGCTACAATATGACCTATCAAAAGCAGTTGCCTTATGGGCTATAAAGTGGATTTGGTCGAAAAATCAAAAATATAATTTTTTTGAATTAATATATATTTACATTAAAGACGATGGAGTAGTGGAACTCGCCACGCCGCGAGTAGGCGAGAAGACCCCTGCTGAAGCAGGGATCTAAAAAATATCTTACTCTTTTCAGACCTAAAATTGACTTGCAATTCGGAATTTTGCAAAGTAGATCGGTGTGATCA
>Ga0209737_10001208_pt1 | contig 18985 bp, 14 predicted proteins | sample TergutCu122P3_FD_187284 | JGI IMG/M metagenome (GOLD analysis project Ga0209737, IMG submission 187284) | Cubitermes ugandensis P3 segment gut microbial communities from Kakamega Forest, Kenya - Cu122 P3 (SPAdes) (version 2) | ecosystem: Host-associated > Arthropoda: Insects > Digestive system...
ATAACTTTGAACCGTTCCCAATTCTGTGCAAGCAGCATAATGTTTTTGATAGTGATTTTGAAGGTCGCTGCCCTTCAAAAAGAAAGGCAACTCAATTATATAAAGTCGTTAACAATAAAAAAGAGCTAAAAATGACCATTAAACTTTTGCGATGCCTAAAAGATGGAAACTCAGGGTAATAAGCTATGTAAAATTGTAAACAAGGCCCATATATTGTACTAATAAAAAAGTGTTGTAAAATACCTTGCCAAATTACAACATCAGTTATGCAGGTTTATCTTTATTTTTTAAGTGCTATCTTGTTTAGGATTATTTTTGCGCAGTCAATTTGGTTTGGAATGTTACCTGTTTCATCTTGTACGCGCCAGATGTCGGGTGTAATCTCGTCAACGATGCACATATTTCGGTTTTCGTCAAAACCGAATTCCATTTTAAAATCTATTAGAGTCAAACCGAGTGTTTTTAGTTCTTTTTGCAGAACATCACCTGCTTTAGCCAAAAAGTTCAATGCCTCATCATATTCGCCTTCTTTTAGTAACCCTTTCATGATGCAGAGTCTTTCGCTGATAAGTGGATCTCCCTGTGCGTCATCTTTGAGTGTGACTTCGAGATAAGGTGGGTTAAAAGGGACACCTTTTTCAATGGTAAATCTGCGGCACATACTACCTGCAGTGAAGTAGCGTAACACGAATTCAAGAGAGGGCACGGTGACTTTGCGTACTTTCATCATACCCTGTTCAAGATCAGCACCTAAATAATGTGTTGGGATACCGTTTGCCTCCATTATCTCGAAAAAGTATTTTGAGATAGCAAGACCAATCTTTCCTTTTCCAGAAACGCTACCGCCTACTGTGTTAGCGCCAGGGTCAAAAACGCCGTTTTTGCCAGTTGCATTGTCTTTGAAAAGTAAAAAATAATCACCTGTTGCTTCGTTTAATAGGACATTTTTTGTCTTGCCTTCATAGACTATTTTCATGACTTTTTAAACTCCTAACTAAAAGTTTTGTGTTATCAGTTTTTATGAAATGTCACTTATATAGATGATGTTACGTAAATTGTTTAAGGTATCAATTGTGATGATTATGTGACAGATACATAGTTTCAAGTTTGCATTTTTTGTTTATTTAACTGAATGCTGTTTTGCATGTCCATCAAATTCTCAAAATTTCATACAACAACAGATTTGGCGCTAACTGTATGCTTCTTCAGCAATTATTTTATAAGAAATAAGTTGCTTGTTGTATCGTGATGTGATGAGTTTGTTTCCAATAGAGACTGTTTAGGAAGTCTTTGCAGCTGAAGTGTATAGTATTTGTATAAGCCAGCGTGTTTGGGCTCGATAGGTTTTTATTAGCGTTTGAAACCTAGTTGCCCGTATATCTAAAGGATGATTCAAGAATGACCTTTCAAAAGGGAGACTTCATACTAATCAATTATACTGGAAAAGTCAAGGAAACAAATGAAGTTTTTGACACAACATATGAAGAAGTATCAAAAAAAGAACACCTTCACAGAGAAGGAGAATTATATGAGCCTAAACTTGTCGTTATAGGCGAAGGCTGGGTTTTAAAAGCTTTAGATGATGCACTCTTAGATGTGGAAATAGAAAAAACAGCAATTGTAGAAATTCCAGCAGACAAAGCCTTTGGTCAAAGAGATCCTGAAAAAATTAAAAGGGTTCCTCTGCGACAATTATTAGCCAGAGAGATTAATCCAATTATTGGGGCACGCATTGAATATCAGGGCAAAATGGCCACTGTACGCTCCATAGGTGCTGGAAGAGTTCTACTGGACTTCAACCCACCTCTGTCGGGGAGAACGCTTATTTATGAAGTTATAACCCAGAAAAAAATAGACACCAATGAAGAGAAAATTTTGGCGCTTATACACAGACGTGTTCCAGTAGTTGAGCAAGAAAAATTCAAAATTACCATTCAAGACAACAATTTAGCAATTGACATGCCTGAAGACACATTCTATGTTGAAGGTATACAAATCGCAAAACGTGGCATAGCCATGGATCTTCAGAAATATCTACCCGATTTGACACAAACACAATTCATAGAAACCTTCAAAGCAGAACCAAAACCAACAATCACATACGATCCAATCTCTGCGCCAGTAGCAATATCAGAACCAGAACAAGAAGCTGCAGCTGTACCAGCAGAATTAACTGAGCCAACCCCAACAGTTGTACCCCTAGAAGAAACAAACGCCTAAACGCTTCAAACAAGCGTTAACATTTTTTAATCCAACATAAATTTTCGTACATTAAACATAGTAAGGCAATATAAAAAGCAAAAAGCCGTAAAAAATGGTTTAAATTAGGCCGTAAGCATTAGCAGGTATTGAAGATAACAGTTTGGCAGCTGCGTTTATAGAAGAATTAGTCAATAACTTTTGTTGCTTTTGCAATTGTTTGACATTTTTCATAATCAAGTTGCTGTTTGTGTAGAATGGTGTAACGTTCAGGCCGCATTGTTGGAGCAAGTTCTAGTGCCTTAATTACATCTTCATCATTTATACCTAACTCTTTAGCAGTTGTAGGGGCGCCAATTTGTTTAAGAGTGTTTTTAATCTGCTGCCAATTCGCTCCATGTATAAAAGCCGTTAAAATTGAACCAATACCCACCTGTTCTCCATGCATAGCATGGTCAGAACGTATCATATCTAAGGCGTGGCTAAATAAGTGTTCAGAACCACTGCAGGGTCTGCTGCTTCCAGCAATACTCATAGCTACACCACAACTAATCAAAGCTTCAATTAAAATATGTAAACCATCAACGTTTTCTGGTTGAATTAAGGCAGCATTATCGGTAATCACTTTTGCACTCAGTAGTGCTAAACTTGCAGCGTATTCGCCGTAATACTCTTTTTTGTCTATGTGCGCAAGCTCCCAATCTTTTACAGCGGTGAACTTAGCAAGTATGTCTCCGCAACCACTTATAACAGAACGCCAAGGAGCTGACGAAATTATGTCTATGTCAGCAATTATTGCAAGTGGTGCTTGAGTTATCAAAGAGTGGGGTCTATCTGCAGTTTTAATGGATGCTAAAGGGCTAGCTATGCCGTCGTGAGAAACTGTTGTGGGGATACTAATATAAGGAATGTTTTGTCTGCTACTGCTAACTTTGGTGGTGTCAATTATTGTGCCGCCTCCAATGCCTAAGAGAACTTGAGGTTTAAGGTTTGTGAGTTGTTCTTCAATTGAAGCAATATCTTTTATTGTTGTTGATTCAACAAGGAATCCATGAGGGTTCATTCCTGCTTGTTCTAGGAGGTCATGGACTTTTTTGCCTGCTACAGCATAGCTTTTTGTGCCAGAAATTATCAGAGCATCGCCGGTTAGGTTTAAACGTTGTATAACTTCAGTAACTCTGTTTAGAACGCCATTTCCAACGATTACTTCTCTTGGAAGTTGCATATAATGGTAGGATAAGGTCAAGTTTACTCACGTTGTGTTTGGGGATATGTACGGGTTTTTGGTGTTTAAACTTTATTGATTTTAGAATCATAACCGAGAGCCTTTCAGTCTAAATGTGCGTACCATAATATTAATTAGTCTGCTAGAAAGATATCATCATGCTACTTCCTACGGAATAATATCATCATAAATCAATTTTAGGGAGAAAGATAAGATACATGTCATCACAAAACAATGTTGCTATCGAATTAGTCCTCAAAGGAACAACAACCATAGGTGTCGTTTGCACCGATGGTGTAATTCTTGCATCAGACACTAGAGTAACCATGGGATATTATGTTGCCCATAAATTTGGAAAGAAAGTATACAAAGTTGACGAACACTTAGGAATGACAATTGCAGGAACCGTTGCTGATGCACAAAAAGTTGTAGATATATTAACGGCAAATGCCAAACTTTACAAGATAAATATGAACCGTCCAATGCCTGTTGTTTCGGCAGCTAGGCTGGTTGCAAATATTCTATTTAACAATCGATACGTTCCCCTGTCAACTCAAGTTTTAGTTGGTGGCATTGATGAAACGGGACCTCACGTTTTCAATTTGGATCCTTATGGCAGTCTAATGGAAGAAAAATCTGTTTCAACAGGTTCAGGTTCACCAGTAGCTTATGGTATACTGGAGGATAAATACCGTGAAGGTTTGACGGTTAAAGAAATGTTACCTATAATTGCTAAAGCAGTTAACGCTGCCATGAAACGTGATGTGGCAAGTGGCAACAGTTACAATATTACTATAATCGATATTAATGGATACAAGGAACTTACAGAGCAAGAGAAAAGTGAGCTCCTTTTAAACAGGGGAAATTAAAAGTTGGCAAGAACCCAAGATAAAGACAAGCTAGAAATAACTCAGTACATTTTGCAGCATGTTCCAAGAGAAGCAGAAGTCACCCGAATTGAATATGAGGGGCCTATGCTAGCAATTTACACAAAAAAACCAGAACTATTAGTTGACCAAAGCAGTGTAATTGCAGAAATAGTAAGTGTTATCCGTAAAAGAATAGTTATAAGGCCCGATCCTTCAGTACGGTTACCCGAAGGAGAAGCAGAAAAAATCGCGCGTGAATTAATTGCCCCTGAAGCAGAAATTTCTGACATCAATTTCGACCCAAGTCTAGGTGAAATTATCATTGAAACCAAAAAACCAGGCTTAGTTATAGGGAGAAATGGTGCAGTACTACAGGAGATCATAAAGAAAACAAAATGGCGCCCACACGTTTTGCGAAGTCCACCTATTAAATCGAAAATTGTCACACACATGCGTCATTACTTACATTCAGAGAGTAAAGAACGTGAAAGAATTCTTCGCACTGTAGGTGAGCGTATTTTCCGGCCAAAAACTTATGATGTCGGCGACATCCGCATAACCGCTTTAGGAGGTGCACAAGAGGTCGGTCGATCAGCGTTTTTAGTTAAAACTCGAGAGAGTAGCGTGCTTTTAGACTGTGGCATTAATCCAGGCTCCAATAGACCCTTTGAATCTTTCCCAAGATTCGATTCCCCAGAATTTCAAATTGACAACCTTGATGCAGTAGTTATCAGCCATGCCCATCTTGATCATTGTGGCCTAGTGCCATTTCTCTATAAATACGGCTATGATGGTCCACTATACTGTTCAGCACCAACATCAAATCTTATGACCATGCTACAAATGGACTACTTAGATGTAGCCAGTAAACAAGGAGTCACACCGTTCTATGATCAAAAAGATGTACGTGAATGTGTTCTTCACACTATACCACTGCGTTTTGGTGTTGTTACAGACATTGCACCAGATATTCGTTTAACACTACATAACTCAGGGCACATTTTAGGTTCTTCAATGATTCACTTACATATCGGCGAAGGTCTACACAACATTGTCTATACGGGGGACTACAAATTTGGCAGAACCATGCTTTTAGAAGCTGCAATAACAGAGTTTCCACGTATAGAAACTGTTATAACTGAATCCACTTACGGTGGCACAGACGATTTTATGCCCTCACGTATGGAAGCAGAAGAGCATTTAACAAACATAATTAATCAAACATTAGAACGCAGAGGTAAAGTTCTAATTCCAGTTCCCGCCGTGGGTCGAGCGCAAGAAATCATGCTAATCATTGACGGTTACATGAAAAGAGGTCTTATGAAAGAAGCCCCTGTTTTCATCGAAGGGATGATTAGTGAAGCAACCGCAATACATACTGCTTATCCGGAGTATCTTGGCAGAGAAGTGCGTCATAGCATCTTGCATGAAGAAGTTAACCCATTCCAATCTGATTACTTCACAATAGTGGAACATCCAAGTGTGCGTCAAAGCATTATAGAAGGGGAACCATGTATTGTTCTTGCAACATCAGGTATGCTTGAAGGCGGACCAGTGATTGAATATTTCAAAAATTGGGTAAATGATGAACGTAACACAATCATTTTTGTGAGCTATCAAATTGAAGGGACCATGGGTAAACGTGTTCAAAAAGGCGTAAACGAGGTTACAATGATAGATAACGAAGGTCGCATGGCTGCGTTGCAAGTGAAGATGCAGACAGAAACAATTAATGGTTTTTCAGGTCACTCTGATAGACGACAGTTAGTGAATTATATAACACATTTAAAACCAAAACCAGAGCGTGTTTTTGTTGTTCATGGTGAGAAACAGAAGACGATGAATCTTGCAAACTTTTTGGTAGGCAAAGCAGACGTTAACACGATAGTTCCAGGTGTACTGGAAACCTTTAGGCTACTGTAGTAGGTAGTAACTCATTTTTTGCTGGCGTTTTTTCTCGCCAGATTTTAATGTTTTTTGGACAAATAACAACACGTTCTTCGCCTAATCGGGCAATGTCGCCGCCGATAGATTCTGTGAAAGCATAAAGTTCGTTTACGGCGCTTTTTACAGCTTCAATGCTTTTACTTGCAAGGGGTGTGATGCGTAAAATCAAAATGTTGCCGTTTTGAATTTCGGTTTTTATATCTTCCAGATCGGATATATCTCGGAGTGGTGTAGCCTTAAGATATGTTTTGCATGTAACTGTTTGTGAGGAAGCTTTAGGTTCAGTTTGCTCAATTGTTATTGTTTCAGATGAGTTAGGTATAGCGACATTTTGTGTGTTGTGAAGGTTCATTTGTGTTTCTTTGTCAAGGTTTTCTTCAGTTTGGACCGTGGGTGTTAGTGCTGTGTCTGTTTGGTCAGGTAAGGTTTTTTGGATATTTTCGGCTGTTTGTTCTGGCTGGGGGAGCTTTTTTTGTTTGTTGAATAGTCCAAAGGTAGGCATATCTTGTCTCGCTTAAACAGTATAAAGTTGCTACAGTTAAGTATTTCTTAATTTCAAAGTTGAAAAAACTGTATCAATAGGGATCAGATAAATTTGCTAAAAGAGGACAGGGGTTTACAAACATATAGTTCAAAAATTGAACAGTACCTTCTTAAAAAACATGAAAAAGAGATAATGTAAGCAGACAGTGAAGCGAGTAAGAGATTTATTTTTTGATTATTGAAAGAAGTTCAAATTGGTTTTTAACGAATACAGCATCAGACTCTTTGAGTTGACGCATAAGCTTAACAGCTATTTTTTCATATGTGAAATCTCGATTTTCTACAGGACCGTCCGCTATAACATACGTGGGAATACCGAGTTTAACTGCCTCTACAGTGGCTTCCAAGTTTTTGATGTTGCCCAGGCCAAAGGGGACATCTGTCAAGATTACCATGTTTGCGTTTTTTATCATAGCCAAGTTAGCTTCATGTGCTGTATCAGTTATAGCAGAAAACGGGGGGTCGGAAACAGAGAGTAAATTTAGTAATTCACATGTTTCAAAGTCTGAGTCTGCGACATTTAACACTCCGGAGGAAACGCTGTAGCCTTCATCACGTAATGTTTTAAGTAGTGTTGTCCCTGTTCCGGCACCGCATATTATGTGTATGGAGCAGTTTTTTTCTTCAGAGGATTTTTTAGGGGAGAGGGGAATAATATAGGGAGAGTTTGTTACAGGGTTTTTGCGGACGATTGAATCCACGCCAAATACATTTAAGATGTTTTCGGTTGTTAAAACTTTTTCAACAGTTCCAAGGGCAAAGACTTTTCCAGTTTTAAGCAGCAAGAGCGTATCGCAATATCGACTAGCCATATTGAGGTCATGTATAACTGCAAGAACGGCTAAATCGTTTTTTACACACAAGTTTTTGACAAGATCCATAAGTTCTATCTGATTAATTATATCAAGGTGACTCATAGGTTCATCTAATAGAAGGATTTTTGGTTCCTGTGCTAAGGCGCGTGCGATAATTACTCTTTGTGCCTCGCCACCGCTTAACTCGTTAATAGGTCTATCTGCAAGAGTCCAAGTGTTAGTTAACTCCATAGCTCGTCTAGCTATATCCATATCCTTTGTGCTCTCCATTTGAAAGTCGTTCAAATGGGGATTGCGTCCCATTAAGACAACATCCATAGCTGAAAAGTTAAAACCCACATCATTATATTGTGGAACGACAGCCATTTTTTGAGCTACTTGTTTAGGTTTTAGAGAGTAAATGTCTTCTTTATCAATTAATATAGAACCCCCATGGGGTTTGAGCACTCGGCTTATGCTTCTTAAGAGGGTGGTTTTTCCAGAGCCATTTGGGCCTAAAATGCCTATGAAGCATCCGGGTTTAACGTCTAAACTAACATCAGAGAGGATTTTAACAGAACCATAACGGCACTCTATTCCATCTACATTTAATGTAACCATAGCCTTCTTCTACATCCTATATTTTTGTCTGCTCCTGCGAAGAAGGAAGATTAGAAAAGGTCCTCCTGCAAGAGCAGTTATTATTCCAACAGGCACCTCTGTTGCGCCTCCAATAGATCGAGCAAGATTATCACATAAAATCAGGTAAATAGAACCTACAAGTGCTGATGCAGGTATAAGTAAACGATGATCAGGTCCAATGATAAGCCGTGTTATGTGGGGGATCATAAGACCTACAAACCCGATTAATCCGCTAATGGACACGGCAGCAGCGGCCATAACAGAGCCCAGAGCTAAGAGAATCTTTTTTGTATGTGCGGTATTTACGCCTAAGTGTTGTGCGGTGTCTTCACCAAGAGATATCATATTTAGATCTCGGGCATAAAAATAAGACATCGCTATGCCTGCTGCAACAAAGGGTAGAACAGACCACCAATTGGTCCAGCCAATGTTTGTTATACTGCCAATTTGCCAGTTAACTAACAAGTTAAGGCGGTGGTCTGTAGTCATAAATTGCATAGCTTGAAATATAGCTGCCAGAAAAATGCTCACTGCAATGCCTGTAAGTAATAAAGACATCTCTGGAGCGCGAGTACCTACTCTTGAAATGTTGTATACAAAGAAAATTGTTGCAAGGGCTGTTAGGAAAGCTGCTAAAGGTACAATAGGGAATCCGAAAAAATTTAGTCCAGCACCCCAAAGTAAAGCAACGCCAGCGCCCACTGAAGCTCCGGCAGATACTCCTAAAACGTAGGGGTCAGCCATAGGGTTTCTAAAGACGCCTTGAAAAATAGTGCCTGAAGCAGAGAGGGCAGCGCCGATAAGTAAAGCGGAAAGTATACGGGGTAGGCGGATATCAAGGATTATTGTCTGATTAGCTAATTGTTCACGTGAGAAGGAGGCAGTATCGATAAAATTGTTTATGCCAGGTATTCGGGTGCCAAAATAAGTTAGAATATCTGAGTAGGATATGGCTGTGTAGCCAATGTTTAGTGAGAGGATAATTGTAAGGATAAGAGCACCTATAAGACCAGCTATGATAAGCTTCCAGCGTTTTGCTCGTTTGCTGTAAGTGTTTTCTACACGATTTGAACTATTGCTGCTATGGTCATTCAATGTTTGTCACTCAATAAGAAGAGGTTAGGGAAAAAGTTCAGGATACAGACAGGCTGCAATTATTTGAACTTGGTCTGCAACTCTAATACCAGGTTGAATAAGCAGGTCTACGTCAAGGACATATATGCGATTGTTTGCTACAGCGTTAATTGTGTTCCAGCCGGGTCGGATTTTGACATCATTAACGCTTCCATAAGAGGGTGCTCCACCCATATCTGTTGGCAGCAATATAACATCAGGATTAGTGGTTATAATAACCTCTAAACTAGTTATGGGATACTCGTCAGTTACATGACCAAATAGGTTAACGCCACCTGCTTTATCTATAACATCATTCATCCAATTGTTTGCGCCAATGGTCATAAATCCTGCATTAGAACACCAAACCTCATAGTACACGGTTGTTTTTTCTGCAATATTAGCAGCCTTTATGGTAGCCGCTATAGTGTTAATTTGATTAGTTAACCTACTAACTAATGCATCAGCACTATTTTCAGCACCAGTTGCTTTTCCAATTAACTTAATTGTTTGATATATATCATCAATGCTTTTTGGACCTACAACTATAACGTTTAATCCAAGTTCTCTGATGTTTGGAATCATCATAGCATTAATGTCAGTTGTAAATATAACGTCAGGTTGCAATGAAAGAATGGTTTCCAAATTTGGGGTTGAGAATCCGCCAACGCTTGTCATGTTGCCAGCTGCAAACCATGCTGAAAAATCATAAGGTGCATCATCATAATCAGTTAAACCAACCACTTTATCACCTACACCAATTTCAAAAAGAATCGGTGTAACACTGGGTGCAATAACTATTACTCTATTAGGAACCGCTGGCAAAATTGTTTTATAACCTTGACTATCAACTATAGTTATACCATCAGGGGATTGCTGAAACCCCTGAGTTGAATAAATAATAAAAATTGCAGACAGAGCAATTATTGCAATCAAGACAACTATTAATACGCCTTTAGACTTCTCCAATTTTTTGTTTCTCCTCTATGCTTACTCTTCCATTATACCTCTTGTTAATCCAGACTTATTAGGTTTAATTAACCAAAGTTAAATAAAGGTTGAATCCACACAACAGCAAAAATTCACAAACACCAACAATACACGCAGTACCATACAATTACAGAATTAAACACTACAACAGCTGCAAAGAAACAACACCATACAACATGCAGTATAGCAATACACAGGCATATACAATTTTTTATGCTAATAAGTTGTTGGAAATGTTTTTGGGCAGCCTCAACAATATAGTTAAAGATAAAGTATAATTCACATGCCTGATAGTAATGAGAAACGAGTTATCAATATTTAAAGAAAAAAAGATACCCCTTGAATTGGACAATTTAGAGATAAAAATTGTATATCACACATACGACAACATTAAAACTAACACTTTACTTGTTGCATTTCCAGAAAAAAGAAGAGCCCTCTCAACAGTAGATGGTTATAGAAAAATCAGCTATGTAGGTAACAGTCATATTTCTCCAGAAATGGAAAAACATGTAATGGCCCTTAAAGATTTCAAAAGATACGGAAAACAGTTACCGTCAACTTTAGGGATCAAACCAAGTCAAATTACTTTTATGAGCACCGGAGTAGACATGGACAAACATGCAATATGTCAAAAAACCTACAAACACCTAAAAGTCTGCTGCATAGCCACCGGAGGTGCTAAAAACAATGCCTTACGCATGGGCACAGACGCCGGCGATTGGATAGAAACCAAAACAGGCTTTGAACTATCCACAGGCACCATAAACATACTCCTCCTCACAAACATAGCCTTAACCACCGGTGCCATGGCCAGAGCAATAATAACAGCCACAGAAGCAAAAACCGCTGCACTACAAGATCTAAACTATATGAGCACCCCCACTCCACAAGTTCAAGCAACAGGCACAGGAACAGACACCATAACCATAATCTCAGGCATCGACAAACAAAACACAATACACTACACTGGAGGGCATACAAAAATAGGTGAATTAATAGCAAAAGCAACAAAAACAGCCGTAACACAAGGGTTAAAAAATTTCGATGGAAAAAATAGTGAAAAATAGAAAACAGCGTTAAGAACACTGCATATAGCTGCGATAGTGAAAGATTGTAAAATACTACGCAACGAAAAAGATACAAATCTATGAAATCGTTAAACTAACAACTATCTGGAAACAAAAAAACGCCTCTATGCAACCTCCGAAAACCTCTAAACTATCCAAATATAATGTGTAGTAAAGGTAAAGTATGGAAATTTGTATGGGCCAACTGTTGTGTTTATTTTGTTTTTATCGGCTTGAAACATAAAACATGAGTTTCCGAAGTCTGCCAATAAAATGTCTAAAACAAGACATGAACTGCCATCAAAAAAAAGCTTACAAACAAAAAAACGACAAACAATTTAACATCAGATCAACAACCATCTGATATAGTTATCACGATAAAAAATTAGCCGAATTTATCACACCCCACAAACAGAAAAAAACAGTATAAAAGCTTACCGATACTGGCGGGTCGTGAGGGATTTGAACCCTCGACTTCCAGCTTAGAAGGCTGGCGCTCTATCCGTGCTGAGCTAACAACCCATTGTTGAAGCTAAATAGGCTTTTCATGTTTTAAGCCTTACTATGATAAAGGTTGGAAGAGTAAAGTGTATGTTGTTGTTTTGGTATTTTTTATAGATATGTTATTATTTTTCGTTTTTGGAGGTATTTTCAATGTCTCGTGTTAAAGCGGTTTCGTTGTTTTCGGGTGGTTTAGATAGTATTCTTGCTACGCAACTTATTTTGAATCAGGGTATAGAGGTTATTGCGTTTAATGTAAAGACCCCGTTTGGTATACCTAAAAAGGATGGGTTAAGTGAAGCGGAGGCGGCGATTAAGCATTTAGATGTGCCTTTGAAGGTTGTTGTGGTTGATAAAGAGTATATTCGTATGCTTAGAAAGCCTAAGTATGGTTATGGTAGAAATATTAATCCCTGTATAGATTGTAAAATTTTTATTTTAAAGCAGGCTGTTAGGTATGCCAAAGAAGTGGGGGCAGATTTTTTATTTACGGGGGAGGTTTTGGGGGAGCGTCCGATGTCTCAGCATGGTCCGGCACTTAGAATTATAGAGGAGGAGACGGGGTTGAGGGGGCAATTATTGCGGCCTCTTTCTGCAAAGTTGTTGCCGGAAACTGTTGCAGAGCAGAGTGGTCTTGTTGATAGAAGTAAGCTTATGGCTATTTCGGGGCGTTCGCGTAAACCTCAATTTCAGCTTGCTAGGGAATTTGGTATAACTAATTATCCTTCGCCTGCGGGTGGGTGTCTGTTAACGTGTGAGGAGTATTCTAAGAAGCTTTGTGATTTATTTGAGCATAAGAAAAATGTTTCAAGTATTGATGTGGCGTTGTTGCGGTTTGGTAGGCATTTTCGGTTAGGGGGAAATAAAATTGTTGTGGGGCGTAATGAGGTGGAAAATAAGGTTTTGTTGTCGCTTAAGGGTAAGGGGGATTATTTTTTTGAGTTGCCAGATATTGTTGGGCCAATTACTATATTGCAGGGGGTTAAAAATAGGAGTGCAATTCAGAGGGCAGCGCAGATAACAGCGTTTTATTCTGACGCTAAAATAGAAAAAGTTAAGGTGTGTTATGGTAAAGATGTGTTAGACAGGTCTATAGTTGTTGTAAAGCCTATCAGATCTGAAGTAGATGAATTGCGAGCAGGTATGAAGACGATTTAGCAGGGAACGAAGTTATATAGATAGGGTTAGAGGATTTTTTCGAGGTCTTGGATAAAGTTTTCGAACACTTTTAGGCCTCCACTCCAAAAGTTTGGTGTTGCAGGGTTTAACTGTACTGTTTGGCCGATTTCTAACGGAGATAAGCTGCTGCCGGCTGAGAGGGCTTTTTTGAATTTTGGCACAAATGCTTTGCCTTCGGCTAAATATCGTTCATATAGTGAGTAAACAAACATTTGTGCATAGACGTATGGGTAATTGTAGAAACGATAGTTTGCCATGTAATAATGGGGTTTCATTGTCCATTCAGCTTCCATTTCGGGGAACCATTCTACAGCGTTGCCAAAAATGCGATCACGCGCCGTAACCCAATGACTACATATAGTTGGATAATCTAAAAAGGTGTCCTGTTCAATTGAGTGATAGAGAGCCTGCTCAAACCATACGCGTGCAGTTACTTGAAAGGCAGTCATACCGGCTTCATCTAGAACAAGACATAATACAGCTCGACGTTCAGCATCTGATTTCGCTTCAGCCAAAAGCAGATCTGTTAAGAGTAGCTCGCTAAAAATAGATGCAGTTTCAGCCACTATTGAGGGTACATTAATGTTTAAAGGTGTTTGGCTACGCTCCATGTACCAGTCATGTGTTGCATGTCCCAATTCATGTGCTAAAGTGAAGACATCACTTAAAGTGCCGTTGAAGCTCTGTAGAATGTATGCAGATTTGCCATTATAGTAGCTTGCACAAAAGGCGCCATTTCTTTTTCCAAAACGTGGGGCAGCATCTATGTGACGTTTTGTAAACATTTCTTTAACTGCCTCTGCGTAGTCAGGGTCAAAACGGGTGCATGCACGAATTATTAGATCTTGAGCCTGATAAAAAGTGAAATGGAGCTCAGATAACTCATCAGGTATAGGTGCAATTAGGTCATGATTCCCCAAAACAGACAAATTCATAAGTTTAGCTTTAATTTTTAAGTAACGTTGATAAGTTTTTGTGCCTTTCTCAATACTTACAAGCAGATTATCAATTATTACTTGTTCAGTGTCATTATTAATTAGGCTGGCATCTATGGGGGAGGAGTATTTTCTGCGTTTAGAAACAGTTAGCCAGTCATTGCAGATGTTTCGAAGAGCTGATGAAAAAATTTCGCCATCCTTACCTAATAACCCGTAAATCGAACGGTTCGCTGATTCGCGCGTAGAACGGTTGGAATGATGTAATAAGCCATTGGCTTCGCCATAGCTAAGGTTCTTTTTTTCGCCCACAACAATAACTTCAAACGTACGGGTGTTTAACCATTTACTTTGCAACTCTTCCCAGGCATTAACACCAAATTGGTCTTTCTCAATGATAAGTTGCTCTTCAATCTCAGATAATTGATGTTCAACACGTCTATAAACGCGTTCTAGCAAGTGACGATAATTAGCTAAAATGGAGGTATTGATAAAATAGGGTTTACTTTTTAGCAGAGCCCCTAATTCTATACGGTAAAAAGCAAGTTGTTTGCTGATTTTAGCTTCAAGTTTACCAATTTTATCATTAAATGCCTGAGCCTCATTGGAGGTCATGTTAGCAGCAAACAGTAAACTTGAATAGAGACTTACATCACTGAATTTTTGGTTAAATTTTTCGATGTCTTGTAGACACTCAAGTAAACCTTTAGGAGTTAAATCTGTAATTTTCCCGCGATATTTTTTTTCAAACTCAGAAACCATTAATGTAGATTCATTTATCGTTTGACTAATTTTAGGATCAGCTGTGCCAGAAAAAAGCTCAGACAGATCCCATACTACTTGCTGTGCACTCATGTTAAATTCCTCACAACCGTATAGAAGAAGGCTTAACATTTTTTTCTCTTTCCATTTTAAGCATTTACGTTACAGTTAGACCATAAAGTTTAAGGGCAAAGTCTTTGTTTAAGGTTCGAGTATTCTAACTTGAGGGTTCATGTTTGAGCATTAATGTCATAACAATTGAAGAACGAAAAGCAGAAGTTCTCATTGAACTAAGAAAATATAAACTTGTAGAAAAACAGCCATATGAAGGCGCGTACGCATACATTGTTGATATTCCACAAGACAAAGAACGCGCAATTGTGTGGTGTATCCTTGGCGAAGCCACTGTTGGTATAGCCGCCATGAACACGCTTTACAAAATCATGAAAGAAAAAGAACTTGAACGCGCTATAGTCATAACAGAAGGCCGCTACACTCATGCAGTTAAAATGGGTGCAAAAAAGAAAAATGTTGAACTTTTACCCAAATCTTTTCCAGTGTTTAACATTTTCGAACATGGTTTAGTACCATTTCACGAAATATTAAATGAAAAAGAGAAAAACCAACTACTCGCACAACTCAAAGTTCAACCCTATCAGATGCCACAAATAAAATCAGGCGACCCCGCAGTCAAAGTAATTGGTGCAAAACCAGGCGATGTGCTAAAAATTACAAGAAAAAGCGCAACCGCAGGTGAACACATAACATATCGTTACGTGGTAGAATAAAAACAAAATAGACTCGGCCTATTGTCACCATCATTATTTTTATTGCAAATTTTTTATTGTAGACGTTTTTGGTTCAGTAGCTAATTCATCCAGTATTACTAAGGCTTCTCCAAGAGGCATATTAAGTCGTTGTGCAAGTTCTTTTGGGGTTACATCAGGTTTTTCTAAAAGTATGGTGTCTCTTATGTAAACTTTATGAGAAGGAAACATTACAGAAGCGTGCACAGTTTCCACAAGCAGTCGCCAGAGATCTTCTTTACTGTAATTATCTAAATTCAATAGCATCACCGTTAAACAATGCAAAAAAGAACAAACAGCTTAATACATATTACCGCACAACATCATAGAATAATTAATCGATGTTTATTGTAAAAGAAATGTTGTTTCTATAGCAAGATTTGGTTACAGTTTTCAGGATTTCACAGACATAGAAAGGTGAAAAAGAAAAAGTTATGCTATAGTTATAACACCATCTTTGGTAACTAGTTTTCTTTCATGTATGAGGCGTTTTAGAATTTCATTAAAGTATTCTTTGGATTTATCTGCGGAATGGTTCAACCCGAAGACTTTTGCAGTTTCAGCTATTAAGGATTCATCACTTACACCTAAGGCATATTGCGCAATGAGTTGCATAGCAGCTTCCACTTCTTCAGGCGGGATGTGTTCTAGTTTGCGTTTTGTTTCAGATACGCCATCAACGGGTATGCGTATTTGTACGTCTTTTAGATGGGGTGGCCATAGAAAACTGCCTTTAATTGTGACTTTTTGATCTCTAAGTAAAGTATTAAGTGCTTCTTGTACTGCATGACTAATTTTTGGTGTCATGCGTTTGATGCCCCAAGCGTCTGCGAGCCGTTCAACAGCATAGTCAAAGTGTATTGGACCTTCTTTATCTACTAGTTCACCTAAGAGGCGGGTTTGGATTTCGCGGTTTTCAGGATAGTGAAACTCGTTTTTCTGTTTTGAGGTGTGGATGGATTTTTCTGTTTGCACTTTAATGTATGGATTAAATGCTGCTTTGAGGGGACATATTTTGTATGGGATACCAATTTTTTCTATACCAGCGAATTTAACTTTGCGTACATCCGTTTCGACAAACCCGTCTTCTTTTAAATCGACTGCAGGTTTTAGTGCTTCTTGGTCTAACTGCAATTTTTGAGCTTGCTCAAGGGCTTCTTTTAGGCGTTTAATTTCTGAGTCCCGACGGGCAACCCATGAGGGAGACCAAACTCTGTGAATCCGCCAGCCTAAGCCTTTAAGAACTTGTTCACGTAAACGGTCACGGTCACGAGCACTGTTACTTGAACGGTATGTTGGTCCATCACATTCAACACCTAAGAGGTAGCAGCCAGGATTAACTGGGTCATTAACACCTATGTCGATTTTATACCCACTACAACCTACTTGGGGTATAACTTCATAACCTAATTTTTGAATCTCTAAGGCAATGTCTTTGTCAAGAGGAGACTCATAAGTGCCAGTTCTCTGATGAGGGGTATTAAGAATATCAGGTCCTTTTTCAGCGTATTCAAGATAGTTTCGCAGTGTCTGAACACCTTCAGCTTTAGTTTCAGAACTAATATCAACAGCTTTAATGGATGTAACAACGATAACTTTTTCGCGAGCACGAGTTACAGCTACATTTAAACGACGTTCCCCACCAGGTTTATTTAGAGGACCAAAATTCATAGTCATCTGCCTGTTTTTATCATAGCCATAACCAACGCTAAAGAATATGACATCTCGTTCATCACCTTGAACATTTTCAAGGTTCTTAACAAAGAAGCCTTCAAGTCGGTCTTCTTTGAAAAAGTTTTCAAACTCTGGGTGTTCTTTTAGGCGGCGATCAATTGATTCTTGAATGGCCTCCATTTGGGCTACGCTGAAAGTAACTACGCCAAGGGTTTTTTTAGGGTAGTTAGTGAAATGTTCAAACACGAGATTTACAACGGCTTCAGCTTCAATAGGATTATCACGTTTTCCTCCTCTGTCATAGAGGCCATTTGAAACGTAGGCCATTTTTACGCCTAAACTGTTATGTTGCGCTTTTGCTGCTGGGAAAGTAATAAGGGTATCATCATAGAATTGGTGGTTGGAGAAGGCTATTAGGTCTTCATGTTTACTGCGGTAGTGCCATCTTAGAGTTTTTACAGGTAACCCAACACCAAGGCATTCGTCAAGTATGCTGTCAAAGACTTCAAAGTCGTCATCATTTATTTCGCTCCAGTCAAGGTTATCAATTAAAGATTTCTGGAAAAAGCTTGTTGGGGGTAACTGTTTATTATCGCCTGCGACAACAAGGGTTTTGCCACGGTATATAGAGCCTATGGCGTCTTCGGGTACAATTTGTGAGGCTTCATCAAATAAAACGAGATCAAATTTAGCTGTTTCGGGTGAGAGAAATTGGCTTACGCTAATGGGGCTCATAAGTAGGCAGGGTTTTAGTTTAACAAGCAAGTGGGGGATTTTTTGTAGTAATGTACGTATGGGCATGAGACGACGTTTTTTAGCAGCTTCTTTCATAAGAATAGCTGCCTCAGAGTCGCTTGCTTGGATTAGAATGTCTTGGGGCTTTCGACCGTTTGCTGCTTCAATAACCATACTAGAAGTTAAACGGATAAGTTCTTTGTCAAGTATCTTAAAGTCATTGATTAATTGTTCATGATTTTCACGTCGGAAGCGACCTAAGCGAGAGTCTTCATTGTAGAGATTATTTATCCATTCCTGATAAGCGCCTCTGCGGAAGGAATCGATTAATTGGCTAGAGGGGGTTTTTTGTTCAACAAGTCTTTCAAAGAAGCCGCCTAAACCTCGAAGGGCAAAACGGTTTCTAAGGTCTTTGAAGTCTATCCAAATTTGCAGCTCATCAACTCGTTCACGAAGAATTTTTATACGCTCATAAATAACATGGAGGGATAAGTCGCGGAGTTTTTGGTTTTGATATTTAAGTTCAGTTTCAAATCGAGCTTCAAACACTGTTATGGACTGTAGAGCAGTTTCATAATATCTATTTAATTTGATGTCTGAGGGCGCTTTAGAGGGACCAGCCGCTGCTATGAGGGCAAAGGCTTCAGGGACTTCAACACCTTCAAAGGCTGTTTGAGCTTTTTTTACCCATTCAAGCACAGATAGTATGTCAGTCCAGTTTGTTTCAAGCTCATGGAAGCGTGAGCCGTATTTAATTTGCAGCTGAGATTTTTCACCTGTTATAGTGGCTTCTTTTCTGCGTACTTCTTCAGCGTTTGTAAGATCTTCAAGCAATTGCTTATAGGTCTTAGGGGGAGTTATAGCAGTGGATAGGGTTTCTTTTGTTAATATACTCAGAGGGGCCAGTTGTTTTTCAACATCAAGAGCCCATTCTTCAAGGCGCAATAAGGCAGTTTGATTTAAAGCGGCATTTGCATAGGGTAAACTTTCAGGGATTAACT
>Ga0209737_10001209_pt1 | contig 18976 bp, 16 predicted proteins | sample TergutCu122P3_FD_187284 | JGI IMG/M metagenome (GOLD analysis project Ga0209737, IMG submission 187284) | Cubitermes ugandensis P3 segment gut microbial communities from Kakamega Forest, Kenya - Cu122 P3 (SPAdes) (version 2) | ecosystem: Host-associated > Arthropoda: Insects > Digestive system...
CTATGCGATGTACTATGTGGATGGCTGCGGGATTGTCTGGTCTTTGGTAGACAATTATATCGCTGTTGGGGTAGTTGGTGTTTAGATCTTTTGGGTTGATGGCTTGAATTAGGATTATGTCATTGACATGAAGAGAGGGCTCAAAGGGGTGGCTCCAGCCGTCACAGTTTGGGTGCTCAAGGCACATGCTGCCGCTTGTTACTACTCGAAGGGGTGCTGTTGTGCCTAATGCGGCACCTAGACCCAAAAACATAAGGGTCATTATCGCAAAGATGGCAAGAAGGGTAGCGGCTGTTTTTAGGTAGGTGTTTTTTAGAAGATGAGTTAGTTGGGGCAAGTTTTTACTTTCACCAAGGTGGATGGTTTTATAAGTTGGGTGAGTTTTGAGGTTAGTGTTTAGATAGAGAAAAATAGAGAGAGCTACGAGTGCATTTTTGTGTGTTTAGATTTTGTTTTTGCTTAAGACTTCGCGGAATACGCTGCTACATTTGGAGCATTCGTAGAGGCCGATTTCTAGTTGCATTCGTTTGCCTGCTTTGTCTGGGCGGCCCGCCATTTTCCATGTCTTTTTTGGTTTGGCAACTTCTATTCCGCATTTTGGACATTTAGCCATTGTACAAATTTCCTCCGTATTATCGCTTCATGCCCTTTAGCATGATAGAATAAAAGAGTTTCCATAGTTTTTTCACAGATATTTTCTTTTTTACCATAGGGATTAGACGTGTTTATGTCAATTCTACAAAAGCATATTGACGTACATGTCAAAAGTATCCATAAACAAACACAAAATTATCACAAAAACACCAATAAAACCAACTTTTTAACAAAAACCCAACAAAATTTTATATCACAACCAAACCTCACAATAACAACAGTATAGCAAACCAACAACAACCACGCTAAGCACACATCAAACCCATAGCCAATGAGAGACAAACCTTGAAAAAACCTAACAGATTCTGCTATGAACAAACTCTGATTGAACACAAAACCCTAAGCAAACACATTTCAAAGTATAATCAAAATACTAGATGGCTTTGTTTATGTGGCTGTTTGCTAAACCCCTTATCAGAGAAAAGACTTCAATTAGTAAGAGAATAACCCATGTGGATTATTTTGTACGTTATTGCAATAGTTGATTTTAAAAACAGAAAATAGTGATGACCTCCTATATTTGGTCGAGCATTTTTAGAGTTTTTTCTGCTGTGGAAGCACAAAAGAGCAGATCGTCAATAGTTGCAGTAAAAGTTGAAAGTTTGCATTCGCAGCTAATTTGAGTTAGTACTTTGTTGTTTTCTTTATGGGTTTGAATTTGTAGTCCGGGCGGGGTTTTTAGGTTGTCGGGCGAGATTGCTTTGGCGACTGCTTGAGCTGTTTTTTGGTTTGGATATTCAAGGATTATTGTTGCATGCAAGATTTTCACCGTTTAGTTGCCGTCCGATGAGTTCGTCAACAGTTTTTATGAAATCGTGGATTTTATCTATGGGAACTTGAGCGCCTGCGGCTATGTTGTGTCCGCCGCCTTTGCCGCCGTGGGTTTCAGAGGCTATGCGCATTACATCGCCTAGATTTATACCTTTTGTGAGTGCGGCTTCGGTGGTTCGGCTGGAGAATTTAGCGGCTTTTTCGGCTTCGATGTTGGCGTATGCTATGAGGGGTTTTTGATTGTTAGTTAGGGTGGAGACCAGGATGCTTGAGACGGTCCCGATAATTTTTTCGTTGATGGCGTTTTCGCCGTAGATGACATATATATTTTGGTGTTCTTGGAGGCGTTCGGGTTTTTCTTGGACCCAGGTGAGATATTTGTTGATGTTTTTGCGGTAGTCTTCTATGAGTTTGTTAGATTCCTCTAGAGCGGTTTTACGGTCACCCATACATATTGCTATACCTAGACTTGGGTGGTCCATACGTCCGGTTGAATTGAGCAGAACCGAGAATTCGCGACCGTCTCGAAGGGCAGTGTGGGGTTCTTCTTTGGTTAGGATATAGACACATCCGATGAGGTTGTCGATTTCTATGTGGAGACCTTTGGAGAGCAAGTAATCAGCTAGGGCTGTGCAGAGGGTTTTTCGTTCTTGAGGGTCTAGGTCACAGAGGGAGCGGAGTTTATCATTTTGTTTAATGGGAAAGCCTATATTTGTAATAAAGTTGAGGGCTTGGGTTTCTTGTCCGCTTAGACCGGGGATAAAGGGGTTTGTGGTGGTTGCTATCATGCGATGTAGGGGACGGGTTTCTCGGCCAAAGAAGGTAAGATCTTTTTCTACTTTGAGTAGACCGGCGTTTATGGCGTCGTTGACGATGATTTCGTTTAGGCCCCTCATGCTGCGTTGTTCGTATTTGTCTTGCATATCGCCTAGAGCGCCTATTAGAGCGATGGGGGCAAGATCGATGTTGATTGGATCGAGGGCTTTAGCGACAAAGTATGCCACACCTGAGCCGCTGATGTCGGTTGCGCCGTCGATGCCGTAGGTATGGGGGTTTAGCATAGTGTAGTTGGGGTTGGTGGTGGCTCCGGTTATTTGGTGATGATCTAGGATGACGATTTTGTTGTTGGGGACTTTTTCGTTGAGCAGGTCTAGATAACCACTGCCAAAGTCAGACATGATGACTAGTTGGGGTTTGTCGGCGGTGATTTCGGTGATGATTTTTTCGTCAACCCATTGCATGACTCTGATGCGGTAACGGGGGCCTAGACGTTGAAGCATTTTTGCTACAATACCTGCGGCGGCTACACCATCAGCGTCTAGGTGGCTAAAGCAACTGATGAAGCCGTCTTTTTGGGCGGTTTCTTGGATGATTTTTGCGGCTTCTTGGGCTTGGGTTAGAAAGTTTATGATGTTTTCAGGCTGGGAGGGGGGCTGTGCCATATAGATCACTTTTCAAAGTTAGAACTGGGGGATTTAAATTTGGTGTAGAAGAATAAAAATGAAAAATGTTTGGCTGAAGAAATTTAGGTTACGGAAGCGATTTTTGCTTCGTATTTAAATTTCTTGTCGATTACGCCTTCACGTTTATAGTAACGGCTGAGTTTGTGGATGCGTGCTTCGATGATTTGCATGTTGCGTTTGTTGTGAAGGTCTTTTTTGTTTTTGTCCATGTGGACAGCGAGACCCTGTGCTTTTTTGACAAGGTTTGCAAGATCCTCAGGCATAGTTGGTGCGAGGTTTGCAGCTTTTAGGGTATCGCTTATGCTTTTGCCGATGATGGGCTTAACTAAGGGGATAGCGTATTGGTCACGCAGAATAGTACCTATGGAGCTTGTATTGTGACCTTCTTTGGCGAGTTTTATGATGAAGGATTCAACTTCTTCAGGCTGATATTTACACCAGCTTGGAGGACGTCTGCTTACTGGCCGAGTTGAATGAGACTTTCCTTTTTCTTGCTTTGGCATCGTTACACCTATTGTGCACTTAAACCACACTGCACCCATATTTAAAAGTAACTAATGCCAGTTTGATGTCACCAACAACACAGAGAACAAATAAACCACCACGAGACCTCAAATGTCAAATCATCACCATTTGCCGACAAACAAAGCACTAAAAAAAAACCGTATATGATGCGCTTTGTTGTTTGGGCTTAATTTGTAAATGCTGGGGCTCATTAAGCACTTCTTTGACTGTGGCTTGATAAAGGCATTTGTCATTGCGATTATCACGGTGGTTGACGCTGTTGTCATACTATCCCTGCTGGGACACCCAGACATAGACATAGACATAGGCACCTGGGTATCTAGTCCAGTATCATTCTTTCTTTTTTAACTAACTGATTGTAGCAACAACACAGTCTAACTGATTATTTGTCAGGTTCTTGAGTATCGGCTGGATTTGAGGTTAGATAAAGTGCGCGAATGAGATATTGACTGATTGATGTTTATAGGCTGACAACTGAGGATTATTTTGTGTTTGAGTATAGATAGTTGTAGTTGTTAGTTGTTGTGGTTTATCGGATGACTTTGTTTATTCTTTGGCCGCGTTTGGTTTTGTGACTTCTTTGAATAGTTCGAGGCATGCTTCTTTTGTGGTGCTTCTATACCTATACTGGCATAGACGCCGATGTCGATGCTGTATTTTTTTCTACCGTCTGCTCTTTCTTCTGTTTGGTTTATTTTTACCCTCGCCCTTTCGTTTTTAATTTTTTATTATACTAAAACGGATAACTAAGTATGTTCCACTTATTAGTCCCAGGGACACTTAAAACCGCGCTTTCTTTGCGGCAAAAACAACAAACACTGCATTACGCATATAGCGCCCCATCCGGGAAACCAATCCTGCCGCATCAGTACCCAGCTTGCAAACCAAAGCAAACTCAAACAACCCCAACGATTCCACCTCAATAACATCACGGCTTAGTCGAGTCCGTTCAATCACCTCAGAGACTAGCTCCTTAGATGTTCGCAACACAACAAGTCTATCAAGAAGAGATTGCCGCCAATTCTGCAACATTACGGCCTGATCAGGCGACAACTCAGCATTTAGAATATCGGCATTTTTTGAGATAACCCTAACACTCAGAGGTAATCCCTCAGCTATGGCGTAGGCATAGGTGATTTGTTTGAGACCCAGGTTTTTGCCATCCGCTAACTGTAACTGCAGATTTGCCAGAGGTATAGCAGCGTGTATAATTTTGGGTTCAAAAACGCCCACGTCTACCACCAATCTCTGTTTTTCTATATCGATTTTGGAAACATAGCCCTTGAGCACCATATCGGCTTTTACTGTATCAAGAATAGCGGGGCAGATACCGATTTCTTTGCGCATATATGCAGTTGCTACCGCTTGATCTTCACCTTCAAGTGAGACGTGTACCCAGCGGTTTGTGGGATTACTTAGAACTTTTAGTTCCACATCAAGGTCTGCGAATTGGGTATGTAATAATTCATCTATCTGGCGTATTTGGCCGCCGTTCCAGGCTTTTGTAAGCAAAGTTAGATTAGTCATGAGTTTCGCCTATCAGGTTTGTTATTTCTATGTGGAGCCTTCTAACTCTTTCTGCTGCTGCCCCAAATCCCGCCGTTTGTAATCGGCTAATTTCAACTTCTATGGGCACAACATCCCCGTCGTTACCGATGCATTTGTCAGCATAACAAACAATTTTTTCTTCCAGGGTTTGGGGAATATAGTTGTCTTCAGGCCAGCCTAACCGTTGAGCCTCCTCAGAGCTTATACCAGCACCTACATGACGCTTGATAATATTTACTATGGTTGAGGGTAAACCAAGATTTTGGGCAATCTCTACACCAGCTATGGAGTGATCAACACCATGTGTTTTAGAGCGCCCAATATCATGCAACAAAGCACCAGCTTCAACAAGAGACAAATCTACAGATAAACCATTTGCTTCAAGTTTACAAGCAAGCTCCAAAGCATAATTGGCAACAGCTATGCAGTGATTAATGACTTGGGATGGGCAACTGGTTTCTCTAAGAAGCAAGATTGCTTGCTCCCTGCTTGGAAGCAAAGAGTTCACTTGTTTATTCGCCTAGTTCTCTGCGCAAGATATTGACTTTTTCTGAGAGCTTCTCAATCATGACTTCATTTGCAAAATGTGCTAGAGGGCTACTGCACGCTGAACAGTGAAAAACTAACTCAACTGCTTCCTCAAAGGGGATACGCTTACACTCGGAATTGCCACAATGATAGAAGTCATGGTTTTTTTCATATTCTAGGCGTACAGTGAGTTTTTCAAGAACCCTCCTTTTTTGGCTGAGAATAAAGCCTTCGAGTTGGTCGGGTTGGAGTTTCCAATGGAAGATAAACCAGCCGGTTTTAGGATCACGGGTACGTCTTAGACTAACTAGGGAGTGATCGTAGAGTTTGTAGAGAATTTTGCGTACACTATTTAGACGTATGGCGGTCTTGTTGGCGATTTCATCATCTGTAATCTCTTCTACACCTTTTAGATGGTCGATAAGTATTACAGCATCTTGTTCTCCAAGCGCCAAGGCCACTTTGTTTAAGGTTGTATCATCAATAGTTGATAACATACTGGAAATTCCTTTTAACACAAATAGTACTCATCTTGCTACAATAAAACTCTTCTCACAAGACGTTTAGAATTCAATGTTGTTTGTTTTGATTTCCTTACCGCGTTCTTTTGGAATAATGCTGATTTTTGCTTTTTCAAAAGATCTATCTAGCTCTTGACCCCCAAAATATCGATCTAAAAAAAGAGCAAGAGCAGAACATTCAGAATGAGGCTGATTACCCACCGCAACATTAAAATCAGATATTTCAGGGGAGTAGAATTCACCAGGCACCTTCTGACTACCCACCAGAAGCATTACTTCTTTGTTTTGTGCTTTGATACGGCTTAAAACATCACTTGTCTGAATATTCTCACCATACGCAGTAAGATGCACGATAATACCACCTTGGTTTTTCCAGCCCCGAATCGCACTTTTCCAAGGGATAGCCATTTCAAATTTAAAGCCGCCACCCCAGGTTTGGGTGATTTTGTCTATGGTCTCTTTGATATGCCGATCAGAGGTGTCAGCTAAAATAAAACCAGAGGCACCCAAAGCACGGGCAGTTAGAGCAACATGGGTTGTGAGCCGCACATCACGCTGAACACGATGACCCCAACGCAAAACCACAATCCGAGGTAAACCATCACTATAACTATTAGTGGCAGGGTTAGTGTTGTTGAGAGGAAGTGAATCTGAATTTTCCATTTAAGATTTGGACCTTCTTTTTTATCTGCTCCATAATTGAGGGCTCGGCTTCAAGGATTATGTGCACAGAGTCATTTGTGAATTCTTCTTTGTGAATATCAGCTTTTTTATGTACCCAAGAAATAAAGGGCATCACATTACCACTTAGAGGTACACTAAATTCGCCAGCTACATAGTGCTCAAGTACTCTAAGAACATGTTTTTTGAGTTCGACAATATTGGTTTGACATTTTGCTGAAAGTAAAAGAGGATTTTTGATTTTATCTTTGAGAGCAAAAAGTTTTTCTGTTTGCTCTTGGGGACTGAGACAGTCAATTTTATTGAGAGTAGTTACTATGGGAATATCAGAAGCACCGAGTTGATCGATGGTTTGAAGGCAGATATTATTTTTTTTCTCAATAGATTTTAGGGGTTCGTCTAAATCTACAACCAATATGATAAGATCAGCAAAGATAGTTTCTTCAAGTGTTGAATGAAACGCCTCAATCAGTGAAACGGGAAGACGATCAATAAAACCCACAGTATCAGTTAGAAGAAAACGCCGACCACTAAACTCTAGTATACGTGTCTGAGTTGAGAGGGTAGTGAAGAGACTTTTATCCACCATAGCAGTTTCTTGGGTCAGGGTATTAAAAAGAGTACTTTTGCCTGCACTGGTATATCCAGCCAGAGAAATTGTTAAAAAGCCTAATTCTGCGCGTCGCTCTCTTTGCAGAACACGTTTTTCACGTATACGCCGAAGTTTTTTACGTATAGTTTGCACCTGCGCCTTGATGGCATCACGATAAATATCAGCTTCATAGACACCCAACCCCATAAATCCAGGCTGCTCACTGCCCTTGGAAAGACGGACCTTTTCGCGGGCATGACGAAGTTCATTTTGAAGAGTGGCCAGCTGAATTTGCAGTTGCGCCTCAGTTGTAGTGGCTCGCCTACGGAAAAGCTCCAAAATAAGCTGAAAACGATCTATAACTTCAATACGAGTAGCTTTAGCCAAATTGTAGTTCTGCAAAGTTCGGAGAGCATTGTCAAAGATTATTTTTTGAGCACCAGTTGTTTCAACGAGCTTAACAAGTTCTTCAACTTTACCTGCACCAATTTGATAACGGGCATCAGGCCGACGGGTCTGCTCCATAGTACCAACTATGGTGTAGCCGGCAGTTTCGGCTAAGCTTTGGAGTTCTGCTAAGGTGGATTCTTCACGGTTTAATCGACGTTGAACTAAGATGACTTTCGTTTGATAGGGGCCTCCTCAGCGGGTTTAGTCATATCGATGAGATCCCCCAACGTTAAACCATCACTAACCATCTTTTTGGGCGTTGTTGCGGTAACTTTTTCGTCTGCAATTGGAACCATCAATGTGATTTTTAGGGCGTGTTCCAACTTGCTTGCAAGCTGGTTAGTGGGTACAATTTTACCGGTTTCAATATGCCGCAACACGGATGTTTTTTCATTGATTTTTTTACCCAAATCTTCATGAGATAAACATAGTTTTTCTCTGGCTAAGCGGATTTTGGCGGCATAGTCATCGACAACCTCGGTGGTTATTTGCACCTGTGCAACAGGAGGTTTTTTCATGATAACAGGAATATGTGCATACGATTTGGTTGAGCTGGGCTGTGAAATTGCTACCTCTTCATGCATTACGACTTTACCGTGTTTGGAACATTCAACACACACGGTCAACTTGGCGCCTTCAATTATCGCACGCACAGGATCCGTGTGGATTTTGCGTCCGCAGACTTCACATCGCATGTAAAATAATCACCTTTCAGAGAGTTTTATTATGTTGTTATGTTTATACTTGTCGAATCAACCTCACCAGATGGTTATGATTAACCCATGGAAAACGCAAAACAAAAAGTCCGATGCATAGCAGACTACCAATTTGGCAAAGGAACCGGTACCAAACTATTCCCCGAAAACATAGAAATCCAGTATTCCCCCCGCACAGGCAGAATACGCTTCATCAACCTATACAACAAACACCTAGCAACCCTGCGCCCCACCGATGGCAGACTATCTTTGAGCATCACAGCCGCTCAAACCATAGCAGAACATATCCCAGAAGCCAAATGCTTTGTAACGGTACAAAACGCCGTAGCCCCCTATATCGCCAAAGGAGGAGACGTCTTTGCCGTACATGTTGTGGCAGTAGATAAAGAAGTAGGCGCCAAAGATGAAGTCATTATAATAGATGAAAACCGCCAAGTTCTAGCAGTTGGACGTACCCTACTCTCTAGCAGCGAAATCCATGCCTTTAAAACCGGTGTCGCTGTCAAGACTCGGCATGGTACAGACAAATAGAGAAGAGAACTCATTATTTCTTCGGTAAGTAAGCTTTGACACCAAAAGCGGTAGCTAAGTGAAAACATCACTCATATGTGTAATAATACCTAAGAAAAAGAAGACCGGTAACTCGGCAAAGTGCTCAAGCATCGCAAAGGTGTCGTCGATTGTTGATGATAATACATAGTTTTTAGACGTCATATAGCCGTCTTAAACAGAAAAATGACGCGTTACTCTAGTTAAATTTATCAAGTTCTAGCGTAATATTTGTGGTAAGGGAATAGTTATGCATAGACGTATAAATCCTCGAGAGCAGAAACGCATGATGCAACGCATGGGCATGAATATGGACAACTTGTCTGATGTGGAGCAGGTTATCATCCGAACAGCCGACAAGGATATAGTTATCGATGAACCAGAAGTGGCGATTCTTCAGGTTCAGGGTCAAAAAATGTATCAGGTTATTGGCGGTCAAGTCAGTGAACAGGTGCCCTCAACTCGAGGCACAACAGCACCGGCCAAACCCATGTTTAGCGAGGAGGATGCGCAACTTGTAGCGGATCAAACTGGCAAAAGCCTTGACAAAGCACGAGAAGCACTCAAAGAAGCCGAGGGCGATTTAGCCAAAGCAATTCTACTTCTCTCTTAATTTTTTAATGGTTAGACTACAAAGAATATTTTATGAAACAGTTTAACTATTGACCCTTTGGAAAAAGAGTTTTCAAATAAAGTAAAACAAAAGTATACTAATTATCGCCGTCCGTTAGGCCCTAAAACCCTAAATGAAAGTTGAGTGGAACTATATAACATAGTTACCATTGTTTCCAGGGTAGTTTATCCATATATTCGTTGAGGCTAATGATGCTATCGTCGTTGTTGTCTTTTTGTTTAAGGACTTTAACCAGTGCTTCTGCTAGCTGTAGATTGGTAATGACAGGGACGTTGAATTCTACTGCTTGGCGGCGGATAGCGTAACCGTCGGTTATGATATCTGTTAGGTTTGAGCAGTGGTTTGCGATTGGCACGTTTATGACGAGATCAATTTTACGTTCTTGGAGATAGTCAAGGATGTTTGGGGTAACTTCGGGGTCTCGAACTTTGTGTAGCACTGTGGTGGTTACGTTGTTTTGGTTGAGAACTTTGGCGGTGTTGGCGGTTGCATAGATTCTAAAGCCCATATCAAAGAGGGATTTTGCGATGGGAACTACACGTGTTTTGCGTTCTTCATCACCGCCTACGCTGATAAGTACTGAGCCGTCTTTGGGGGGAACCATAAACTCGGCGGATTGGAGGGCCTTAAAGAAAGCATCTGAAAAGTTTTCGCCTATACAAGCCACTTCGCCTGTGCTTAGCATTTCAACACCCAGTACTGGATCAGCACCACTGAGACGCATAAAGCTGAATTGAGGCACTTTAACGCCTACATGAGGTGCAGTTTGCATAGGGGAAAGTTTAAGGTTGATTTTTTTGCCCAGCATTGCTGTGGTGGCAAGTTCGATGAGGTTTATGCCGCGGGTTTTGCTAACAAAGGGCATAGAGCGACTGGCACGCAGGTTGCATTCGATGACATTAACAACGTCGTCTTTGACTAGGTATTGGATGTTGTAGGGCCCATGGATGTTGAGTGCTTTAACGATGCGTATGGTTGCGTCTTCGATGTCTTTTTGCACTTCAGGTTTTAGTGCTTGGGGGGGTATGGTCATGGTTGCATCGCCGCTGTGTACACCTGCGTTTTCAACATGTTCCATGATGGCACCGATGAAGACGTTTTCACCGTCTGAGACGCCGTCAACTTCGACTTCTTTGGCGCGGTTGATAAATTTGCTAATGACCACAGGATGATCTCGGGATACTTTGGCGGCTAATTTAAGAAAGTTCTCTAGGGACTCTTCGTTGTGGGCAACACGCATTGCTGAGCCGGATAGTACATAGCTTGGACGTACCAGCACTGGATAGCCGATTTTTGTTGCAAATTGTTTGGCTTCTTGGATGCTTTGGAGTTTGCTCCAGCTGGGCTGGTGGATACCTAGGTGATCAAGCAGGGCACTGAATTTACTTCTATCCTCGGCTACATCGACGTCTTGTGCTGAGGTTCCAAGCAGTTTAACGCCTGCTTCTGAGAGAGGCATAGAGAGGTTATTAGGAATTTGTCCACCGACACTTGTGATGATGCCTATCGGGTTTTCTTTTTCGTAGATATCAAGGATACGTTCAGTTGTGAGTTCTTCAAAATAGAGTTTGTCTGATACATCGTAATCAGTGCTGACGGTTTCGGGGTTATAGTTGACCATGATGGCTTCTTGGATGCCATTTTTTTTAAGGGCCCAAACGGTGTTGACGCCGCACCAGTCAAATTCAACGCTGCTTCCGATGCGAAAAACTCCGGCACCTAAAACTATTACTTTGTTGGGGGTTTTGCTGAATTCTATGTCATCTTGATCTCCACCGTAGGTTAGGTATAGATAGTTTGTTTTGGCTGGCCACTCTGCAGCTAGAGTGTCGATTTGTTTTACAACTGGGGTGATGCCAGCGTTTTTACGATAAGAACGGATGGTTGTTTCGCTGGTTTTTTGGCATATTGCAATCTGTTGATCGCTAAAGCCGAGACGTTTGGCTTCATGGATGATCTCTGGGGCAGAGGGTTCGGTTAGGTTGAGGTTTTTGAGTTGGGTTTCCATGTTGATGATGTTTTGGATTTTGTGAATAAAGAATGGATCTATGCCGCTTATGCGATAGATCTCCATGACGGGTATGCCGATTTTTAGGGCTTTAACTAGTTTGTAGAGGCGCTCATCGGTGGGGTTGGCGACTTCGTTGCGCAGGTGGGATTCTGTTTCATACTCTTCATCTTCAGGGTTGCAGACTAGCCCGATTTTACCGATGTCTAGCATGCGGATAGCTTTTTGGAGAGCCTCTTCGAAACATCTGCCGATGGCCATGACCTCGCCTACGCTACGCATTTGTGGTCCGACATGGCGGTCGGCGTTTTTGAATTTTTGGAGGTCCCATCTTGGGATTTTTATGGTGATGTAATCAAGGGCTGGTTCGAAGCAGGCGGTTGTGACTTCAGTGACTTTGTTGATTAATTCGGAGAGGTTGTAGCCTATGGTGAGTTTGGTGGCTATGTATGCGAGTGGATAACCGGTGACTTTGCTGGCAAGAGCGCTACTGCGAGACATGCGACTGTTAACTTCGATGACGCGGCATTCTTCGGATTTGGTGTTTAGGGCCCATTGTATATTACATTCGCCCACGATACCTAAGGCGCGAATAGCGGTTATAGATATGGAGCGAATGGTGTGGTATTCGCGGTTGGTCATGGTTTGGGAGGGCGATACCACGATGCTGTCGCCGGTGTGGATACCCATGGGGTCAAAGTTTTCCATGTTACAAACGGTTAGACAGTTATCGGCGTAGTCGCGCATGACTTCGTATTCGACTTCTTTCCAGTGGCCAACGTATTCTTCTATGAGAACTTGATTTATGCGACTTTGTGCGATGCCTATGGTAGCAATTTCTTTGAGTTCTTTTTGGTTATGAGCAACACCTGCGCCTTTGCCGCCCAAGGTGTATGCGACGCGGATCATTACAGGGTAACCGATTTCATCGGCTATATCTAGGGCTTGTTTGACACTGGTGGCGGCTTGGCTTTTGAGATAGGGTACGCCGGCTTTTTGCATGGCTTGGCGGAATCTTTCGCGGTCGCCGGTGTCTTCGATGGCTTTAACAGGTGTTCCTAAGACTTTGACGTTGTATTTTTGGAGAATACCGCTTTTTTCAAGTTCTAAACCGCAGTTAAGGGCGGTTTGGCCTCCAAAACCTAGGAGGATACCGTCGGGGCGTTCTTTTGCGATAACTTTTTCAACGTAGTGTGGTGTGACAGGGAGGAGATAGACATTGCCACTTAGGTGGGGGTCAGTTTGGATTGTGGCAATGTTTGGGTTTATAAGGACAGTTTGGATGCCTTCTTCTTGCAGGGCTTTTATGCATTGGCTACCGCTGTAGTCGAATTCTGCGGCTTCACCGATTTTGATAGCGCCGCTACCTAGGACCATAACTTTTTTTATCCAGTCGAACTTGGGCATTTAGGGTTTCTCCAGAGTTTTTGCAAATTTATCGAATAAAAATTCAGTTTCATAGGGGCCAGGTGAGGCTTCGGGGTGCCACTGTACTGCAGATACGGGTTTGGTTTTGTGGCATATACCCTCGATGGTTTTATCGTTTGGGTTGATAAACCAGGGTTCAAGGGGTGTGTTTTTGAGTGAGTCGGGGTTTATGGCGTAGCCGTGATTTTGGGTGGTGATGTAGCATCGGCTGTTGGTTTGGTCGCGCACGGGTTGGTTTTGGGCCCGGTGGCCGAATTTGAGTTTATATGTATCAGCACCCAAGGCTAGGCCTAGGATTTGTGCGCCAAGACAGATGCCCATAATTGGGGTTTTTTCGCTGAGTTCTTCAACGGTTTTGATAGTTTGGGTGCATTTTTTGGGGTCGCCTGGGCCGTTGCTTATGAATACGCCATCAGGGTTGTAGCTTAGGATTTGTTCTGCAGAGGTATCGTAGGGGACACGAACTACGGTTATGCCGCGGTTGAGCAGACAGCGGATGATGCTGTATTTGACTCCGCAGTCAATGAGTACCACGGTTTTTGTACCCTCAACAGAGTAGGTGATGGGTTCTTTTACTGAAACCTCTTTGACGAGATTTGTTAGGTTGGGATCGATAATGTTTTGGTTGTTTAGTTTAAAGTTGTATAGGTCAGGTTCTTCGCCGGGTTCAAACACCTGTACAATACCTAGCATAACCCCGTGGTTGCGTAGTTTTTTGGTGAGACGTCTTGTATCTATGCCATAGATACCCGGTACACCCTCATCTTTGAGCCATTTATCAAGGGTGCGGGTGGATGCCCAGTGGAAGGGCTCATGGCAGAGTTCATGGATCACTACACCTTGAGTTTGAATGCGATCAGATTCGAAATAGAGCGGCAATCCCATATCGATTTTTTTATCGGGAACACCATAGTTACCGACCATTGGGTATGTAAAAGTTAAGATTTGCCCCTTATAGGACGGATCTGTTAAAGCCTCAGGGTACCCAACCATCTGGGTGGAGAAAACCACTTCGCCTGAGGCTTTTGTTGTTGAACCAAACCCTTTCCCAGTGAATAACGTACCGTCTTCAAGAAGCAGAACCGCTTTTTTGTTTTTTATATTGTTGTTGAGCGTACTATATTGAGGAGCCAAAGCCCTATTTCACCATCCGGTTTAAATTTTTAAGTCTTACGGTTTATTGAGAGTAAAGAGAGCAGCCCATGATGGCACTGTTTAGCGTGGTCTCAACAGCTGCTAGCGTCTTTGAGTTTTCGATGGCTTTGGTTTCAGCGCATGCTTTGAGTCTTGCATCGAGTGCTCTTTTGACTTCCGCGGGGGAAGGCCCGTCTTGCACTTTATATGTTTCGATTAATTTGTCTAAATTTGTGCATGCAACTATGTCTAGCTCTATCACCAGTTCAAATCCACCGCATCGAGGCGTTTTCATTAACAGTTGTTAAGCGTATCAGTGCCTAACACCTTGTTTATTCAAATAATGCCTATAAAAATGTGTCAATCTTGCAGAGATACAGAGAGCACCCCAATGACACTTCATAGTTGTTAGGATATAACCTATTTGCTTTGTCTAAATCGGTTTGTGAGCCGCACAGAACCAAAAAAAGAGTATACCGCACGCATAAATGTCAAAATATTATTTGGAGGAAAAGTTGGTTCACATTTCACATAAACCGATATGTTTGTACCGGTCTGTGTGAAGTGTGGTTGGGTTTTTTCAGTCTTTAATTTTTTTTATAAAGTTGGCTAAGACGTCTTCCATGGTTGGATTGCCGATTTCTTGGAGGTTGTATTTTACGCGTGTGTTGGGTTTGTTGATTTTGATGATTCGTGCCAAGTCGATTGGTGTGGCAATGACTACGGAGTCGCATTCAGTTCGCTCGATGGTGGCGGCTAGGTCGTTCATTTGTTGTTCGCCATAGCCCATAGCAGGGAGTAAATTGCCGATGTTGGGGTAGATGCGATATGTTTCAGCTAGTCTGCCAACAGCATATGGTCGGGGATCAATGATTTCAGAGGCACCAAAACGGCGAGCGGCTACAATACCTGCACCGATTTTCATCTCGCCATGGGTTAGGGTTGGACCATCTTCGATTACCAGCACACGTTTACCTTTGATAACCTCGGGCTTATCGACGCTGATGGTGGATGCAGCATCTACTACAGTGGCTTTGGGGTTCACACGCTCAATGTTGCTTCGAACAGAGAGTATGCTATCAAAATCAGCACTGTCGATTTTGTTGATTACTACCACATCAGCTAAGCGCAGAGTCACTTCGCCGGGATAGTAGGACAACTCATGGCCGGGTCTTAGGGGATCAACTACTGCGACCATCAAATCAGGTCGGAAGAAGGGAAAGTCGTTGTTGCCGCCATCCCAGAGAATAACATCACAGCCATTTAGATCGTTTTCTGCGGCGCGCAAAATTGCCTCATAATCCACACCTGCATAAATCACATTTCCGCGGGAAATGTGGGGTTCGTATTCTTCCATCTCCTCGATGGTACAGTTGTGTTTTTTTAGATCCTCAATGCTAGCAAAGCGCTGTACTTTTTGTGCAACCAAATCACCATAAGGCATGGGGTGGCGAACAGCGATTACTTTTAAGCCATGAGCCATAAGCACCTCAGCTATGCGTCTAGAAGTTTGGCTTTTGCCACAGCCAGTACGAACTGCGCCTACTGCGATGACAGGTTTGGTACTTTTAATCATGGTGTGTTTGGGACCCATCATAGAAAAATCTGCGCCCGCAGCATTTACCTGAGCACCGATACTCATGACCACATAGTAGGGAACATCACTGTATGAAAAGACACATTCATCAGCATCAAGCTCTTTGATAAGTCTCTGAAGGTCATCTTGAGCATAGATAGGGATACCCTCAGGATAGAGACTCCCAGCAAGTTCTGCAGGATATTTACGATTTGCTATGTCTGGGATTTGCGCGGCAGTAAACGCGACTACCTTATAATCAGGATTATTCCGAAAAAAGGTATTAAAATTATGAAAATCGCGTCCAGCCGCACCGATTATAATAATTTTTTGTTGCGCCATATTGCTTTCCCTTCGGTAAAAATTTTTACCGGTCGTATTAATAGTTTTGCACAAGAAAAACAGGTAATTTCGGAAAACATGACTAGAATCACTCAACACTTCACGCTAAATGACTATAAATTCGAAGTGTAACACTACAAATGGCCAAAAGAAGACCGAACAACTTTAAAAACCGCTAAATTGGAATTTTCATCCGTAGTACGGTTGATACTTTGCAACCAAAGATTTGCCTGATGTGAAAACAACCACACTTAGTGAGAAGGGTTGTACTGCGTAAAATCAGCAGACACACCAAGACATACAGTAGCGTAACTTTTAGTTAACTATGTGTGGTATGTAGTTGCAGCGTTTAAACCACAAGACAACAAGCCCAGGCATTACACAATCAAAAACTCAAACTACAGCACCAAACAACACCACCCCACTTCGAACCACAAACCTACACAAAACACCCTACACATACCCACACAAACTCAACAGAACTAAAATCTGAAGAACAAACCGAAAAAAAACAACACCAAAACCCCAAACTCACCCAAAACCCCTCAAACCAACACAAGCATACCCTAAAAACCATCCAACACAAACACACCCCCCAAACCAAACACAGACACAAAACAGACGCACAAACACCCCACAAACAACACTATATTTAGCATTCCTTCAAAAACAAACACTACTTTCCCCCCACTTAACCAAACCGCAGACACAAGAATTGACACTAAAAGCACACATCCCCAATACCCTCATGCATTCTTGGTTAGATTTAGCGCAGCCATAAAAGCAAGTGTAGGCAAACTATGGGGCGCTCGTCAAGAAATACTAGTTTTGTTGCTGTTAATGGGTTGTTGATGTGTCAGTGTTCTTGTTTTTTATGGTGTTGGTTTTTTGTTTTTTTTGTTGTCTTTTTTTGAGTGTGTAGCTGGGTTTTGTTGGGTGTTTGCTGGTGTGGTGTGGTTTATTTGTGGGTTGGATTTGTGTTTTTGTTTTTTTTGGGTTGTGTTTGGTGTTGTTTTATTTTTTTTTTTGTGATTTGGTCTGTGGTTTGTTGTGTTGTTGGGGTTTTTGTTTTTGTGTGTGTGGCTGGGGTTGGGTTGTAGTGGTGTTTTTGTGTGGTGTTTAGACTTTTGTAGCTGTGCTTTGGTTTATTGTGAGTTATTTTGTTATATTTTTTGTTTATGTGTTTTTGTTTGTGTTGGGTTGTTTTTTCTCTATTTTTTTGATGTGGGATTTGGTAATACAAACACTATACTGTAATACAAACCATCAGTCATATAGTTAACTAAAAGTTATACTGCTATAGTAATTAGGTTGGGGCGTTGCCAAATTTTCTAAACAGTATATTAGCTATTGCCGCTATTACCACATCTGCCAAGATCAACTCAATAAATGTGAGGCGACCCAGCATAGCAAAAATTGTAACTATTACTATGAGCGCTACTGCAACAATACCAATTATTTTTTTTCGCCGAGCAGCTTCTCGTGACATCACTTTTCAGCATAAAACAAAGCTCAGAACCTTAAAATAGTTACGGCCAGCACATAGCGCATCCGGAAAGGAAGTATTGGCATCGTCAAAAGCGGTACTGAATTGATGAGAAAGTTCAGCTGACATTTTGGTGTGTGTTTACTCTAAAATGTGTAGACGACCGCTGTGTGGTCAACTATTTGTTTACGGTGGGCTTCTATTTTTTGCGCTATAAACCCCGCATAGTGGTTAGGCTTTTAGATCATCACCATGTTTGTGACTGAATAGTTGCGACATATTTCATTGAACGATAGCTGTATATACAAGTAACTTATTCCAAATATGGTTAAGGTAATAAAAATGAATGATGTAAAAAAGAATAAAACAAAAATTGCGTTTGCATTTTCCATAATTTGCATGCTTGCTATTGGAACATTGATGACAGCCACACCAACAGCCCAGGCAACCGACTATCCAACTTATATTATAGCTTATGCTGGTCCAGACCCAGTGGGTGTGGGTCAACCCGTATATATTAACGCCTTTATGACTAAACCAAATCAGGGCGCCGCTATGGGTGATGCCGGTACTCGATACGAAGATCTCTCAATAGTAATCACAGCCCCCGATGGAAAAAAGACGACTTTTGGACCAAAACAGGCTGACTCGACAGGAGGCATATATATGACATACTATCCAACCGTTACTGGAAACTTTACTGTACAAGCATTCTACCCCGGACAAAACATTACAGCCACTAATCGATATCTTGGATCTGAAAGCGCCATTGTAAACTTTACTGTGCAACAAGACCCAATACCAACAAGTCCAACCAATCCACTACCAACTGAATACTGGTCTCGACCGATATACTCAATAAACTTTGATTGGGGCGCACAGCTTGGCTCAAACTGGTGGGGACTTGGCGGCCCGTCATTTAGCATAACTGGTGGCTACGACGCTCAAGGAAACGTCCAACCATACGGATACGCACCAAAAAGTTCTCATATACTTTGGACAAAACCAACCGGATTTGGTGGTCAACCAGGCGGCGAAATCGGCGCAGATCAAGAAAGCCAATTCACCTCCAGCTCAATAATGATAAACCACTACAACCCAATCATAGTCTACGGAGTACTCATATACCAAGAATGGCCAACCACCAATAATCCCTCAGGCATCGATAAACCCGCTATGTGGAAAGCTATCGACTTAAAGACTGGACAACTCCTTTGGGAAAAACAACGCGGCATCACAAACAGCGAAGACATCATATGGGGCCAAGTACAGAAATTCCACACAATCCAAGAATACGGCTCCTTTGCAACCTTCTGGTCCTCAGGCTCGGGAGGAATGCTCTATGTGTATGATGCATTCACAGGTGCCCA
>Ga0209737_10001210_pt1 | contig 18971 bp, 16 predicted proteins | sample TergutCu122P3_FD_187284 | JGI IMG/M metagenome (GOLD analysis project Ga0209737, IMG submission 187284) | Cubitermes ugandensis P3 segment gut microbial communities from Kakamega Forest, Kenya - Cu122 P3 (SPAdes) (version 2) | ecosystem: Host-associated > Arthropoda: Insects > Digestive system...
CCGTCATTTTCGGAGTTTTCAACATCACGGACAAGGCAAGCCGTGTCCTTACAATACTTCATTTTAACATCACCCTTACAAACTCCGCAAGCAATACAACCATCTCTACAATCTTTCGTTGCCGTTTCCGCAAATGCTTTTTCTCGCTCAGCAAGCAAAAATTTCTCATTCACTCCAACCGAAATCACACTCCAAGGCAATTTTTCATCTAAATCAATTTTTGTTGTATATTTTTCCAAATCAATTCCACATTTTTCGGCAGATTTTTTCCACAAATCAAGTGATAGTTTATCATTCCAACCTTCAAATCTTGCTCCGCCTAAAAACAATTCATACAAAAATTTCGACAAGTTTCTGTCGCCCCGTGCAAGAACACTTTCACAAAACAAAAGATTCGTTTCTCGATAATCAATACTCACATTTTTTATTTTCCAAAATGCATGTTTGACTTTTAGGCAACGCTCTAAAATCGTCTGCGAATCACACAATTCTTCCCATTGAAACGGCGTGTGCGGCTTGGGTGAAAATGGCGAAAGCGATACATTTATCTTCAACCTTTGTGTGTGTGAATATGCAATTTCTGCACACTTTTTTATCAATTCTATCATTTCGTCAATATCTTCGTCGGTTTCGCTCGGAAGTCCTACCATAAAATAAAGTTTTATGGTATTTTTTTTACGTTTCGCCAAATTTTCTACAATATCAAGAATTTGTTGCTCGGAAAAATCCTTGTTTATAACATTTCTAAGCCGCTGGCTTCCCGCTTCCGGAGCAATTGTAATTGACGACGACTGAGAAATTTCGTCAAGCAAATTCTGCGTTTCGTCATTCAAAGCATCAATTCTTGTTGAAGGAATTCCGATTTTCACGCCGCTTGAAATCTCATTTTTCAGTCCGCACAAAAGTCCGTAAAATTGTGAATAATCTGCTGTCGAAAGCGACATTAAGCCAATTTCATCCCAGCCGGTATTTGAAATTCCCGCAACCGCTTGTTCCAAAATTTCGCTGCAATTCCGCTCTCTAATCGGACGATAATAATACCCCGCCGCACAAAAACGACAACCGCGAGTACATCCTCGCATAATTTCGAGAGCCATTCTGTTATGAACGATTTCAACAATTGACGAAACTTGTTTTCGAGGAATATATTTTTCGTCCAAATCGGCAATTTTTGCAAACTCAACAGGTTTTTCAAATTCGGAAACGCAATATTTTCCTGAATTTGAAGTTTTATAATTTTGCGGAATATAAGCACTTTTCATTTTTGAGATTTCATGCAGTATTTCGTTCCGCTTCATACTTTTTTCTTTGCAATTTTCCAAAATTTCGCAAAATTCGGCTATCGTTTCTTCGCCGTCGCCGACAAAAATCACATCAAAAAATTCCGCAATCGGTTCAGGATTTGCCGAAACAATTCCGCCCGCAATAATTATCGGGTCGCCATCTTGCCTGTCTTTTGTCCAAATGGGAATTTTCGCCAAATCCAACATCGCCAAAATGTTTGTGTATTGCAATTCATACTGCACAGAAAATCCTAGAAAATCGACGTTTTTTACTGCAGAAAAACTTTCCAACGAATAAAGCGGAATATCATTCTCACGCATAATTTTTTCGGCATCTTCCCATGGCATATATGCCCGTTCCATTGCCCAATTTTCGTTTGAATTTACAATATGATACAAAATCTGCGAGCCGTAATGCGACATTCCGATGTCATAAAGTTCGGGGAAACACAAAACACCGCGGATTTTTGCGTTTTCTTTAACGATAGCGTTCTGTTCACCGCCCGTGTATCGTCCCGGTTTTTCGACGAAAGGGAATAATTTTGTTTCGAGAATTGAATATAAGTTATTCATGATGCTTTCTCAATTTATATAATTTCGTATAATCACATAAAATTGTTTCGCTAATTTCAAAGCCAACATTTCCAAAATATTTATTCATCTCTTGTTTCATCAATATTTTATAGCTTTTCGGCTCAAATAAATCAATAAAAGCAAATTTTATTTTTTGTCCGATTGTTTTCGAGCTATTCTTATCCCACTCGACAACAATAAATTTCCCTGTATCTTTCAACACTCTACGAACTTCGAGCAATATTTTTTGTTGTGTTGTTTCGTCCATTTCATGTAGTGCTAATGATATTACCGCAACATCAAAACTTTTATCATCTAATTTCAAATTTGTTGCGTCCATAACTTTCAAATCAATGTTTGAAATATTATTTTTCGAGATATTTTTTCTTGCCACATCCAACATTCCACTTGACATATCAGTTGCTGTAATTTGCATCTTTGTGTTATGTTTTGCAATAGTAATGCTGTTACCGCAAGTTCCGGCACACACTTCAAGTAAGTTTTTGTCGTTATCGTTTATAAGCTTCGCAACAGCATTTCTTGGGTTAGTTTCTTCTTTGGTAAAATATATTGACAACATCAAATCATACATTTTTGCTATCAAATTATAAAACAAATTCATTTACTCTTCCACCAAACTTTTACAACATCTAAACCCAACATTCGTATGCTGATTTTGCGGGTAATAACTATATCGAGCCATATCACATGTTGCTGTTGCACCGCTTTCCCAAAATCCGCCCATTACAAGAAAGTGTCTGTTGTTCGCCGGCGCACGCGTACTTGTCCATTCCCCCAAATTTCCCGTCATATCGTAAATTGCCCACCAACCGCGGCACTCGCCCGCTTCACCACTTCTGCGAAAAGTCGTATCTTGCGTTACACAAGCAAATCTTATGTAATCATTGCCATACGGATATTTCCAATTATACGGACCTCTGCAAGCAGCAGTCCATTCGTCCGCCGTACAAAGCCGTTTTCCGATAGAAATACAAGAATCCCGTGCTTGTGCTTGAGAAACCATATTTCTCGGTCGCACTCCCCTGCCGTTTCCCCATTCAAATTGGTCTATGCAAAAATTTCCCTGCGAATTTTCCACAAATGCCATTCCACCGGGACAATTATTTTGTACTTGTTTTTCACGAAATTCATAAACTTTTTTTTGTATATCAAATTTATTTCCACAACTATCTAAAGCATAATAAAAAAGTTCAGTGTATCTTTCAATTGAAATTGTTCCTCCGTCCCAAAGTCGAAAATCCGCATCTGCAGAACGTTTGTAAAACACCGAAACATTAGGCTCGCTCGCAAAAAACCTTACTTTTATAGGCTCAAAATGCATTCCGCCTGTCGGTTCGGGATAAACCCATGGGATAATAGTATCTTTACAGATTTTCTCATTTGCTTTTGCAATACTGTCAGCAATTTCCTTTTCTCTGGCTTTTTTCAAACTATCCAAACATTTACGAAAATCTTCCAAGTTAGTGAGATGTTTACATTTAGCACAATTTATAGTGTCCGTAGCACAAAGCGAATCTAATTTCGCTTGATTTATGCTGTCTGCAATCACTTTTTCACGCAATCTTTTCAACTCATTTTCACGAGCAATGCTATCGGCAATTTCTTTTGCACGATTTTTGTCATTCATTTGGCTATTTTTTAGGCTATCCATACATCTTTTAAAATCGTCTAAATCACTGAAATGTTTACATTTTTCACAATTTATAATATCGGCAAAACAAATTGAATCACGGATAAATTGTAAATTTTTCTTCTTACCGGAAAGCAATTTTGCATAATTCATTATATTTCCGACATTTCCGTATTTTTCAAAATTAGCGCATTCTTCAGGGTAAACTTCACAAAGCGAATCAATAAGATTTCTTCGGTTTTGTGATTCTAATTCAACGTCGGCTTTGTCCGCCTTAAATTCTTCAAGCCGCTCTCGTTCAGATCTAAATTCAAACCATAATTTTATTAAAAGCAACAACAACAAAAGTATAATAATGATTATTACTATAATTTTGTTCCGCTTTTTCTTTTTGTTTTTTTCTTCTTCTTTTTCCATTTAATGTTCTCCCCAATATTTCTCCGCCGAAACAACCGATTGCTCCATAAGCATTGCAATTGTCATTGGTCCAACGCCACCCGGAACAGGAGTATAAGCAAAACTTCTTTCCGCACAATTTTCCAAGTCAATATCACCGCATTTTTCTGCAGGGTGATAGCCTGCATCAACAACAATCGCCCCGTCTTTTATCCATTCGCCTTTAATGAGTTTCGGTTTCCCGACCGCTCCAATAATAATATCGGCATTCTTTATAATTTCAGGCAAATTTTTCGATTGCGAATGACAAATCGTTATTGTCGCATTTTTATTCAAAAGCATCATCGCCGCCGGTTTTCCCAAAATTGCACTTCTTCCGACAACAACAGCATTTTTTCCTGCCAAATCTATTTTATAATGCTCCAAAAGACGCATAATTCCGCTTGGAGTTGCGCTTCCGAACACTTTTTCACCCATTGACATTTTCCCGAACCCCAAACTTGTTACACCGTCAACATCTTTTTCTAAAGCAATTCTATCAAACGCCGCTCGCTCGTCAATTTGCAACGGAGCCGGATGCTGCAACAAAATTCCGAACACATTTTCATCAGCATTTAATTCATCTATTTTAGATAATAGTTGTTCGGTAGTTGTTTCTTGCGAAAGTTCAATTTTTCTCGGCTCAATCCCAACTCTAATGCAAGCATTTCCTTTCATTTTTACATAAGTCGCACTTGCAGGGTCGTTTCCAACCAATATTGTTGCCAAAATTGGCGTTTTATCCCCATTCTTTTCTTTAATTTTTTCAACTCGCAACTTCAAATTTTCTTCAATTTCGCCCGATAACTTTTTTCCGTCAAGAATAATAGGATTTGCCATAAATAAATCTTTCGTTTTTTGTTTAACTTTTATTGAAAATACTAAATATTGTCGAAAAAACGCAACTAATATTGATATATACGGCAAGAATTTATTAAATTATAGTAAAAAAGGAGTGTTTTAATGCAAAAACGAGAGAAAATTGTTTCGTATCTGAATGATTTTTTAGATGTTGCCAAAATTGAAGATTCGAGTTACAATGGCTTGCAAGTCGAAGGAAAAGAAGAAATCCGCAAAATTGCCTTTGCCGTAGATTCGGGAATCGAAGTTTTTGAAAAAGCAAAGGCTGTAAATGCCGATATGTTAATCGTCCACCACGGACTTTTCTGGGAAGATACAAACCCATGTTTTACCGGAATGAATAAAAAACGTTTAGATATTCTTATATCTGCAAATATAAATTTTTACGGCGTTCATCTACCGCTCGATATGAATGATGAAATCGGAAATAATGTCGAACTTTTGCGAATTGTCGGTGCAGAAAAAACAGGCAGATTTTTGGAATATCATCATAGTTTTATTGGTGCTGTCGGAAAATTTTCAAAACCACAAGAAGTTTCACAAATCGCTAAAATCATTGAAGATAAACTTAATACAAAAGTTGCCGTTTTGGGCGAAAATCGTAAAGTTTCGATTGTAGCGGCAAGTTCGGGTGGAAATTCATTAGATGCCGTAAATCAAACAAAAAAAGCAGGAGCCGATTTACTTATCACCGGAGAAAAACGAGATTTTTATCATTTGGCAAACGATTTGGAAATTTCAGTAATTTTTGCAGGACACCACGCAAGTGAGCAGACAGGAATTTGGGCATTGCAAAAACATTTGGCAAAAAAATTCCCAGACTTGGAATGCGTTTATATTGAATGTCCGACCGGATTATGAAACACCAAACAATTCGTAATTTTCTGAAAGAAAAATTTGGCGGAGAAGTTTTAAAAATCCCCGTAAATGCCGGATTTTCCTGTCCAAACAAAGAAAACGGAGCTTTCGGTTGTATTTTCTGTGATAACCGCTCATTTTCGCCCGTTGCCATAAAAACCGAAAGTGTTGTTGAGCAGTTTTGTGAAAAACGCAACAGAATGAAACATAAATTCCAATACTTTATGCCGTATTTGCAACCCAACACAAATACTTATGCAAGTATCGAAAAATTGCAGGAAATTTACGAGCCGCTGATTTTGCAAGATGGTGTAGTCGGACTTGTAATAGGAACTCGCCCCGATGCAATTTCGGCAGATTGTGAAAACTACTTATCTTCAATAAATTCAAAAACTTATTTATCATTAGAACTTGGTTTACAATCGGCAAATAACAAAACATTAAAACTCATAAATCGCGGACATACTGCCGAATGTTTTGCAGAAAAAGTCGAAAACCTCGCAAAAGAAAACATAGAAATCGTTGTACATATTATGCTTGGACTTCCAGAAGAAACCGAAGAAGATATGCTCAATACCGCAAAATTTCTTTCGCAAATTCCTGTTAAAGGGGTGAAAATACATCAACTTATGGTGATTAAAGACACGCCGCTTGAAAAATGGTATAATGACGGAAAATTATCGGTATTTTCGCTTGAAAAATATGCTGAAACACTTGCGAAATTTTTGCAAAATTTACGAGAAGATATAGTTTTGCACAGAATTGCGGCAGATTGTTCGTTTGAAAACGGACTTGTCGCCCCGCTTTGGTCGGCGGATAAAGATAGGGCTTTGAATTATATTCAGGGGTATTTGAAAAATATTTAATTTTAATTATTTCCCAGTATGCCCGAAACCACCTGAACCACGATGTGTTTGTGACAATTCATCTTTATTTTCGATAAAATTACCACTTACTACTTTTGCAACAACTGCTTGTGCGATTCTTTCGCCGCGATTTATCAGAAATGGCTCGTTGCTTAAATTTACAAGTAAAATTCCGACTTCACCGCGATAATCGCTGTCGATTGTTCCGGGTGCATTCAAAATTGTTATTCCATGTTTCAATGCTAGTCCGCTTCTTGGACGGATTTGAACTTCATAGCCAATGGGAATTTCAAAAACCAATCCCGTCGGAACTAAAAGTCGCTGGTTTGGCTCAATAATTATCGGCAATTCATTTGCGGCATGAATATCTGCACCTGCCGAAAAAATTGTCATTCTTTGCGGAAGCGGCAAATCCTGATTGTGCGGTAATCGTTTTACTAAAATCGGCAATGAGTTTTGAAAAAATGAGTAAAGTGTTTTTAATTCTATGTCAAATTTTGCGTTAGATTTTCCGCTAATTTTGAAAAACGGCATTCCAACCGATTTTGCACCTTCGCCGTCAGTGTCGTATCTGTCGCCAACCATTAAAATTTGCTGCGGTTTAAGACCGAGCATTTCTGATATTTCTTTGAAAATTCGGGAAGTCGGTTTAAATGCGCCGAAATCTTCCGACGAAACACGGACATCAAATAAGTTTTTATCATAACCCAATGCTTCAAGCCGCTCATCAATTATTCCGTAATCCGACAAAGCGGCAGTTTTCACACCCAAACTTTTGCAATATTTTACAAATTCTATAAGTTGCGGACGGTTTTTGTTAATTGAAAGCGATTTTGTGAATGCAGGATAAAATACATTTTTTTCGTAATCTTCTGCAACTCCTGCACTTACGAGTATTTTATTTAATTCGGAAACCAAATTTTCTTTTGTGCCGAAATCTTTTCCCTGTTGCAAATGACGAAGTTCAAGATATTTGAAAAAATTTTTGCTTCTGGGAATTGTATGTAAAAGAGAGTGAAACCGAACTTGCGGCGTCATTGCATAAAGCGTTCCGTCAATATCAAAAATTATTCCCGAAAAACTCATTACTTACTTTCCTGATAACTCTTTGCAACAATTGAATATACTATCAAAAACCACGGGAAGTTCTTCTGTAGGAGTCGATGAAAACGCAATTCGTAAAAGCCCTTGAATTTGAATCACGCCGATTGAATATTTCTCAATAAGCAATTCTCGAACTTTTTCCGCATCAATTCCGTCTTTTAGTTTAATACACATAAAATACCCCGAATTAAACGGAAGTGCGGAAAAATATTCTTTGTAATTTTGGTTTGTTGCCAAAACTTCTTTTACTTTTTCGTAGCGTTTTTTCAAAAGTTCAAATTTCACCTGCTTTTCAGCATTATAACTTGGATGTTTATATGCCCGAATCAAAAGTGATTGACTCATTTTTGAAGCCGACGAAATTTGCTCTCTTATAAATCCTGCGACTTTTTGCTCCAAGGCGTTATACAAATTTTTATTTCCGCCTTTAACGCCGAAAGTTAAAAAACCGGTTCTTAAGCCCCAGGCATAATCTTCTTTGGTTGCACCGTCGCATTTTATTGCCAAAATATTTTCGTGAGCATTTGCAAGAAGTGAAAAAAGCGATTCCTTATAAATTCCGTCTTCAAAAACCAAACCGAAATATGCGTCATCAATAATCACAGCAATTGAACTTCCGCGTTCTGCCTCTTCGATTAAAATATCTCGAATTTTCTCTGCTTCTTCAATTGTCGGAGTATAGCCCGTCGGATTGTTCGGGAAATTCAAAAGCAGAATTTTTTTGCCTGCACCAAAGTGATTTACTGTAGATTTCAAGCCTGCAATATTATATTTTCCATCGTTTGTAAAAGTTGGGAATTTGTCTATAATTGCATCTGTTGAATGGCAAAGCACTAATTCATAGTTTTCCCAAAAATAGTCGGGTAAAATTATTCTGTTGCCGGTATCCAAAAGCATTTGTGCCGCAACATAAATTGCATGGGTTAATGCCGAAGTTGCAACAGGAAGTGAAATCGGAATGCCTTTAAGCGACGGATTTTTTTCAACAATCATTTCTTTCCAAATTTCACGCAATTCTTTAAGTCCGGAAGACGGAGCATATTGAAAAGCAGTTAATCCTTCAAGTTGTGTGAGTTTAGCCAAACAAGGCAATGCGGCAGTCGTTTTATCTTCTTCAAGTGCAATTCCGATTGTTGCATCAATTTTGCAGTTTTTCGCTGATTCTGCTTGTGCTAAAATTCCATTTTTCGGGAAATATGCTTCTTTACCGCGGTTAGACAAAACTCTGTAAACAGCAGGATTGTTTTCTACAATAACATCATTAAGTTCCCGTGCCTGCAAATCGAAACCCATAATTAAACTCCGTTAATTTTGCTAATTTTCGTCGTAAAATAATTTTTGCCAAAACCAATTAAAAACATTTAAAAATTTTTTAATAAAATAGGTAGTCTAATCAACTTTTGGAAAACTAACGGCAAATTTTGTCCATTCGCCTTCGACACTTGTTAGTTTAATTTCACCTTTAAGAATATTCACGGCATGCTTTACTATTGAAAGACCAAGACCTGTTCCGTTTTGGCGACCGGTACGTGAAGAATCGGCTCTAAAAAATCTCTCAAAAATACGATTCCTTAATGCTCTGGGAATTCCTATTCCGGTATCTAACACTTCAACTATTGCAAAATATCCGTCTTGCGAAATCGAAACTTCTACTTTGCCGTTTTCTTTATTGTATTTTACGGCATTTTCCAAAATGTTAAACAAAATTTCGTCCAAAAGGCGCGGAACTGCCATGATTTTAACATTTTTGTCTACGTCTTCTGCAATCAATTCAATTTGAATATTTTTCTTATCGGTAAGTTTGGAAAATAATCCGATTTGTGCATTTTGTGTTGCCATTTTTTGCATAATTCTGGATACCGCCGATTCTGCATAATCATATAATTTTACTTTGTCAAACACTAACTCGCCGTGTTCGTCCAAATTTGAAATTTGTATAATATCGTTGATAAGTGTCAATAAATGTTGCGCTTCAGAGTGAATTTTTTTACCTATTTCTTCAATATCTTCTTTTTTTGCAAATCCTGTCGAAATAAGTTCGGAATATCCCGAAATTACAGAAAGCGGAGTTTTAAGTTCGTGCGAAACATTTGCAGAAAACTCACGGCGAAGTTTTTCCCTGTCTGCCTGCTCAGAAACATCAACAAGCAAAATTGCAGTCCCTTTTTTAATGCCCGCAACTATTATCGTATTTGCAATAATTTTTAAAGTTTTCCCATTTAATTCAAACGAAACATCTTCTTTGTTTTCTTCGCCTGCATAATTTATAGCATATCTGAATTTATTGTTTCGACACATTACCAAAACATTTTGCCCTATAAAATTCTCGTTACTTCTGCGTCCCAAAAGTTTTTTTGCTGAGTCATTACAATGCAAAACATTATTGTCTTTGTCTAAAATCAAAAGCCCTTCTTGCATATTTGCAACAATGATTTCAAATTGGCTTTTACGTTTTTGAAGTTTAGCAATTTGATTAGCAACAATATCATTTTGCTCCTTAATTCGCCTTAAAAACGGAGTTAATTCATCATAAACAAGGCTATCTTCCGGATGCTCCAAATCAATTTTGTTGATTGGGCGAACAATACTTTGAGTAAGAATTTTTGCAACAAAAAATACGACAATCGAACCAACAATTACAATTAAAAACATAAGCGGAACAAATCTTGACGGATAAAGTAATGAATCATTCTGAGAAACTGCAACTCGAATAATTTTATCATCATCGCGTTTTTGAGCAATATATATTGTTTGTTTGCCTGTTGTTTCAGATACACGAACTGCTTCGCCGATTCCGTATTTACTTGCCGAAACAACTTCAGAGCGGCTTTTATGGTGCTGCATAACTCTTATATCCCGATGATTATCAAACAAAATATCGCCATTACTATCTATAAGCGTTATACGGTAATTTGTTAGATTCGGTCTAAGCGAGTCCAAATACGAAACACCTGAAATATCTACACCCGTATTGATAATTTTGAGCAACGAATTCATTCCGATTCTCATTTGACGACTTGCTTCCGTAAATGAAACATATTCGATTAAAACGGCAGTTATTAAAATTGACGCTATACACAAAAAAAATGTTGCCGCAAAAATGATTTTCTTCATTTTACTCTATTTCTCCGATTTTATACCCGACTCCGCGAATTGTCTGAACATATTTTCCCTCATCGCCAAGTTTTTGACGAAGCGACATTATGTGTGCATCAATTGTTCTAGTTTCCGTTGCATAATCGTAGCCCCAAACCTGCGACAAAAGTGTTTCTCGTGAATGCACAATATTTTTGCTTCGTATTAAAAAACACAGCAAATCAAATTCTTTAAGTGATAAAACTACTTCTTTCCCATTGATATTTACCAAATGTTTCGGAATATCTACTTCAATGTTTTCAAAAACCAATCTTGTTTCGGCATTTATAGTTTTTTTAGTCCGCTCAATTAGGCGTTTTACTCTTGCAATAAATTCCATTACGCCAAACGGCTTTTTAATGTAATCGTCAGCACCCATATCAAGTCCGACAACAGCATCATATTCGGTATCTTTTGCGGTAAGCATTATTACGGGAAGGTCGGCAATAGTTCGCATTGCTCTTATTTTTCTCAAAATACTAAGTCCATCTTCTTTTGGAAGCATAATATCCAAGATTACTAATTCGGGCTTGTGAATTCTCAACTCTGCAAAAAATTCTTCTCCGTCATTAAACCCGATACATTCCAAGCCGGTATTTCGTAATGAGTATAAAACCAACTCTCTTATGGAATGGTCATCTTCAACAACAAAAATCATTTTCCCTGCCAAACCGAATAAATTACCAATTTCGCAATATTTTTTGCATGGTCGCCGACTCTCTCCAAATGTTTGGCTATCATTAAAATATCAAGCCAGACTTCGCCGTTATCCGAATCCGCTGAAATTTGTCTGACAAGCTCCTTTTTAGTTTCAAAAAAGTAATTATCAACCATATCATCAAGTGCGATAACTTCTTTTGCTTTAACAACATCACTTTGCGCAAACGAATCTACTGCACCTAAAAGCATTTTAGAACAAGTCGTAACCATTTTGCCAATATATTCATAAACAAAAGCTCGTTGTTCTATACCTATTTCTTCAAAAATCAAAGCAATATCTGCAGCTTGATCGCCGATTCTATACATGGAATTTGCCATTTTTTGAGAAGCTGTAATAAACCTGAAATCGCCTGCAACGGGTTGCTCACGAATTAACAAGCGGAAACAAACCTGTTCGATTTCTCGTTCTTTCAAACTTATTTCTTTTTCCAAAGTAAATGTCTTTTTACGCAACTCGTCATTATTTTCAACAAGCCCCTGTATTGCACAACTAATCGCTTCTTCGCACATTGCGCCCATTAAAACCAACTCCGAGCGGAGTTCCCTAAGTTGTTTGTTATATACTTCTCTCATATTAACCAAACCTTCCCGTAATATAATCTTCCGTTCTTTTATCATGCGGACGAGAAAATATCATTTCCGTCGAACCGCTTTACAATTTCACACCAAGCAAAAAGAATGTTGTTGTATCCGAAATTCTCGCCGCCTGCTGCATATTGTGCGTAACAATCACAATTGTATATTTTTCTTTCAGTTCTTCTGCCAAATCTTCAATTTTTGAAGTCGAAATCGGGTCAAGTGCGGAAGTTGGTTCGTCCATAAGCAAAATTTCCGGTTGAACAGCCAAAGCTCGAGCAATACAAAGTCGTTGCTGCTGTCCGCCGGAAAGCGCCAATGCCGACTTTTTAAGTCTGTCTTTCGCTTCTTCCCACATTGCCGCATCTCTGAGCGATTCTTCAACTATCATATCAAGTTTTATTTTGTTTTTTATCCCATGAGTTCTCGGACCGAAAGCAATATTATCATAAATACTCATCGGAAACGGATTAGGTTTCTGAAATACCATTCCGACATTTTTTCTAAGCACATTCACATCAACATTTTTGTCATAAATATTATTGCCGTCGATTCTGATTTCACCTGTAATTTTGCAGGTTTCTACCAAATCATTCATTCGGTTAAGAGTTTTCAAAAATGTAGATTTTCCGCAACCGGAAGGTCCGATTAACGCGGAAATTTCTTTTTCTTTCAGCATTACATTCACATCTTTAAGCGCGTGAAAATCACCGTAATAAAGATTTAAGTCCTGTGCAACAATCTTATCCATCTTTTAATCTTTACCTTTCCCAAGTTTTCCCGCAACAAAATATGCCGCAGAATTTATTATTATCACCATTATAAATAAAACTGCTGCAGTTGCCGCCGCCTGTTTCATGTAAAGTCCCTCACTCGAAATATTATACAAATGAACTGCAAGTGTTCGTCCGGATGCCGAGATATTTTGTGCGATTCCGGTTGCCGTTCCCGCTGTAAAAATAAGTGCCGCTGTTTCGCCGAAAATTCGACCAACCGATAAAATTATCCCCGCAAAAATCCCGGGGAAAGCACTTGGCAAAATAATTTTGAAAGTTGTTCTGAGTTTTCCGGCGCCAAGTCCGAAACTTCCCTCTCTGAAAGTATCGGGAACTGCAATCAACGCTTCTTCCGCAGTTCTCATAATAACGGGCAAAACCATAATAGCTAGTGTAAACGCACCAGCCAAAATAGAATAACCCATTTTCAAATAAACCACAAAGAGCAACATTCCAAACAGCCCGTAAACAATAGACGGAATACCCGAAAGCGTTTCGGCAGCAAGTCGAATATATTTGACCAACTTGTTGCTTTTAGAAGCGTATTCGGTAAGATAAACCGCCGAAAATATTCCAACCGGCACCGACAAAGCAAGCGCCAAAAACATTATAGTAATCGTATTAACAAAAGCAGGAAAAAGCGAAACATTTGTACTGTTGTATTCAAATTCAAAAAGCGACGGATTAATATTTGTAAGCCCTGAAATAAGAATATACGCCGAAACAAAAAGTATCGTTCCAATAACAATTGCTGCGCTTATATACATTGACCAACGTATCAAAACAACTTTTTTCTTTTGCATTTTCACCTTTCTTTTAAGCATAAAATAACTTATGCTCATTACATTTTTGTTTACTTAATTGTAATTTATTTGTAAAATCTATGTGAGAAAAACTTGCGCCATAAAAATACCATAAACTATTTTGTTGGCAAATTTCCTTGAAACTGGAGTTTTTTTGGACATAGGTCAAATAGTTGCAATATCGTTGAGATTTATCGGAGCAATAGGTTTGCTACTCTTCGGTATGAAGACGATGAGTGAAGGGATTCAAAACGCTGCCGGTCGTTCTCTCGACAAGTTTTTTAACTACGCCACAAAAAACAGATTTCTTGCTCTTTTCACCGGAACTCTTATAACTGTCATTATTCAATCGTCATCAGCAACAACGGTTATGACGGTTTCTTTTGTTAATGCAGGAATTATGTCTTTTCAGCAATCAATCGGTATAATTTTCGGAGCAAATATCGGAACAACGCTTACCGCATGGGTAGTGGCAATTTTTGGTTTCAAGATTAAAATATCGGCATTTGCACTTCCGCTTTTCGGTATTGGTTTTTTACTTACGGTAATGAAACAATTCAAAAAGGAAAACATTGGAAGAGCTCTTATGGGTTTTGGACTTTTGTTCTTGGGCTTTGAGTTTCTAAAAGATGCCGTTCCTAATGCCAGCGAAGAAGTCAGAGCTTATCTTTCACAGTTTCAGGGAGTAGAAAATTCAGGAAAAACTCTTTTAGTCGGTATTATTTCGGGAACGATAATAACAGTTTTGCTGAATTCTTCATCGGTAGTAATCGCCTTAATCATAGTTATGGCAAGCGACGGAGTTTTGCCTTGGGAATTTTCTGCCGCACTTGTTATGGGAAGTAATATCGGAACAACACAAGATGTATTTTTAGCATCTCTCGGAGCAAGGGCAGATGCCAAACGAACGGCGTGGGTTCATATATTTTTCTCGATTTTCGGCTCTATAATTATATCGTGTATGTTCCTTCCGTTCTTGAAATTTGTGGAATTTATGATTCCAGACAACGGAAATCCCGCCACATTACCTTTGCGGATTGCAATGTTTCACACAACATTTAATGTTTTCAGTTCGGCAGTATTTATAGGATTTACACCGCAAATAACTAGATTTATGAAGTGGTTTATTAAGGATAAACCCGGCGACATCAAAGAAAAATATGAGTTTGCATTCCCCGAGCAGTCAATAATGGATGTTAATGCCGACGCTTTTATGTTCCAATTTCCGTATATAGAAAATGAAATCAGCAATATGATGAACAGAACACACGGCATGTATAAAGATTTGGCAGCAACTTTAGAAGATAGAGATAATATTGAAACTCATTGTAATTGCCTGAAAAACAAAGAAGAATATATTGACCAAATGAACAAGCAAATCAGAAGATATATAGAACGATGCTTCGATTTCATGTCAAATCCGTCAGACCGCCGCAAACTTTTTTTAATGCGGGGAATAGTTTCAAAAGTTGAACACATAAGTGACAAATGTTATTGGATGTGTAATTACATCAATGAAAGAGCAAGTGAAAAAGTTTATTTTGTTGATAGTGAAAATAAGGATTTGAAGAAATTTTATGACGATAATGATGAATTTTTCGGTACGATTTGTAATATTATGAAAAGCCGTGTTTCCTCTACGCCAAACAAAAATGTTTTTGTAGAATTGAAACAGAAAGCAAAAGATTTTGAAGCATTCAGTGAAGCTCGTCGTCAAGAAGCACGAAACAACGCTATGGTAAGAATTATGCAAGACGAAAGCAAAGAAAACATTATGAATGTTCAAGAAGCGGAAGATATGTATATTGACTTAATGAATCGTATAGAAGAAATTTCCAATGATATTTATAAAATCAGCAAATATATTTCGCAGTTGTAAAATATGAAAGCATTAGCGATTTCGGATTCACACAGAAATATTTCGTTTCTTAGAGATATTATTAAAACAGCAAAAAATATTACAAAATTTGAGCAAATTTGGCATTTGGGTGATGAATTTGAAGATATTGACAACATTGATTTTGACGGAATAATAAAAAAAGTTCCCGGAACCCGCCATCCGCTTTATTTTACCAATGATTGTGCAAGAATTTTATCTTTTCCGTTTGGAAAATTTGAAATTACACTTGTTCATTCTCCTTATGATATTCCGCAAAAATTAGCCGGAAGCAAACGGATTTTCTTTTACGGACATCTCCATAAACCTAATATTTCACAATGGCATAACGGAATTTTAGCATCACCCGGACATGTAAACGGCTCGTTTGACCGTGGAAATGAAGCAAGTTTCATGATTTTTGAAGAAAACTGGAATTCTGCAAACTTGTCTCTTTTTAATTATACGGGAAAATTAAAAGAACAAGTTAAAATTGAAATTACTGACGAAAAATTGGTGTTTACCGAATAAATAAAATCAAAGTTTCTGTTCGCGTTCTATTGCTATTTGTGCTTGTAAATGTGTTTCCAAATCCATTGGCGATATGCCAAATTTTTTAGTCAATTGAGTAATAGACTTTTTTAACGCGATGCCAAACGCATTTTCTTTCAGGTCTTTCTTTTTCTTTTGTTTTAACGAATTCGCTAATTCGTCGGTTTGCCAAACATATACCAAATCATCTTTGCTAAAATTATACCCCATAGTTGTTCCGTATTTTTTGTAATGATTATCAAGCACCGGATTTACTATTGCTTTTTTAATCACTCTTTCGGTTAATTCTTCATAAGTCGAAATACCCAAAACAAATTGACCAACATATTTAATTTGCTCAACAATCGGTAATTCTTTATAGGTAAATTTTAATATGGAATCCATTGATTCTGGGTCACATTGTTTTGCCCGTTCAACACAGGCAACATGAAGTTTTTCACCTATTTCTTTGTCTGTCGACGTATTGCCTGCTTCAATATTATCAATTATTTGCTTAATATCTTTTGCAATTGCTTGATTTTCTCGTTTCCAATCAGGACTTAAATAAACAAAATTTATATTTGTGTTAATAACATATTCTCCGTCAATAATGCTGATATACGGAGGCAAATTATCGGGATTTAGTCCTGCGATATATTCTTTATCTAGTATGGGCATCCAAACTTTTGCTTCTCGTCCATTTTCTTCTTGAAAACTTTTGCGCCAATTCTCATGCAAACGGGCGGCAAGTAAAGTAACAAAATCTATTCTTCGTTGTTTTTCCATTTTTTCCTGTCAAACTCAGTTAATTTTATACTAAAAATAGTATTTGGAACAAAATAACAAGTGAAAATATTATAAATTAAAAGTAAAAATTTCTCTTGCAACAGGTTTTGGCAAAATATATTTTATTCTTACTTTTTAGCAAAAAAATGGAATTTGAATGAAAATAAAATTTATTTATCCGAAGTTTTACAAGTTTTTGGAAGCTCGTCCCGAACTTGCAGAGTTCCCCGCAATTGCGGCAACTTGGGCATACACAATGCCGCCTGCAATGGGAATACCTATTATGTGCCGTCTTTTGGATAGCCAGCCTGATGTTCAATATCACATTCAAGACCAAAACATTGAGGAAATAAATTTTAATGACGATTCCGACGTTATAGCAATAAGTTTTTTCACTCCGCAAGCAGCAGAAGCATATAAATTAGGTGATAAATTTTTGTCTCTCGGAAAAATTGTTCTTATGGGCGGAATGCATCCGTCAATGATTCCCGACGATGTTCAGCCACACTGCACATCCGTAACCGTCGGCGAAGGCGACACTATATTTTTACAACAAATTGACGATATCAGAAAAGGTTGTTTAAAACCCCGTTATCAATCAACAATTCCCGAACCGGAACAAATCGTTCGACCAAAACGCGGAATTTTTGAAATAGAAAAGAAATATGATTGGCACGCATCTTTAGTCAGCGTAACCCGTGGTTGTCCTTTCAGTTGTGAGTGGTGTTGCGTTCCGATTTACCAAGGCACAAAAACACGTCTTCGTCCGATGGATGAAGTTGTGGAAGATATTCGTGCGCTCAGCGGTCAAGAATTCTATGTTACCGACGATATGATAATGCTCAATCGCCCGAGAATTACAAATTATGTAATGGAATTGTGTGATAAAATTAAAGATTTCAATGTAAAAATGTTCCTTTCCTGTTCCCCTGCTATGAATACAGACCCAAAATTTTTAGATAAAATTGCCGAAGCCGGAGCAACATCAATGTATACCGTTTTTGCAAGCGACCCGTTTTCTGCAAGATTTTATGAAGGAAACCAGCTTGTATATCAAAAATGCGTAGATTTAGTGAAACAACTTGAAGACCGCGGAATCCGTTTCTTCGGTTCGTTCGCAGTCGGATATGATTGCTGTCACGAAAATCAATTCGATTTAATTTTGGAATATTGTCACAAAGCAAATGTGAAAACTGCCGAATTTTTCATTGCGACACCGTTTCCGAATACACCGTTCTTCAAACGCTTACAAGAAGAAAATCGCCTTCATTTGCCGATTGATTGGAAATATTATAACGCCGCAAACGTGGTTTTCAAACCGAAACACACGACAGAGCAACAACTTCTTGACGGATTTATTTATGTTTGGAAAGAATTTTTCAAAGAAGCAAATCACGAAGAAGCTCTCGCAAGTTTCACAATGGACGCAGAAAATATTTTGAAATCAAGAGAATACTCTCAAGAAGTCAAAGATGCCGTTAAACGCGGAATCGACCGAGTTCGCGCTGCTCAGAAGTAATAAAATCTTCCCCTAATTTGCACAAAAAGCACTTTGTTTGCACTTTGAGTGTGCGAAAAATATTATTTTATGTTAAAAATTTGACAAAAAGGGGTATTTTTTTATGTCGCAAAGAATTGTAATAACCGGTTTGGGAACTGTAAATCCATGCGGAAATAGTGTAACTGAATTTTGGGATTCACTAAAAAACGGCAGAAGCGGAATTGACTTTGTTCAAGCATTTGACACAAGCGATTTGCCTACAAAAATCGGCGGCGAAGTTAAAGGTGTTGATTATAACAAATATTTAGATGTTAAAGAAGTAAACAGAACCGACAGATATATTTTACACGCAATTGCTGCAGCAGATGAAGCGGTGAAAGACGCTAATTTGCAAGACCCGTCGGTAGACCCCGAAAGAGTGGGCGTTTTGGTTTCCAGCGGTGTCGGCGGACTTAGTTATTTGGAAAGTGAAGCACAAAAACTTCACGAAAAAGGACCAAGAAGAGTTTCTGCGTTTTTTATACCGATGATGATTGCCGATATGGCTGCCGGAATGGTTTCTATGCAATACGGATTCAAAGGACCAAACTATGGAATTGTATCTGCTTGTGCGAGCGGTGCTCACGGAATCGGCGA
>Ga0209737_10001211_pt1 | contig 18962 bp, 18 predicted proteins | sample TergutCu122P3_FD_187284 | JGI IMG/M metagenome (GOLD analysis project Ga0209737, IMG submission 187284) | Cubitermes ugandensis P3 segment gut microbial communities from Kakamega Forest, Kenya - Cu122 P3 (SPAdes) (version 2) | ecosystem: Host-associated > Arthropoda: Insects > Digestive system...
TTATCATTTCTGGATTGAAACTAAATGTGACGATTGTAACGAAATTTTTCACGACACCGAAGTCCGAAAAGAAAATCCACCAAAACAAGGATTGAAACCATATGTCGACTACCATTTGTTTGATGGTTTCGCGTCCGAAAAGAAAATCCACCAAAACAAGGATTGAAACGTATAAATAGAGAGTGTATATATAGCATCTTTACTTTTTCGTCCGAAAAGGAAATCCACTAAAACAAGGATTGAAATAAGTGCAAGGGTTCGCTGTGAGTGTGTGTATAATTGTCCGAAAAGGAAATCCACTAAAACAAGGATTGAAGCAGGTGTTGTAGTGTAAAGTTTTGTTCAGTTTTTTGGTTGTTCGGAAAGGAAGTTTACTATCAAGGTTTGAAGTTAAAGTGTGGTGAGTTTTTCATGTCTAATATAGATGTGTTTCAAAATAACATCTTGGTATGAGCGAATTAGCTGGTGTTTCTGTTTTTATTGGTTTGTGTGGTGGATGGATGTGTGTTTTTATGGTGGGTGTTGGTTATGTTTTGGTGATGACTGGTTGTTGGGGTTTTTGAAATAAGGTTTATATGTTTATGGGGGGTTTATAGTGGGTGATGGTTTATGGTGTTGGAGGGGTTTGTTGAGTATGGGCGTAGGGAGTTTTGTAGGGATGTTGGGTGTCCTGTTCAGGTGGTGCTTAATGGGCAGGTGGAGGGTTCGGAGGGGTATGAGTTGATTCGTAAAATTTGTGTGTTTAGGTGTTTGTTTTCTACGTATCAGTTTCATCATTGGCTTATTGATAAGGGGTATTTAATTATGCGTCCTTTGAACCAAAGCAAAGATGTATGATTTGTGTTGTGTAGTGTGGTGTTTTGGTTTGGTTATATATCGTTTTTTTATGTATAATGTTTTTTTGAGGGTTTGTGTTTTTTGTTAAAAGTGTCTATTTTTTATGTATTGTTGCTTTGTTGGGGTTGGGTTATTTTAGGGTTGGTGTGTAAACAGTTTAAATAGGCGCTAACTGTAGTGTAGTGTGGAAACTTATTAGCACTATATCCTGTGGAATTCATGAAATGCCCTTACTGTAACTCAGAAAACTCTAAAACCCTTGAAACACGCGATTCCCCAGATAACACTACACGCAGACGAAAGGAATGTGTTAACTGCGGTAAACGTTTTACAACTTATGAATACGTCGAAACCATAGAGTTAATGGTGCGCAAAAAAGACGGCAAACTTGAACGTTTTGATGTTAACAAAATAATCCGTGGCATACAAAAGGCAAGCGAAAAAAGACCCATAACTATGGCACAAATTAACGCGTTAGCAGGACAAATACGTCAAGAACTCATGCTTAAAGACACAGACGAAGTGTCCTCACAAGAAATAGGTGATTTAACTATGAAACACCTCAAAAACTTGGATCGCATAGTCTATATCCGTTTTGCATCGGTTTACAAAAAATTTGAAGACCCTGAAGACTTTGGGCGATTACTTATGGATGTGAAAAAATGAAATTTGTATTAAAACGTGACAGTAAATTAGAACCCTTTGACCAAGAACGTATAACCCAAGCTATTTGGAAAGCCGCAAAAGCCGTAGGCGGCACAGACAAACAACAAGCTAAATACCTTAGCGATAAAGTAGTTGAAGCCTTAAACAAACAATATGGCGAAGACGGCGTTCCAACAGTTGAAGAAATACAGGACCTAGTTGAAAAGCAGTTAATCGAAAACGGACATGCCTCCACTGCAAAAGCATACATCCTCTATCGCAAACAACACAATGATATGCGCGAATTAGCTGCCTTATTAAGCTCAGCTGACCTTGTTGACCAATATTTAGAAGTCGAAGACTGGAGAGTAAAAGAAAACAGCAACATGAGCTACTCCCTTCAAGGCTTAAACAATTACCTCTCCTCCACAGTCATCGCCAAATACTGGATAGGTCGCATATACCCAGAAAAAATTGCCGCCGCACACTTTTCAGGAGAAATTCACATTCATGATTTAGGTGTCCTTGGACCCTACTGCGTCGGATGGGACATAAGTGATCTGCTCATTTCAGGATTTGGAGGCGTAGCAGGAAAAATAGAGAGCAAACCCGCTAAACACTTCCGCACAGCCCTAGGTCAAATTGTAAACTTTTTCTACACCCTCCAAGGCGAAGCCGCAGGTGCACAAGCCTTTAGCAACTTTGACACTTATCTAGCACCCTTTATCCGATATGACAACTTGAGCCAAAAAGACGTAGAACAAGCACTACAAGAATTCTTCTTTAACATGAACGTTCCCACACGAGTCGGCTTCCAAACGCCCTTCACTAACCTCACCTTAGACCTAACTGTACCTGAATTTATGAAAAACGAAGCTGTAATATACAATGGAAAAACCACACAAGACACCTATGGCGATATGACTCAAGAAATGGACCTGCTTAACATAGCCTTCGCAAAAATTATGGCCAACGGCGACTCAAAGGGCAGAGTATTTACCTTCCCCATACCAACCTATAATATCACAAAAAACTTCCAATGGGACTCTCCCGTTTCACAGGCTATATTTGAAGTCACAGCCAAATATGGCGTACCAAACTTTAGCAACTTTATAAACAGCGACCTAAACCCCGAGGATGTACGTAGCATGTGCTGCCGACTACGTATAGATAACCGCGAATTACGCAAACGTGGCGGCGGTTTCTTTGGTGCTAACCCCCTAACAGGCAGCATAGGTGTAGTAACCTTAAACATTCCAAGAATCGGATACCTCTCAAGGAATGAAGACGAATTCTTCGAAAAACTAGACACCCTCATGGACACAGCTAAAGACAGCTTAGAACTTAAACGCAAAATACTTGAAGACTTTACAGAAAAAGGCCTATACCCCTACTCCAGACGATACCTACGCAATGTAAAGGAAAGATATGGTAAATACTGGAAAAACCATTTCTCAACAATAGGCATCGTAGGCATAAATGAGGCTATACTTAACCTACTTGGACAAAACATCGCCTCAAAAGAAGGCCAAACATTTGCCATAAAAACCCTCACCTTCATGCGAGAACGCATAAGCCAATACCAAAAAGAAACAGGTGACATATACAATCTTGAAGCCACCCCCGCAGAAGGCACCGCATACCGTCTAGCACGCATAGACCAAAAACGCTACCACAACATAATATTTGCCAACCAAAAACACATACAAAACGAACACGCTGAACCCTTTTACACCAACTCATCCCAACTCCCAGTTGACTTCGCAGGAGACCTCTTTGAAGCCTTAGAACACCAAAACACCCTACAAACACTCTACACCGGAGGAACAAACTTTCACATATTTCTTGGCGAACGCCTACCTACATGGAAAGCAGCCGCAGAACTCGTCAAAAAAGTAGCTGAAAACACAAACATACCCTACTTCACCCTAACACCTACCTTTAGCATCTGCCCAAACCACGGCTACACCACCGGAGAACACAAACACTGCCCAACATGCGGCGCATACAGTGAAGTCTACAGCCGCGTCGTCGGCTACCTACGTCCAGTTGACCAATGGAACAACGGAAAACAAGCAGAATTTGCCATACGCAAAACCTTCGACAAATCAGACCCTATAACAACCACCCACTAACATAGAGCTGGCGAAAAAAATAAATGCAATTCAGCGGACTGCAAAAAACAAGCCTCCTCGACTATCCCGATAAAGTTGCAAGCGTACTCTTCACCCCTGGATGCAATCTACGCTGCCCCTACTGCCACAACTGGAAAATCGCCACCGATCCCCAACCACCCTTTCTACAAGAAGCAGCCATCTTGGAAATTCTTGAAGGCCGCAAAAAATACATAAATGCAGTTGTCATCACCGGTGGAGAACCCTGCATGCATAAAGAATTACCCCAATTCCTTGCCAAATTAAAAGAACACGGCTTTTCTGTAAAACTAGACACCAACGGATTCTACCCTGCAATTCTCAAAGAATGCCTCAACTATGTAGAATACGTTGCCTTAGACATCAAAACTAGTCTAGAAAAATACAAACAATTAGGTGCACAAGACACCGATAACTTGCAAAAGAGCATAGATATACTCAAAACAAACAAAATATCTTACGAGTTTCGCACTACCATAGTTCCTGAACTTGTCACACTACAAGACCTAATCAACATAGGCGAATTAATCAAAGGCTCCAAAATCCATGCATTACAACAATTTATACCTGAAAACACCTCAGATAAACACTATCAAGCACTACAATGCTATGCACCAGAAACCATAAACGAATTCGCAGATATGTTAAGCAAATACACAGAAAAAGTAATAATGCGCATCTAACAGTCAATTTTCTCTTCAAAAAACTATTTTATAATTATAACAAACGGTTTTTCACAGCAAATCTCTAAAGCGAGCTTTCATTGAAGCGCAATGAAAAACGTCCTGACACAAAACATGTTCCTTCATAGAAGATTGCACCATCAGCAAGTTGTGATAGAAGAATCACAAATCAGTAAATGTTTTCATGGGAACTTGCCCTGCCAGCATTATTTAGAAAAATGAAATAGAAAGAAAAAGGGGTTAAGAAAAGATGGAAAAAGAGGAATCTTCGTCGCCGGCAGCATTTTGTTTATTAATTTTATCTCTAATTTCTTTTAACCGGGTCTCTATTTCTTCTGCCTCATTAACATTTCCTGCCGCTTTTTGAGCATTTACCGCCTCTTCAAGTGCGCTTAACCCATACCGGTCAAACCCCTTATTCAAAGCAATATCGGCAGCTTTATTGAAAAATTCAACTGCTTGAGGGTACTCTTTCAAGTTTACACTACATTCTCCAGCTTTGTAATACATTTCAGCTGCGCCAAAATAGTTTTGACCTTTATAGTAAAGTTCACCACTTTTGGTGAATAACTCACGCGCTTCAACGGGTTTGCCATTTTCCATTAAGGCATTAGCATCTTTGTGGATTTTAATTGGGTCTTCTTTAACACTCATAAACTGTCACTACATATAGCCTGTGGGAACATACATTAGAATTTTCCCCTTCAAAAACATGCATCCGCTCAAAATGTGCAGTTATAATAGACGTTAGTCTCAATTATTTTTGTATTCTCAAACTGAACAAATGTACTACCGAATGAGCAAATCAGATGTATAAAAATACAAAAATTACACCACTACACCAATAAAAATATCAAAACAATAATTGGGACTAATATCTAATGTTTACAATAATTTTAAAAAACAAATATTAGTCGATCAAAAAACTAAACAACAATAATGGTAGCTGATAATTAACAACCTTTATCAGTTTACATGCTAACCAATATGTTATGCCGCAAACATCTAAGGGATTAGTACACGCTCAAAGGTCCATAAAAAAACACGGCTCTTTATCATTCCATATAGCAGCAGCAACAATGTTTGCAGCACTCGTAGCGGTGGTTACCTGTGTTATTGTTATTCCTATCCCCCAAAGTGGTGGATATCTCAATTTGGGGGAATCAATCATTTACTCCGCCGCGTTATTGCTTGGACCATTTGGAGGATTAATCGCTGGAGCTGGCGCAACCATAGCTGACATAGTGATAGCACCAGCATATATCCCGGCAACCTTTGTTATAAAAGCGTTAGAAGGATTTCTGGTTGGTTACTTAATAAAGCAGCTTGGTAAAAAAATTAAAAACTTAACCCTATGTGCGTCAATTGCAATTTTAATTGGAGGATCTACAATGGTTGCAGGGTATTTTATATATGAAACATTTATGTGGGGTTATTCAGTTGCGTTAATAGGTGTGCCATTCAACGTAATTCAAATGTTGGCAGGTTTGATTATTGCTATACCTGTTATGCATGTTGTGTTGCGTGTTTTCCCACGACTTAAAAATCACCTTTAGCAGAGGACACAATATGAAATTACCCCCTGGAAAAGTACCTATAGACATCTTACAAAATATCGTTTTCAAAAATCTAGGTGCAAACCGCCCAGAAGTCATTCTTGGTCCAACCGCAGGAAGTGACGGCGCAGTACTTGAAATTGGTGACAAATCAGTTATTGTCTCTATGGATCCTATTACGGGGGCAGCAGAACATATAGGGTTTGAAGCCGTAAACATTAATGCTAATGATGTCGCAACCTTTGGGGTCCAACCTGCATTCCTTTTTTCCTGCATTATGCTTCCCGAAAACGCAGACAGCCAAATGGTGGAAACCATAAGCACCCAAATGGACACAGCTGCTAAAGAACTTGAAATCGCCATAGTGGGTGGACACTGCGAGACGACTCCTAAATTAACCAGTCCCATAGTAGTCTGCTGTATCATAGGCTTAACCCAAAAAGGCAAATACGTTACCACTACCGGAACCAAAGCAGGCGATAAGTTAATCCTCACTAAAAGCGCAGGAATTGAGGGCACAGCCATTTTAGCCACAGACCGAGCAGAACAATTATCAAAAGTGCTAAACTCTAAAAAACTACAATCTGCTCAAAACTTTTACAATCAAATTAGCATTGTAAAAGACGCCCTAACAGCTTACCAAACAGGCGGAGTACACGCTATGCATGACCCTACCGAAGGTGGAATTCTAAATGGCATCCATGAAATGGCTGACGCCGCAAAACTTGGTTTGAAAATATTTGAAGACAAAATCATTGTTAAACCTGAAACTACAAAAATTTGTCAACACTTCAAAATTGACCCTCTACAACTTATAAGCTCAGGAGCCTTACTCATTGCAGCAGAACCTAAAACAACCCCCAAAATCATCAAAGCCCTAAAACAACAAAACATACCTGCAACCATTATAGGCGAATTTAACAACACCCCTGAAAAACGTGTTCTTGAAACAAAAAAAGGAACCACAACCCCACTCCCAAAACCAACAACCGACCAACTCTGGACCGCCTTATCACGTTAATTCTCACATCTGCTCTAAAAACTATTTTTTATTGCCTGCAAAAAACTGATAAACAGAATATACCGTGTAAAAACCATAAGCTAAAAATAATTTTGAAACTAATCGTGGACTACCTAATCGCAAAGATTCAACAACTAAATTTAAACTACCCTTAAATGTCCATACTGAATCAGACCTAAAATGAATACAGAATGGGCTGTAGCAGGCAACCGTTTTGTAACCTTTTTGAGTTATATGCTCCTTGATGTAGGTATCTTCAAAAACATGTAATTCACGTGGAATTTGAATATCCTTTACCAGTGCCGACCGTATTAATGTATCATGAGTGCCCCCGCGAATCTCAAAAACTTTGTGTGTAATTATCAAAAATAATTTTAACAATTTAGGATTTTTTAGCGTTGACCATACTTCAATACCCCAAACTGCACCAACCTGTGAATTAATGTTTTTTATAGCTTTTTGAAACCAATCACGGCAAAGAACAACATCGCTGTCTATGAACATGAACCATTCAGTTTGTACAGCCTTTATACCTTTTTGACGAGCTGAAGCGCGAGTACCGTGATCAAAAATTATTTCCACATTATGATGCTTCTGATTGAAGGTTTCTGCTATTGATAGGGTAGCATCAGTTGAATAACCATCAACGATAATTAACCGATGGACTGGAACGTTTTGATAGAGCGAGGTTAAACATTTAACTATTACACGTTCACTGTTTTTTGTTAACAGAACTACGTCTATCGAGTCCACCATAGTCACTTCCATTTTAGTGAACATTTATACCTGTATCTATAAGCTTAGCTGAATAAAACTGCTATAATATCAAGACGAAGTAGACAAGTTTGAATGTAGCTTTGATAATAGTTTTATAGTTCAAACGTGCTTTAGTGCCCTATCAAATTTAAGTGGCTGGTGGCAGTTTGGTCATGGGAATAAAAAAAGTAACAACTATAGCAGTACGTTCACTTGTTAGCGGTAAACCCCATCATGCACAGTGGCTCATTACACGAAAATGTAATTACAAATGTTTGGGTTGCAATGTGTGGAAAGAACAGGATAAGAACGAGCTTTCAACAGAGGAGATTAAACGTGGTCTGGACATTCTTAAAGAGGCAGGTATAGTTGAGCTTGTTCTATCGGGGGGTGATCCACTGCTACGAGAGGATATTGAGGAGATAATTGATTATGCCACTGAACGATTTATTACAACAGTGTATGACAACGGTAGTATGGCCGCAAAAAAAGTCGAACTTTTAAAAAAAGTGGATTTTGTGGCTCTATCTATTGACAGTTTAGATGAACAGAACCATGACTTCATAAAAAATGTGCCTGGTGCTTGGAAAAGTGCCATGGAAACAGTTGAAACCCTGCAGAGAGAGGGCGTAAAAGTAAGTGTTAGTCCAACAATTTCTCAGATGAATTTACACGAAATAGTAGACATAACTAACCATTTTACAAATAGAGGCATTCCTGTTTGGTATTGCCTTTACTCATATGATATGACTGAAGATCCTTATCAACTGTTTCGTATTGGTAAACCTAATGATAATTTTATAATAACCGATAAAGAAGCGATGGTTAAGCTCTGTGATACTTTAATGGAAATGAAGAAAACAAATAAACGTATTCTAATAACCGATAAGCTTTTAAAAACTTTAAGAAGCCTCTTTGCTGAAGAACAACGAACATGGAATTGCAAGGCACTTCAAAGCTTTCTGGTTGTGGATCATTTAGGCAGAGTTGCAGGGTGTCATAATCACACTTTTTTAGGCTCAATCTTTGATTTACCTAAAAATTGGAAGAGTAAAGAATTCAATGACCTGCGCGAGCAATACAAAACCTGCAATCAATGCACTTATTTATGCTATATATTTTACTCCCTTTACGGATCACCCTTAGGACATCTTTCGTTAGCTATGGAACAATGGAAAAATGCCTCACTTTTATTGAAGCAGAGCTAACCTTTCAGTAAAATACCCGGTAGCCGCTTCAAATTTTATTATACCCTTTTAGAGGTTTCTTTTATTTATGACACCGGCTCAAATTGACTGTTATAAAGTTCTGTGTAGAACCCACCCTTTGCGAGAAGTTCAGTATGATTTCCACTCTCAACAATATCTCCATCTTTCATGACAAGAATCATATCAGCGTTGCGAATAGTGGAGAGCCTATGTGCGATAACAAAGGAGGTTCTACCATGTGTCAGTTTATCCATTGCTTCTTGCACGATTCTTTCAGTGCGGGTATCCACGGAGCTGGTCGCTTCATCAAGTATTAATAATGGTGCATTTTGAATCATGGCACGGGCAATAGTTACCAGCTGTCTTTGGCCTACTGATAAATTCATTTTATCATCCAATACTGTATCGTAACCATTTGGTAATGTTCGTATAAACTGATGAATACCAACGGTTTTACAAACAGCAACCACTTCCGCATCAGTAATGCCCTGTTTGCTGTAGAGAATGTTTTCCTTGACGGTTCCCTCAAAGAGCCATGTGTCTTGCAATACCATGCAGAATTGGTCATGCACATTTTCTCTTGTAACTTGATTGGTAGGTATGCCATCTATACAAATCTCCCCTTGGTCAATTTCGTAAAAACGCATTAACAAATTGACAATGGTTGTTTTTCCTGCTCCTGTAGGTCCAACGATGGCTATTTTTTGCCCAGCTTTTACTTTTGCAGAAAAATTGTTGATAATGGTTTTATCTTTGTTGTAACCAAAATGAACATTTTTGAATTCTACATCCCCTTTAATGTTTTCTAATTTTTTGAGTTTTTGTTTTTCGCTCTCTAATTCTTCTTCATCTAAGAATTCAAAAACGCGTTCACTTGCCGCCGCCGCTCTTTGTAATTGCTGCATAGATTGCGCCAACTGAGTTAAGGGCTGCGTGAATAGACGGATGTATATCATGAATGCGACAATGATGCCAAAACTAATTGTGCCCTTCATAGCTAGTGCTGCTCCAACAACACATACCGCTACATATCCAAAGTTTCCGATAAAGTTCATCAAGGGCATCATTAACCCTGACATAAATTGAGATTTCCAACTACTTGCATAAAGTGACTCATTTATGTGCTCAAAAGTATTTTTTGCAGCCCTACCTCCGTTGTAAGCTTTAACAACATTGTGACCCGAATAGATTTCTTCAATATGTCCATTAATGTTCCCAAGTCCTTGTTGTTGCGCGACAAAATGTTTCTGCGACTTTGACATGATAATCATCATCAGTACAAACCCGATAATGGACGCACCTATAGCGGTTAATGCCATGATCCAGTTTGTAATAATCATCATTATCATAGAGCCGACAAACAAGGTGATTGCTCTTACTGATGTATCAAGACTTTGATTAAGTGTCTGACCGATAGCATCAACATCATTAGTTACACGGCTTATAACGTCCCCATAACTTGTTTTATCAAAGTATTTAAGGGGCATTTTATTGATTTTTTGCGAAATGTCTGAACGCATATTTTTAGATATTTTCGCAGTCACCGTTGCCATGATGTAATTTTCGATAAGACCCAAAATAAGGGAACCTGCGTATAAGAAAACAAGCAGAATACCAATATTAAACACAGCGTTCATGTCAATTGCGCCAAGCACTGGCGTCCCGTTTATCAAGGCGGGAAGCCCTTTTATTATCTCATTGGTCATGTCTTTTATTTTATCAGGACCAATAATGACAAACACTGCGCCCAAAGCTGCAAAGACCAGTGCAATCACAATAGTTGGTAGATAGTTTTTACAATATTTTATGAGTTTAACCCATGTCTTTTTGAAATCTTTTGCTTTTTCGGTAGAATTCATGCCGGGATGCCCTCGTATGCCGCCTACACGGTTTTTGTTGTGTTGTATAGATTTATTTTCACTCACAGCCCAATTCCTCCTCGCTTAATTGGGACATTGCAATTTCTTTGTATACCGTGCAATTATGAAGTAACTCTTTATGTGTTCCTTTTCCGACAATTTTACCTTCGTCAAGCACGATGATTTGGTCGGCATCCATAATTGTGCCAATTCTTTGGGCAACAATTATACTGGTTATTCCAGCGGTTTCTTGTTTTAGTTTACTGCGTAAAACGCGGTCTGTTTTATAATCCAGTGCTGAAAATGAATCATCAAAAATGTAAATTTCAGGTTTCCGACAGATAGCTCGTGCAATGGCAAGTCGTTGCTTTTGGCCACCTGACACATTTGTGCCTCCTTGTGCAATAGCTGCACCGTAGTGGCCATCCATTTTTTCAACAAAGTCTGTGCCCTGTGCAATCTGCACAGCTTTTTTAACCGCGTCGTTATTGTATTTTTCCTTACCATTATCTCCAAAAGCGACGTTGGATTCTACCGTTCCTTTGAATAGCACCGCTTTTTGTGGTACATAACCAATTTTGTTGTATAAGGCTTCTAATTTGTAATCCTTTACATTCACTCCGCTTACTATCACTTCTCCATCTGTTGCGTCAAAGAATCTGGGAATGAGATTAACTAATGTTGTTTTTCCACTTCCAGTAGAACCGATAAAGGCGATGGTTTCACCCTGTTTTGCGGTAAAACTCACCTTTTCAAGGACATATTCTGCGGCGTCAGGATATTTGAAGCTGACATTGTTAAAGGTAACCTCGCCTGTGCATCCAGGTTTTCCTGTAGTTTCTTTTCCGTCAATAATGGCAGAGTTTGTGTCTAATACTTCATTGATACGTTTTGCGGAAACACTGGCACGAGGCCACATGATAAATATTATTACTAACATCATAAAGGACATTATTACTTGCATGGCGTAAGTTGAAAAGACAACCATGTCGGAGAATACAATTAGTTTATCTGTTGCTTGTGCTGTATCAATTAAGTATGCTCCTATCCAATAGATTGCAAGGGATAGTGCATTCATCATGGTCATAAGGGTGGGCATCATTATTGCCATGGCTCGATTTGTGAACAGTTGAGTATTGGTAAGTTCGTTGTTTGCTGTTTCAAATTTATTTTTTTGATAATCTTCGGCATTGTAAGCGCGGACAACACGTAATCCTGTGAGGTTTTCTCTTGTGACCCGTGTTATGTTATCGGTAAGGGTTTGCATTTTTTGGAATTTGGGTATGACAAATATCATAACTATGGTGACCATTAATAGTACCATTAGAACAGCTATTCCAGTGGCTAATGACCACTCGAAACCTTTTCCGGCGATTTTGGTTATGGCCCATATAGCCATGATTGGAGCTTTGATAACTAATTGTAGTGCTATTACAATGAGCATTTGGATTTGTATGATATCGTTTGTGGAACGTGTAATTAGGCTTGAAATTGAGAAGCGGTTGATTTCTTGCATTGAGAATGATTCAACTTTATTGAATAGTAAACTGCGGAGTCGTTGTGAAAAGGATGCGCCAATGCGTGCTGCAAAAAACCCGACAATGATTGCTGCCACAAGACTTCCTACTGTGCATAAAAGCATATGGCCGCCAGTGAGCCAAATCTCGCTCATTGCGTTTCCAGGTGTTTGGACAAGTATGGTGATTTTTGACATGTATTCAGGTAGTTTAAGGTCAAGCCAAACCTGTGTGATGATGAATGTTAAACTAACGCCTATCATTAGCCATTCTTTTGGCGTTAGATGTTTGAAGATTTTAAGCATGCGTAACACTTTGTAACTAATACTGTTATTTAGTAAGTGCATTAACTATTTTGGATATAAACCTATCGATATTTTATAACCCTATGCCTGACAACTCTCTTTTATATCAGGAAACAACTCAGCAATTTTTACAGTAATACGCACATACTCCACTGCATCACGCTCCCCTAACAACGAAAGCATCTTTGTAGTTGCCTCCACCGCAATACGATGATTCTTTTCTGCCAAAATTTTACCTGCCTGAGTAATATTAACCAAAATTTTTCTACGATCAGTCAAGTCAATTTGTCGAGTGATTAAACCTTTTTTCTCCAAACTATTCAAAGCCATAGCAACCCTTGCAGTGCTAACACCCATTTTATGACCAATCTCACCTGGCAAAACACTTCCATCCTGACGAGCAATATAATGAAGAACAAACCCCTCACCCTGTACAGCCTCATTAATAGGCTTATTTAACCTCGCCTTATGAAGGGAATACATTTTATTTAAAAACTCAGACGCCAATTCAGAGTAATCCATCTTAACCACTAAGAATAATATCTAACACTATTATATAAATCCTAAGTTAGCCTAACAAAACCAAAAAACAACATAGCAACACAAAACCCCTTCACATAATACTTTATTAATCTCTTCAACAGCACATTTAATTGTAGATTTTTTAAAAAATATTTATGACAACATTTTAGACTGATTGACAAGTGCAAACAGTATTATCAATCACTCGACAAAGAACTGCAAAAACCTGATCAGCATTTAAATTATCCGTATCTAAAATAAAGTTGAAAGGAACAAAATCTTCACCCAAATTAAAACCATAAAGTTTCTTATAAATCGCTTTTGTTTGAGCCTCTTTCTCCTTAAGAACAGCATAAGCCTGCTCAAAAGACATTTTATCCCGCTCCGCCACTCTTGCCGCACGCTTATCAAAAGATGCCATTAACCAAATCTTAAACCCCTCTTTAAGCAACCACGGCATAGTCCAACTGTCAAGCAACACATCACCCAACTTTGCATACCCAAGCAACTTGCTATCTACCTCCTTATCAAACTGAGGATCCCTAACCCGTTGCTCCAAAAAATCCAAACCGTCTGGACTTTCCCACCAACCCTCACCTGTTATCTCATAACCCGCCTCTTTAGCCAACTCTTTAAGAGCATCACCCCCAGAATAACATTTCAACTGATAACGCTTAGCTATTTTTTTAGCGAGCGTACTTTTACCCGTACCCGCCATCCCCGAAATACAAAGAAGAATGGGCTTACGAGCAACGCATTGCGAATCATTTGTAAACATCGCTTACCCTGCTCACTCAATAGGCATTGTACCCAAGACACGCGTCATTATTGTACTAAAAAAGATACCTACGATGAGGTACCAAATCATAAAAGATGGCGTTGAAAAACCGAAAATCGTGATAGGCATACTAATGCCCGGTATAGCAATTACTGTTGCATCCCAAAAAAGAGGACGTAACACCAACATAAAAATCGGAAGAAAAGCGAAACCTACGACCATCTGAATGGGTGTAATTTTGAATGTTTTTGCTTGCATAGCATTAATTTGTACTTGTTTTTTCTTTATTTTTTCAAGCTGTTTTTTATCATTTGAACGAGCCGCATCCATGCTTTCTTTTCGGAATTCAGCCATTTCTTTCTGCATTGCACGATAACTGTCTAATCCAACAAAGTGACTGATAACTGCTCTATTGATTAGTGAAGTAACTAACGTCATTACAAAGGCAACAGCCATGATAACGACTGTTGCAACTGGTGCTACAATAAGCCATTCTGATGCGGACATATTCATTCCTTGAAATACTTTATGTATGCGTAACCTTCTTCCTTATTTATAACTATTTTTACTGTTTTTACCTACAACTTGTAGTGGTACACCCACTTGGAGGATGGTTATAGCTTTGTGTTTTATGCGTATAGGAAACGGTTTTATTTAGACAACTGTATGTACTTATTGAAATATGGAAATTTGCATATGAAAGAGGAAGATGTTAATGGTAACCGATGACCTGCATATTTTGCTGTCAAAATTTGTAAAAGTTAATGCAAATGTTACTGATGTGCAGTGGGACAGACGTATGAGTCCTCGTTTACTGTTTAATCCTTATTCAAAAGAGTATGAAGAGAGAAAAAAAGCCGCACACTATTTTTTGCTTGCCGCCTCTATTCTTGACGATCAGATGGTAGGCTTCTCAGAAAATGCTAGAACATTGCTTATTAATTTGCATAGAGAATTTGGAGCTACACGGCTTTTTGACATCACTAAACCTCACCTGTTTAATGAAGAAATCATAAAATATGGCTTCTATAATTATCTTGGTCCCCGTAAAGAAGCTATTTCTGAAACTTTAGCGGCCGTAAACATTTTTGTCAAATTCAAAGCTGAAAGAGACTTAATACGTTACTCGCTAAAGTTTGCTAAACCTAAAGATTTTGTTGGAGAATTAACCAAAAGCATTGAACGGATGAGAGGTATTCATAGAGATAAAGCTTGGACATATCTGCGTTGGATGGTACGTCCCGAACCGGACCTTGAAATCTTTAAACAATACTCCCCAGAAGACTTATTGGTGCCCTTAACAAAAGAGAACGTCAGCGTTGCCATAAGCCTGGGCTTGATAAAATCCACTATACCGTATTTGTGGAAAGATGAAAATGCGGCACTAAATGCACAGATAAAAATCACCGAATACGCAAAACGAATTTTTCCAGGCGACCCTGCAAAAGTAGATTACCCCTTTTTCCTTTTAGGCCGATGGCTCAAACGTAAAAATCTTAACCGAAACACCCTAAAAGAGGCCTTACAATTCTTTGAGCAAATTCAAAAAGTCACAGGCCAACCTCAAGCACATTATCAAAAGTTAAGCCGCTACAAGAGTGGTTGGGAAAAAGAAACCGCACGGATGCTAATGCGCATGCAAATTCCTTATGGTTATGAAACTATTACTTTTCCATTACCTGGCGATCAATATACACCTGACTTTATCTTAGATAAAGAAATCAATGGCAGAAAAATTGTTCTCGAACCCCATTATGAAATGAACCTTAAACAATCCTCAAAATACTCTCTGTTCAAACAAACCTATGGCCACAAATTCATGCTTATCCTACTTCTAAAAAACGATTTAATATCCTTCTTTAACAAAAGAAACATCCTCACAAGCGACGTGTGCGATGATGTATGGCCAATAGAATTTGTTGGTTTACTCATAGATAAAATAAAAACTGGCGAATATGGACAAGACAAAAAATAATTTCTCCAAAGGTTTTGGTGGTTTCTGTTTTTACTATTTTTGTTCCCGTTTGACCTTTTGTCGTAATTCTTATAAATGTAGCAAAGTATAACAATGCTCTACAAGAGGCTCAGATATGAGTATAAATAGCAAATTGTAGGTTTGCTTTACATAGTCGCTATAACCGAAAGGCTTTGGCTTTTGTTTCTCTATTGCTTATGGTTATTGGTTTTTTCTTGTGTGCTTGGTTGTTGTTGAGAGATGCAATGTATTGTTCCATAGCCATTGACTAGATCTGTGCAGTCTATGCCAATAACTTTTCGATCTGGAAATAGTTCCTGCAAAATTGATAGTGCTGTAGAGTCGTTTTTGTGGTTGAAGGTTGGCATGAGTACTTTGGTGTTGCCTATGTAAAAGTTTGTATAGCTTGCGGGGAGCATGCATTCATCGCCTATAATGTTGCCTGGCATGGGTAGTTTGATAATGTTGAGTTGGTTGCCGTTTTGGTCTGTTGATGTTTTTAGAATTTCATAGTTGCCTTTTAAGGCTTCATAATTTTGATCCTCAGGGTTGTCTTCGTATGCGCAGACAATGGTTGTTGGGTTTACAAATCTTGCCAAATCGTCAATATGTCCATCGGTGTCATCTCCGCAAATACCGTTTTTAAGCCAGATAAAGTGAGTAATTCCTAGATGTTCTTTTAGGTACTTTTCAATATCGCTACGGGTTAGGTTTGGGTTTCGGTTAGTGTTAAGTAGGCATTGCTCAGTGGTTAATAATGTGCCTTTGCCGTTTACATCAAAAGAGCCACCTTCCATAACTAGGGGCGGTTTAAAGCAGGGTAACTGTAGCGTTTTGTTGATTACTTGTGGGATGTATTTGTCTTTAAGTAATTCATCATATTTATCTCCCCAAGCATTGAAAATCCAATTAACCATAGCTAGCTCTTGATGATTATTTATGATAAATGTGGGTCCATAATCGCGGAACCAGACATCTGCGTAATCAAATAAAAAGAAACGAAGTTTAGCAAAATCCACCCCAGCCGTCTGCAACATATCTACAACTTTTTCTTTCATAGCCTGATTTTTTACAAAAAGATTAACTTTTTCACTTTCATGAATTTCCTTAATTATCTTAACATATGTTTTTTCAACACGTTCAACACAATCTGGAAACGTCAAAGGGTCATGAGGCCAACTAAGCCATATAGCATCATGCCGCTCCCATTCCGCAGGCATACGATAACCCAATTCAACAGGTGTTTTTTGTAAAGACAAATTATTTGACATTTCATCTATCTCTCTCTTTATAATTGTTTTTCAGTTAATGGTTTATATGTATCCGGGCGGCGGTTTCTAAGAAAGCCCCACCCCTCTTTAATACGTTCATTAAACGATAAGTCTACGGGAACTATCAAAGTTTCCTCTTTATCTCCTGCCTGCGCAAGAATACTTCCAAAAGCATCACAAACAAAACTGCCCCCCCAAAACTCAAGCTCTCCCTCCACACCCACACGATTAACCGCTACAACATGTACTCCATTTACAATAGCATGGCCCCGTTGTACCGTCTGCCATGCACCCCGCCAATCCCCATCAGCAGAAATATGATCTTTAATATATCCAATAGCTGTTGGATAAAACAAAATATCTGCCCCCTGAAGCGTACAAATTCTTGCAGCCTCTGGAAACCATTGGTCATAACAAATAAGCACCGCAATCTTAGCATACGCAGTGCTGTAAACCCTATAACCCAAATCACCCAATTCAAAATAGTCCTGCTCATAAAACATTGGATCCTGCGGAACATGAACTTTATGATACGTATCAAGCAACGCCCCGTTAGCGTCAATTACAACAGCTGAATTATAAAATTTACCATTTAGCGCACGTTCAAACAAAGGTACAATTATAACAACCCCATATTTCTTTGCAAGCTCAGCAAAAGCCATAGTTGATTTACCTGGAATGGTTTCAGCATACTTTTCAGCATTTTGTTGTTCCTCTTGTGGAAAATAACGCGTATGATAGAGTTCTTGTAAACAAATAATCTGAGCTCCACTCTTAACAGCCTCCTCAACTTTAGCAATAGTCTTCTCTAAATTAACATCCATATCCTCTAAAACAACTGTTTGAATAAGCCCAACAGTTACAATTTTACCCCGCTTAATACTCGCGTTTGCTATTTCCTATTCCTGCCTTAATTTCACTAATGACGTTTAAAGGGAAAAACTTTTCCTCTATAAGAAACTCGTCTAAACATGCACCTAAAAACACAAATCACAAACAGCTAAAACGATTTTTTGTTTCAAAACTCGTATTGATAAAACCTTATCAAGAAACAAACAAAATACCTTGTATGACAAATAAAAACAAAATTATGTCCTTCTTGTTGCTTTTCTTGTTCATAAGTGGAATGGTTACAGTTGTATTTAATCCTGTTTTAGCCTCAGAGTTAGTTGAGGATTCTTGGAGCACAAAAACGCCTATGAACTTTGAACGATATAATTTGGGGGTTGTTGCAGTGAATGGTAAAATTTATGCTGTTGGCGGTTTATCAAATAGTGATGGCGTGGTAGGTATAAATGAGCGGTATAATCCTAAAACTGACAAGGGGGTTACTTTGGAGCCTATGCCTACGTCAAGGTATAATTTTGCTATTGCTGAATATCAGGGTAAAATTTACTGTGCAGGCGGTACAAACTCTACTGGTAGTCTCTGTTCGATAATTGAGGTGTATGATCCTGCTACTAATGAATGGAGCACTAAAACGTCTTTACCACGTAATGTATCACCTCGGTATGCGTGTGTTCTAAATGTCCGATTTTTCTTCACAGACGGGCAGAATTTGTTTGCATTGATCCAATTACTGATTTATTAACTGAAAAAGCCAGTATACATGACGGGGGATATGTTAACCACATGGTTGTGGTGGATGATGATAAGCGGATCGTTTTTTACACTATTTTCACTGGAAGTGACTATTCTACAAGCATGGTGAAGGTTATGACCTGCGATCCAGAGGTTGATGAATGGAGTGTATGTATTCAGCTCACGTGTTTTTAGGGCCTTTTTATCGAACACAGTGCATAAATATGCATAAACAAACACACCTATAGAATAAAAACAACATGAAAAACTAAACCCTGACAAAAAATGAACTATC
>Ga0209737_10001212_pt1 | contig 18956 bp, 15 predicted proteins | sample TergutCu122P3_FD_187284 | JGI IMG/M metagenome (GOLD analysis project Ga0209737, IMG submission 187284) | Cubitermes ugandensis P3 segment gut microbial communities from Kakamega Forest, Kenya - Cu122 P3 (SPAdes) (version 2) | ecosystem: Host-associated > Arthropoda: Insects > Digestive system...
TGCGCGAGGTATTTTTTATTACAACAGGGACTAAAATATCAGATTTAATGTTATTGTATTCAACTTGTGTTAACCCGTTTTCAAAGCACACACTGTCATTATCATCAATAATAAATTTCGCATTTATCAAGCCTGTTCCCAAATACTTAACAGACACATTGGTAGTAATGCCATGTATTATGTTGTCATTTGCTTGCATAACGAACTCTATCGGAGTATTGTCAATTATTATTTCACCATTTAAAAAACCGCATTCATGACAATATGTTGTTTCTTCAAGAATTTTGCTACAACAAACTCTGCATATCATTACTATATTCCACCCTTTCATATATTGAAGCTAATTATCGAATACTATTGTAATAGTTACTCGTCTCTGTCTCCAATCCACATCTGTTTGAATTAAATTCCCCGTTGTATAAATTGGAACAACTACGCCGTATCGCTCCATTGCAAGCTTAACAGCCTCTGCTCTTCTAAGTGTTAGACCGCCATCTTGCTGGAGGCCAGACTTATCAAAATACCGCCCATCAATTCGTATGCGGACAACATTGGGGTTATCAATAACATATTCATCTAGGATTTTCTTTAATCTATTTAGCTGGTTTCCGCTATAAGCAATTCCTTCTGCTTTATCAATAATCACAACCTCAAGCATATCCCTATATCCATTAAAATAAATCTCAAATTCTTCCGTTCGTGACGGTTCGTCATCAATAATATCTATTTGAACCATACTTGTAACTTTTTCTGTTGCTCCATTATCCAGCGTGTTAGTCACTTCAATCCGAAAAAGGAAAGTCCCCAAACTATCTGTTGAAACTCTAATTTGGTTTGAAGTTTCATTGGGTATAAGCTCAGCGTTATCTTCAATAACCCGATACCATTGGTACGATAAACTACCTTCATCCTCGATTGTAGCCTCAACGGTTAGAGTTATCCAACGATTGCCAATTTCATCTTTATAAAATATAAACGAGAAGCTTGAATCATTTGGGACAAGATCGGGGATATCAGGTATAATATCAGAGATAATAGGAGTTTTAGGCACTACTGATTCAGATGTTTCGGGAAGGTCAGTAACGGTTTGTGTTTCATTTTTACCGGAAAGATTAGTATCATTGGGTTTATCAATCAATATGTGAACATTCCGTAATATATGTCTCGCAATTCCAGCATTATTTTTTTCATGTTTTGCAATTTGTACTGAATTGGAAGAACATTCGCAACCTGCGCGAACATTATCAAGAGCTGATCTTAAAGCCTGACGAACATTAGTATCGTCTCTCATAAGAAGCTTAATATTATCAGCTTGGACAATATCGCGAAAACCTACCTGTATTACATCCCTAACTAGAACACTTTCCACATCCAATCTGTCACTAAAAAATAATCCGATGTACTCGCTGTATTCACCATCTTCTCTCAATTCTGGGGCGTCTAACAAGATTGCCAAGTATAGATTGCAAACATTAGATATCTCAGCGAAATCACGAAACGAAGCCACAAAAGCGTTTATTGAATTATCATCATCTTGTTTCAAATCCAAGTTAAGCCTCAGTTCAAAATTATCAATTGCCGTAATGTTGATTTTCGAATCCTCTACCACAGTGAAATCGGGGTTTTCCAAATTATCTTTTACATCATTAACCAAATTAACATACTCAAGTTCAAATGCCGTTTCACCTAGAAATGCGAGCTTTATCCGTTTGTCTTTAGGCAATGTTGTTGTTAAAGAAGATGCTGGAGGCGGTGTTGGTTCGTCAATTATTGGTTCTGGCGATAATGCAGGAACACCATCTTTTTCATCATTACAGCCGGAAAATAATATTGTTGTTGCTAACAGGAAAAAGATAAAAGTAACTAGTTTATTCATAAATTATTTACTCCCAAATTAATCTTTTTTCATTTTCTGTAAATCAAATGTATGTATAATTCTGCTATCTGATGTTTGGCCAAACCAGAATTTGAACTAACATTTCTCGTAAGTTGACCAAATATGTCTGTAAACTGTTGGTTCTTAATCATTGACAATTCATGTTGTCCGAACCCTACATTTAACTCTGCATAAATTTTCACGATAAGCAGCGCTTTTTCCTCAATATTTTCGAAAATTGATGTGTCAAGGTTTATCTGTAAGCCAATTATTCCATCACATAAATTATCTTCTTTAATATTGACCGTTGTACCGCTACGAGTAAGCTGAACCATCTTCTTATCCTCTATCAGCTTAAGTGATGTGTCCTCTTTAAATTTGCTAAGCCTGCTACGCAATAAAGGTGGAAAATCAATTTTAACATCAAAATTAATCGGAGCATTATTGCCATTAATCAGTTTTTGATAAATAGTGAATAATAAATGATGTTCTCCCATATAACTTCTAAATAAATTTTGTTCCGTTGGTGCAAGGTCTTCGTTAAAAAAAGCTTCTCTTACCCCATAGACAGTTTCTAATCGCTTTGATGGCTCAACATAAAATATTATGTTATTGTTGTTGCTTATATCAGAAATAATTGTTTCTGAGTTTGAAAAGAAGCCAAATAAAAATTTAATAGTGGCAGTGTCAAGTTGTGATTTGAGTTGATTACTAAAATCAACCACTTCCCTCATCGAACCCAAAATTAAAAAATAGAATGGCTTTCCAGAATTCTCAAAGACAAAGGTAGAAATTGCACGTTGTTCATTTTTATTTAAATAGTTCAATATATGTGTTCGAATGGTTTCGCTCTCAGAATGGTGTCCAGAAAAATTCGTGACCATTATTGATATATCTCGCTCTCCATCTTCTCCATTACGATGCGTAGTAATTTCTTCAATTGTACGACTAATAAGCCTTTGTTCTTCATCACTCCAAGGCGAAGGAATTCCCGTATTGCGATCAGCATATACTTCCGGAGACCTTCTATGTTGCTCAGCATACCAAGAAAGAGAATAGAAAGCGGGTTCGTAAATTTGAACACCTTGATTCCGCATTCCTTCGGGAGACCACCAATAAGGATCAAGTGGGTATGCAAATTCTTTTATTTCGCGTTTATCTTCCAACCACAAAACATCAAATCGGTACAATTGCTGTTCATTGTGGTTTTTATGCCATAAAGCCGAACCTGCACCTAAGAGTTGTCCCATTGCTCTATCATAATCAGTTCCAAGAAGGAGCTTCATATCTTCTGAACTTTGGATATAAATATGTGTCTTCACCGGTTCGACTTTAAAGACTTCTTCCTTTTCGGGAAAAGCAGAAACTGGAAATTCAATATTATTATCACCCTTACAAGAAGTACAAAACATGATCATAAGAGTAAATACTACTATGTACACTACTTTTCTAAATTGCAAAATAATACCTCCTGCTCGAAAGAATTGAATATGAGTTTGTTCTTGTTGTATTTTCAATTCAATTATGTCAATAACTTATTTCAATATATATCCTCAAGCTTTCTATCCCTCTATTGGCTTTAGGATAGTTCGCTATAATTTAAACACTTCAAGTCAATATATATCCTTGACAAAAAACAGAATATGTCTTATTTAATTCCTATTTTTTTATAATACTGGCATAAATATAGCATGAAACCGCTGGTTTGATATAATTGAGTTAAATAAATTTTAGCTAAGGTATCTTACTAACATTATAATGAAAAATGTTAGTAAGATGCACAATAATATTGTTGTAAAAACTTTCATGTCAGACTACTCAGCACAATTCATCTCGCTCTTATCATTTTCATCATGACACTGATTTCTAACACATCCATTCCCTCTACAATTTCAATAAGCTCTTCAATCAATTTTGCCCTAAGCGGTTCGGTATTTACTTCTGTTTGCACTAATTCATTTATGGGTAATCCATATAACTCACAAATCAAAACCAATTTATCTATCCCGATACCCTTGGTTCCGCATTCAATTCGTGATAAATGAGAGGGGTCAATTCCTATATCAAACGCAAATTCATCCTGCGTTTTGCGAAGGACATCTTTTCGTAAATGTCTGATTCGGGAGCTTAATAAGTTTTTAGTATCCATATAACCACCAACGTTGATTCTACATTATCTGACAAAATAAAACCATGACCAAATGGACGAGAATTTGTTTGAAATATGACCCATGGACATTTTGCATGTATTTTTGTCTATGTTATCTCGCAACATTAATTATTAAAACATAAAAATAAGGCTTGTGGAAAAAAATGTCGTAAAATGCAAAAATATGACGCGAATGGTAAATTTTACCAATCGCGTCTTGAAAAATGTCGAATATCAGTCCTAATATCATACCACAAGTATCAGCAACCTACTACCCCTCACTCCCCCTCACCTCCCCGATAGTTTATCATCTTCGCTACCCCTATCGAAATCGCTACCACGCCCATCCCTGCTATCATCGAACTACCATAAACCCCGGTATTTCCGAGCAATCCCGATAACCAAACTCCAATGACTACACCTATTATAGTTATACATCTCACTATTTTCTTCATTTTTATATAATGCTTCTCACTCATCGGTACATTTTCATGACGCACCGGGGCAAACATGAATACGATAATTAATGAAATAGCAACGATGCATAATCCAATAAAAAACGAAATAAATGGTATTAGCGGAGTAACACACCACCAGCCGATATACATTGTTAGGAAACAACGCAAGTGGGTTTTGGCATGATAACCACCGCTTAAGCATTGCATGGGGATGATGATTGAAAGTAAGCCGATGCTTTCAAGTACTCGTCCCATAAATCCAGCAGTTATCATTACTAGTGATATAGTGATAATTGATGAAAGTGTTACATCAAGACCAAATATAGCAATTTCTTGGTCTTCTTCGCTAATTATTTTATTTTCAACCCAGTATTTAACTGTTTTTTGAATCATTGTATTTTGCATTTTTGTCCTCCTTGATTTTTGAACTCGCTGGCGGTTCCAACGGTAATAAAACAACTGTTTCAAAAATGCCGCCATCATGTGAACGATTTATTATACCGTGATAATTATCAATTATGGATTCTATATGAGGAATACCAATTCCATGATGTGGACCTTTTTTAGTTGTAATGTAACGTTTTCCTTTAAGTTTTAACTCATGATTATAGCTATTTCGTATTGATATGATTAAGCTTTTCTTCTTTGGTAAAATTGATATGTCAATAAATTTTTTATCTTTGGTGTCACCCATCCGATCACAAGCTTCGATTGAATTATCAATCAAATTTCCCAAGACAGCGCAAAGATCATTATCACTTATATATTTATTATCTGGATAAACGACATGTATATTTACGTCAATATTCTTGGATTTTGCCAACCACAATTTTGATGTAATAATAGCATCCAAGACAAGGTTACCTGTTTTTAACACAATTTGATCTTGGTCTTGGAGATTGCTGATTTCATTTATGAAATCAAGCGCTTTTTCGTTTTCGCCACTTTCCATCAATATATTTAATGCACAGAGATTATTTCCATAATCATGTTGCCAATTACGCATATATGTATAAATGCGGTCGATTTCCTTATGAAATGCGGATTCCAAATCATGCTTTTGTAACATCATTGCCAGCTCAATATTTTTATGTTCTTCACGGATAAACAACTCATAAATAAAAAATACTGACAGTATGATAATCAAAGCACTCACTGATAACATAGCCAGGAAGGGGTATTGGGAAGGGCTGAGATCAGGTGAATTGGTGTAATGATGAACCACCAAAAGGAAAGCAAAGACGGCAATTACTATGATACCCAATATATAAGCATGTATTGTTTTAATTTTTCGGTTTGCTTCATGTCTCTTTGTAAGGAAATAAAAGACTACTACTTGTAATGTCTTTATGAAGACAAGTGTCATTGATCTAACCGTATCATTATAAATTAAAATATTCTCTATTGCTGTAGAAAAGAGAGTTGAAATTATACCTGCTCCCAATATTGAGGTACCTAATATTATAGCAAGTACTATCAAGGCGCCAGTTATTTTTTGGAAAAAGGTTCCAATTTTGAATAAAATTAAATAACCAAAAAACAATATAATTATTAGAACAGTATAAAGATTGGGAAAACCATATGTAAATATGGCAACAAAAAAACCGAAAGCATACACACCTATTTGCGGCCAATGTGAATTATTCTTAGAAGCAAAACGGTTATGTAAAAAATATACTATAACGAAGTTTTCTATTAAAACATTTATTGCCCCTATTATAAAAAACACTTTATCCATCTTTTACTCCTATTTCCTTTATTGTAGAGTTAATAAATCTTATGAATTTTGTCATACCAACATCTCCTTTTACAATTATCTACCCACTCCACTATGAAGTGGGCAGTAATTGATTTTATCATGGAAATTGGTTACTTGGCTAGTTTTTCAGGTAATTTTGGTTGATGGTACCCAAAAAGCGATGGCCACATCGCGGCTGCAATTGCGACAGTCATAATAGCAGCAGCTGCAGTTGAGTTGATAAATTTTGTGAAATATGTCATACCAATACCTCCTTTCTCCATTCTTCACATGCGCTTATGTGTCAGGTACATACCCTTGTGCCTATTAGCCCCGTACAAATTGATTTGGTCATATCCTATGAAAATTTTTCGCCAATTTCTTTTTTGCCCCGGAAATAGCTTGTGCGACTGCCGTTTTTGATTTACCTAACTCCTTCGCAACATCTCTTTGCGTTTTTCCGTTGAGGTTAACTTCAAAAAAGCAATGATGTTGTTCACTAGTCAAATTTGACTTATTAATTACTATTTCTAAATCTAAATTCCACTCAAGCTGCTCTATTTCATCGCGGGTATCACGGATGTGAACACCCTCTTGAATAATACTTTCATATGAAACATGATGCCCGGTATATTTATGATGGCGGTGAAACCTACGTTCGGAACGCTCTTCTATAATGCTGATATACAAGTTGCTTGGAATTTTCCGGTTTTCTTTAATGCCTGCCAACATCATGTAATAATCTTTTACTTCTCCATGTACGTCTTTAATAATTACTTTGTGACCATCCACAAATTCAAAAACAATGTTCATATTCATTCCTCCTCAAAAGCCGTAATAAAAGACGGCAGGAAACTATTTGTTTCATGCCGTCGAAGCGGTCTCAAGGATTTAATTGCTTTATTAATCATGCGGAGCTTTGAGCTTGGATTTACGGTAGTGGTTTATATAAAAACCGTCTCCCTTTAATTGAATTAAAGTAACCCAGCCTTTTTCCAAAATTTCAATAGTACTACTATTATCATCAATACGACATATTAGTCTTCCATCAGGGTTTCTGATATCTTTCATTTTCACCTCCAACTATGTAGTGTTTCGTTCTCCTCTATTGACTACGATTGAATATTAAAGGTATAAGCTTAAGTAAGCTTAAGAAAGCTTAAGAAAGGTTTGAAATCGAACTAAAATAATGTTATACTTACAAACAAATTGCCCGGTTATTAGATTGCTGTAAGTGCAGTTCGCTGTTTAAGCAATACCTTGTGTATTAAGCATATCTCACGGTATTTAATTTGTAAGGAGAGAAAAAGGGGGTATTTTTAGGGACACGCCGTAAAACTGAAAGAGGAGATTGATAAGTATGAGATTTTGCGATTTTATTAATATTCTGAAAGAGTCATCCTGCTTAAGTCAGGGGCAATTCATTTTGGAAATTTTTTCGGCATTGTGCGGGGAAGAAAATCCTAAAATTGAAAATCACGAAGCCATCAATAGCAGTGGAAAAACAAAGTGCAGTTCACATCTTCCGATAGCTCTGTCTAATGAAGGCGATTCATCATACAGAAAAAGGTTATTTCAAGGTAACAATAAAAAATATGAAGGGTTATCAGCACCCATAAAAGCCGATATATTAAAAAAGCAAAACAAAAAAACCTTTCTATCGTATTGCGAATTAACTTTTTCGGATACGGTTACTAATGACTTATGCAAAAATCTCGGCATATCAGATAAACCAAGGGATGTATTGTTTTTAGCTATCTATAATCAATTCATTGAGTTTGCGAAATCCCCTCATGATGATGTCATCTGCGTAATGGAAAAAGCGGAAATCACATTATACAATAATCTTCCAGACAGGAACGATTTTTTCTCCGGCAGAAATGAAAAATTGGATTCAATTGATGCACTATTCAGGCGGGATAACAAAGATGCCGTCAATATTTGCCAGACAGTATCGGGGCTTGGCGGAATCGGAAAGACACAGCTTGCGATTGAATATGCTTATCGGTATTGTGGCAACTACATAAACTGCATCTGGTTTGTCGTTGCCGAAAACAGCACGATTGCTTATAATTATTTCAAAGAATTCGCAGATCGTATGAAATTAAATTTGCCTCCGGAGTTCATGCCGGAAGAGCTGCAATGGGCAGTTAAGGTGTGGCTTGCCGAAAATAGTAACTGGCTGCTTATTTTTGATAATCTTGAGTCAATCGATGTGGTTAAACCGTATTTACCACAAAAAAATACGGGACGCATTATTATCACATCCCGTAATGCAAATATTGATTTTGGTATATCACTTGAACTTGGTGTATTTAGCTTGGACGAGTCGCTGTTATTTTTGCGTAAACGCTTTTCAAACGATGATGACTTTAAGATGGAAAACTACAAATTTGATGATTTTGAAGAATACGCTCCCAAACTAGCTGTTCGTTTGGGGCATTTGCCACTTGCACTCGAACAAGCAGCCGCATATATCAAAAAAGTGAAATACCGCATTTCGGATTACTTGGATTTATTGGGAGAATCAAGTGTTGAAGCATTTTTGGATGAGGATGCGGAGGCTTTGTATTATGAGAATATCGTAAACGACACCTGGAAGATTTCATTTGAAGCGTTAGAAATCAGTGCGAAATGTATAATGAACCTTTGCGCTTATATGGCTCCCGACAGAATACCAGTGGCGTTTTTTGTTGAAATGCGTGACAAACTACCATCTCCGCTCCGTGAGGAGTTGGCTACAAATCAAAAAACGAACCGAGTATTCTGTGATATTAAAAACTACTCCCTCGCAAACGGTGACGCATATTTTATCAACATTCACAGGCTTGTTCAGGAAGTGACGCGAAAGAGTCATGAGGATAACAATGAAAATGAACTGGCTTAATTTGTGTTTTGAAATGGCGGAGGGCTATATCCCTAGAAATATAGATGTCTATGATATAGATTATAAGATGCGTTCAAGATTTACGGATTTTTGCTCACATGCCGAAAGTATTGCTAACCACTATTCATATGCCGGAGTTGATGAAGCGGAGCAAAAAAGAACCTTGCATGTGCTTCTTTATTTAAGTTTTGGTTATTATTCTATTGCAATATATGAAAAAGCAGAAGAATTGGCAAGAGCAACATTACGAAAACTAGGGAGCCTCATTATCAAAGACGAACCCTTGAAAGCGGCAATTACTGAAAAATCCTTAGTTTGGTACTATAAGGACTTAAAAATTTGCGAAAATATATTGGGAACGGAACATACTGGAACCGCAGCATCGTATTACAATATTGGCACGGTATTTGTACAGCAAGAAAAATTTAATGAAGCACTTGATTGGATATGTAGAGCGGTTATCGTTTTATCTATTTGCAACATGAACAGCCATCCGCATATGGATTTATTTAGTAAAGCATTGCAATTTTGTTTTGGAAAAGCAAGCGTAGAAAATAAAGACTTTGAATCATGGTATTCAGAACGTGTTGAAACATATCGATGTTGGTGCGTCAATACCAGTATGGAGGGCGAACAACATGATTAAAACCTACTGGCTTGATTTATGTTTTGATATGATGGAGGATTATGTTCCCAAAGATGTGGGGGAATATAATGAGGGTTATCACCACCGTGAAAGGTTTAACAGAATTGCCAGTCATATTGAAATAGCCGCAAATTTCTTTGCAACTGCTCATTGTGAAAAATCCGCGCAAGAAAGAATCATTTATATGTTCCTTTATCTCGGCATAGGTTATAGCGCGGTTGGTGATTATATAAAGTCAATGGCATATAAAACCAACGCCTTGCGTTTGCAAGAAAAATATTTGGATGATAGTCACCCACTTACAGCTACTATTTATATGAACATCGCCACCGCTTATAATGATGAAGGGCATCATGCCAAAGCGTTGGAATGGTATCGAAAAGTGCTGACAATCGTGGAATCCCTGTATGGAGAGCAACACATAGACATTGCAAGAATATACAACGGTATCGGTAGAGCGCATTACCATCGGGCAGAATACGATACGGCTTTCGGGTACCACAATAGAGCTTTAATGATAAACGAGGAAGCTTATGGGGAAAAGCACCTTGATACAGCGACAACATATTTCTATATCGCTGATATATACAGTGACCGGGGTAAATATTCCGAAGCTTTAGATTATTATTTCAAATGCTTATCAATACGGGAAGAATTTTTAGATGCGGAACATCCGACAATGGCTACTACTTACAATAATATTGCAAGTGTCTTTAACGCGCAGGGAAAAGAAAATGAATCATTAGATTGGTATAAAAAAGCGTTGGCGGTTTTTACAAAGGTCTATGGCTCAGACCATCCGAGAACGGCTAGATTAATTGGCAATATAGCTGGAATCCTCCGTGATAAAGGGAAATATTTAGAATCCTTACAACTATATATTAAGTCACTTGTAACTATTGAAAAATCATATGACGGTAATCACCCTGATATTGCGATGACACTTTGCAATATTGGAAGCGTGTACAATCGGCTAGGTCATTATGACGAGGCGTTGGAATGTCTTAATGAAGCGTTGACAATTTATGAAAACAGCACGGATTTTGAGTCTCGCGTTTCGGCGTTGATATACACAAATATCGCAAGCGTTTACCGGAGTAAGAGAGAATACAATAAAGCATTGGGTTTTTTTCAGAAAGCTTTAAACATAAATAAAAAAGTCTTTGGCGAAGAACACCCACGCACGGCATTAGCCTATAATAATATTGCAGTGATTTACTATTGGCAAAAACAATATGAAAGCGCATTGCAATATTACGAAAAATCCTTGTTGATACGTGAAAAGGTCTTGGGGACTGACCACCCTGATACCGCAATGGTTTATAATAATAAAGCCACGGTTTATTATGAGTTAAAGGAATACGATACTGCTTTAGATTGGCATTACAAAGCTCTTGTGGTTTGCGAAAACCACTTTGGGTATGATCATATCACCACAGCATTATCGTATAACAATATCGCGGCGGTATTCCAAGAGCAAGGCAAGTTTGAGGATGCGCTTGAATGGTACAATAAAGCATTAATAATTAAAGAGAAGATTTTGGGATTCGAGCATCCCGATACAGCATTGATGTATAACAACAAGGCGACCGTCTACTTGAAGACAAAAGAATATGATAAGGCTCTAAATTTAATTTGCCGGGCGGTTATCGTCATGTCTATATGTGGATTGGAAAAACACCCCGATATGGAAAAATATACAGATTCTATGTGCGATTGTTATGAACTATCAAGTAACAAAGACAGCGATTTTACATCTTGGTTTGAAGATCGCGTGGAAACCTATCCACATTGGTGTACTTGACGTTCAGTCATTATACAACTCCACAAACGCCTTCTTGACATTACCGAGCTCATTTCGGCTGATATTGATTTCTTCCCCTGATGTCAATTTAAGATGTTTACTATAAACACAATCAACTTTCAAAAGATTTACAATAACTGAACGATGACAACGGACGAAATGAGTTGGAAGCATACCCAATAACTCCTTAATTGTTTTCCGTAATTCAACAATACCTGTATCTGAATGAATTTCCGCGATATGGGATTTCATTTGGATGTAATTTATTTGACCGACATTCAGCCGGATTATTTCCGAGCTAGTTGAAAAGGCAAGCATATCTTTGGTACGGGAACTGGTGATGGTTGCGACTTTATCTAACAATGGTAATATCGTTTTTGATGATAATGGCTTAATTAAATAGTGAAGGGGATAGGTTTCATATCCCTTTAAGCTGTATTGCTTAAAGCTGGTGGTGAATACGATTTGGACCGCCTGGTCCTTGTCCCTTATTTTCTTTGCCAATTCTATACCATCAACTTCTTTCATCTTTATATCTAAGAAAACCAAGTCAACTTCAATATCTGGCCAATCAAATAAAAAATCTTCTGCGCATTCATAGCATAATAACTTCACTTGGAATTTGTTTTCATCCACCCAGCGATTAATAATCTCTTTGAGTTGCCCTTGTTCATTTTTATTATCTTCACAAATTGCTATATTCATGTAGCCCCCTTTCGTAAGCTAATTAATAAACATTGTACACAAAAAATCAGATAGCACGTCTTGAATAAAGACATATAATTCAATGTATTATGTTACTAAATCTAGAGGATAACTCTATACTTCTTAAATATATCGCAAGTGCAATATCTATTCAATTAAACATTTAGGTCATAATAAATTGTAAGTAAGTGATAATATGGTTTGCAGCCAATCCATTCTACAAGGCGGTATACCGTTTGAGCGCAGAAGATAAATATTGCGGACTTGGACTATGTTATTGGAGAATTGGCAGTACCAAATATCCTGCCGGAAATAGGTGAAGGCGCTTCAGCGGTTTTTACCTATTTAAATAGCTACACAAACAACGCCATATACAGCGGAAGCACAACTTTCGTACCATTAACCCCAACATTCCCAGAAGTCAATTTATACGCATAAGGCGGCGAAAAATCAGCAATAAAATTATTTAGTGATATTGTCGAACCTTTTTTTGACTTAACTTCAATCGGAATCACGTGATTATCTTTGTTGTAAATAAATTCTACCTCTTGGGTATTATTGTCATTTTTGTAATAATTTAATGAAAACCCCCGTTTTATCAGCATTTCGAAGACGAGATTTTCGTATATACCTCCTTTTGCCGGACCGGTAAGTGTATCTTTAATTAATGTGACTTGGGTTTCATAACCATAAAGTGATGTCAATAGTCCGATGTCAGTCGTATAGACCTTAAACTGCTCCGGTTTTTCATATGCAACCAGCGGAAATTGTGGTGTTGAAACATTGACACACATTTTTATCATCCCGGCATCAACAAGCCAGTTGAGGCAATTTTCATATCGGCGGGAACTACCTTCTTTGCTGACAACCTTATATTGAAATTTTGTATATTCCTTGGCAAGTTGTCTGGGAATTGAAAGATAGCAGTCATTAATCTTCTGGCGCATTGTAGTTGAGGCATATTTCTTGATATCATCTTGGTAACTTAGCATAATTTTCTTTTGGGTGGCATAAGCTTCCTGATAATTGCTTGAGTTTAAAAACGCTTTGACAACTTCCGGCATCCCGCCAACAACGAGGTAATCTCTTAATAATGTCATAAAATGCTCATGAATGCCATTGTCAACTTTTTCCTTTTTATCGAAGTATTCTTTTAAATTTTGGATGGCGTCAGGGGATTTGCCCACCGCCCAGAGAAATTCTTCAAAATCCAAGGAATACATTTCCATAGTCCGCTCATAACCGACAGGAACGGAGCTCATTTCTTTATAATGCAAACCTAACAGAGAGCCGGACGCAATAACATCATACCGATTATCAATTGCCAGGAATTTAAGTGCAGTCCTGGCTTTGGGACAGTCTTGGATTTCATCAAGAAATATCAAGGTATTGTGGGGGACAAATTGGACATTGTTGGCAAACAAAGACATTTTTTTATAAATGTCATCGGCAGAAATTGAACCTTCAAAAATTTCTTTTTGCCCAGGGTTTTCATAAAAATTAAGATATATATAACTTTCGTAATTTTCTTTGGCAAAAAGCTCAATAATGAATGTTTTACCAATCTGCCTTGCTCCTCGAATAAGTAAACATTCCTGATCTTTGTTGTTTTTCCATGCCACTAGATTGTCATATATTTTTCGCTTGAGCATAAACCTAAAACTCCTTTTCTTTGAGTATAGGCTATTTCACAGGCTTTGTCAACAAAAATGCTACGAATTTGACGATGCATCCACCCAAAAACGCTACGAATTTGACGATACATCCACCCAAAAATGCTACGAATTTGACAATACATCCCCCAAAAAACGCTACGAATTTGACAATAAATCCAATCACCTACCTCTCCCTCTCCACTTCATACCTATCACTCACCGGAATCTCATCAGCCCGAACTGTTTTGATTATATACTTATTTTTGAGGTCGAAACGGATGGAGACTGATTTTGAAAAGCGGGCAGTGGGTTTAAATTCGGTGATGATGAGACTGGCTTTGCATTCGCGCATGGTCTCGAAGGTCTTCATGAAGCCGATGCCGCTGCCACCGGAGTCGGCATAGGTAGTGACACGTTCGGTGCCAAGGCGGGTGAGGGTATCTATTTCAAAAGGTACGCCGTTGTCAAAAACAGTGAATTGGTAATATTCCTCGTCTTCCCCGATTATGACAAAGACTGTGCGGGGTCCACTTTTTTTGGCTTTTACGGCAAACAGGGCATCATCCAAGTGGTCACCGATGAGGGTTTCCAGTCTTTCCTGGGGGACAAAATGATCGCACATATACATAACACTTCCGAAAACCTTTAGGCGAAATTCAATTCCCTCTTTATCAAAACGTCGGGCAAAATATTTAAAGATATCGTCAATCGCTTCCACATTGGTGGCAGGCAGATCTATTTCCTCATCATCATCTTCTTCGGTGGCATCTTTATATTCCTGCATAAGGCTTAAGAGCCGCTCCAATTCTGCGGTTATTTCGGTATTAAGATCTGAGAGGGGATCATAACTTCTCAGTCTTATCAGCATCGCATTATAATGGAACTCCATTGCTCTTAAGCGATGTTTGATATTGTGGCCCGCCTCTTTCAAAAGCTCATATTCTTCTTTGAGACGTTCGTTTTCGGCCCTAAGCTCTTCATTTTTCATTTCGGTAACTTGATAAAGTCGCCCCATAGAGGATTCGTACTGACGTTTATTCACTGCCCGGCGGATCCAGATGTAAATAGCGACGGCGATGGTGAATATACAAACCATAAGGACTGGAAAGGTCGATATATTATTAGAAGTGGCGTTATTATTAATCAAAGTGGCGATGTACATAACGACGGCGGCAACAATCAGGGAAATAGAAATAACAGATCTCTTTCTCAAAAAAGGAAAGCCGGATTGGAAACGGCGGATACGGTTAAAGATGACGAATATGATAGTAAATTGCAATATGAATGTTGCGATAACAATAGTTAAATAGATAGGAGTATTAAAATCAATAATCATATCAGTTTGATATTCCCTGCTACCATAAAATGCAAAGACAACAATTATTAGAAGCAATGATATATAATAAACTAGATAACTTGAACCGAATGACAACAAAAATGCCGAAATGATGGTATCAATTCTTTCTCTTTTTATTAGATCCAAAAAGATAATCAAAAAGATAGAAGCAATGCAAATCATCGGTCTGATAAACAGCACCGGAATCCATAATGGATTAATAGCATAAAGAATTGAATTGAACAGACACCAGACTATAAACAAAAGAATGTGTTTAGGTTCAAATTTGATTTTTAAGACTTTGCTAAAGATATAAAAAGAGCATAATAAAACCCCCATTGTACTGATTACATCATTTGCAAACCCGTACATATATCAATACCTCGTTATAAGTATATGATATCGCACGTTGTTTTATATGTAAAGGACGTCCGGAGAAATAGTCCGAGCGTCCTAAGATTGGAAATATGAAGTGGGAAACATCAAAATCCGACACCAAGTGAGCGGAAAACCCATTCCCAGAACGGGGAAAATTTCATACTCAGACCTCCTTTACGTTTTTTACGGAAACCAATCATCTATAATTACTAGATGGTTTATGGTTACAAATAAAAAATACCATACCCAGTAAAATTTTGGATATGTATGAAATAGTAAATATCGGGTCGAAATATGGAAAAATTTGCTTATTATTATAGATTAATAGAATTTTGCAATGTAAAGGACGTCCGGTGAAATAGTTCGAGCGTCCTAGGTAGGAAAAAATATGAGGTGGGAAACATCAATAACCGGCTCCAAGAGAGCGGAAAAACCATTCCCAGAACGGGGAAAATTTCATACCAAGACCTCCTTTACGCTTTTACGGAATCCATCTCTATCTCAACTAGATGGTTTATGGTTACAAGCAAAAAATACCACAACCAAGAAAAATTTGGATATGTATGAAATACTAAATTTCTGGTCATAATATGGAAAAATTTGCTTATTATTATAAACTAGATCGATTTCTTGATTTTTTCGGCGAAATAATGGATAAAATCAGAGACATAAGGGGTGCCGTTTTTGGCGGAAATACGTGATGTAAAGTTTTGAAGAATCATTTCCGGATCGGCATTTTTCCAAGCATCATTAATCGCGGTCTGCATTGATTTTACTAGGGAAGAGTATGTCAGATTGTATTTTTCGGAGACCAAATCAACCCCGGAACCACGCTCGGCCGGCTGGATGACTTGATAATAGATGGCATCACGCAAGTACTGGCGCCCCCTTAGTTTTAAGCGGATACCGATATTATTTAGCTCTATGTCAACGCGCTGGTATACCCGGTCGGCTTTTTTCGCTGGTGATTCAAGAAGGGACATCCTGATATGTTCCAATTCTTCGGCGGATGTCCGTGAGCTTTTCTGCTTGAGCGGTAAGGTGCTGCGGAGAGATACCAAGGTACTGATAACCAGGTCATGGCTATAGTCTTTGGCGGTTTTACAAAAAAACCAATCAACCCCAAGCTGTTCAAGGCGTTGATGGACGGCTTTGGAGTTGTTGCTGGTGGTAACAACAACCAATGGAACGAAGGGAATGGTTAAGTCACTTAGTAATGTTTCCAAGAAATGAAGGCCGGAACCCTCACCCCTGACAAGCTGTAAATCAAGGATAATACCTTCGGGTAAAGCAGTTCTGACATGTTCCATTGCATGTGTTGATGAATTGGTCATTGCGACTATCTTGACTTCCTCATAACGCTTTTCAGCGATATCAGTATAGATCTTCGTTTCGAAAACATCATCTTCGATAATCATGATGCTCATCGGATTGTAATTGTCCACAGTTAATCTCCGTCTTTTTGCCTAATAATGCTATATAACTACTTATAACTACGTATAACTACATATAATTATCCTTCATCTGTATTTCAATTTTGAATAGACTGTGATAAATTATAATTGTACTATCGTTAATAAATACTAATGGCTAGTAAGAAGACACGGAGAGAAAATCCAGCTCTGATGTAGATGGGAATTTTCAAAAAATGAGTGGCACCTTAGCGGGTGCCATTTCTGTGTTTACCCAACATGGGCAAACTCTTGACTTTCGCTCCCTTATATTATAGTATGAAACCATGAAAAAAATTCTACTCACCGGAGCCGCCGGTTTTATCGGTTTTCATTTGGCGGAAAAATTGCTTAAGCAAAACCAAACCGTAATCGGGTTTGACAATGTCAACGATTATTATGATGTTTCCTTAAAATATGCCCGCCTGGACATATTAAAGAAACACAATAACTTCCTATTTATAAAGGGTGATCTTGCGGACAAGCAGACAGTCTTTGATTTAGTAAAAGAACATCAGCCCCAGATAGTTATAAACCTTGCCGCCCAGGCGGGGGTCAGATACAGCATCGAAAATCCCGACGCTTATATCACAGCCAACATCATCGGATTTTTTCATATTCTTGAAGCCTGTCGCCATTATCCGCCGAAGCACCTTTTGTATGCCTCATCAAGCTCAGTATATGGCAATAATGACAAACTACCGTTTTCGACAAACGACATGGTGGATCAACCCATCAGTCTATATGCAGCGACCAAGAAATCAAATGAGTTGATGGCTTATACCTACAGCCACCTTTACAAGCTACCGGTTACCGGTTTGCGTTTTTTTACCGTTTATGGACCCTTTGGACGTCCCGATATGGCGGCCTTTATATTTGCCGACAAAATATTACGTGGTGAACCCATTCAAATAAATAATCATGGCGATATGTACCGCGATTTTACCTATATTGATGATATCATTTCCGGGATTGAAAATATGCTCGACTCACCACCAAGACCGGATGAAAAAGGTGTTCAGGCGAAAGTTTACAATATCGGCAATAACAGCCCGGAGCATCTGCTACATTTTATCGATGTATTGGAAAAATGTCTTGGAAAGAAAGCCATCCGCGAATTTGCCCCGATGCAACCGGGGGATGTGAAGAAGACCTATGCCGATGTTGATGATTTGATAGAAGACTTTGATTTTAAACCTAATACTAGTATTGAAGACGGGTTGAGCCGTTTTGTTGACTGGTATAAGAATTATTATAATTATTGATGAACGTTTTGCGAGGAGTAACGTGGAAATCCAGCCTTACTCTTGCAACCCTTCCCTGTCAATCTTGCCATTCGCTTTGAGTGGCATTTTTTCTATTTGCTTAACCGAGTTCGGCATCATATAACGGGGCAGCAGCTCTTTTAACCTTTCCGTCACTTCCTTGGCGGAAATATCACCGACATAAAACAGGCGGATTTTGTTCCTTACTTTGTCATATACACAACAAGCCATTTTTATCCCCTCAAGACGGTAAACACTTGCTTCGATTTCCCCCAGCTCAATTCGGTGCCCCATGTGTTTAATTTGATAGTCTTTACGCGAGCAGAAGATTATCTCGCCGTCATCATTTACATAACCCAAATCCCCGGTCCGGTAAATAAGTTCGGGATAAAATGAGTTAAGTGGATTCTGGACAAAAACTTCATTAGTTTTCGCAAAATCATTATAATAACCAAGCGTCAAAGAAGTGCCGCGGATACAGATTTCCCCGGTTTCATTTGTCTTCGTTGGTTCATTTTTTTCATTAAGGATTATTATTTCGGTATTTTTGAAAGGACGCCCGACCGGAATCACCCCAGTTTCACTAATTGGTTTAGTGATTTTGTAAT
>Ga0209737_10001213_pt1 | contig 18945 bp, 12 predicted proteins | sample TergutCu122P3_FD_187284 | JGI IMG/M metagenome (GOLD analysis project Ga0209737, IMG submission 187284) | Cubitermes ugandensis P3 segment gut microbial communities from Kakamega Forest, Kenya - Cu122 P3 (SPAdes) (version 2) | ecosystem: Host-associated > Arthropoda: Insects > Digestive system...
GATGGGTGCTTATACCCCCGTATCCATCATCTCGCAAACAGCTATTGAGGAAGCAATAAATACCGTAATGAAACCGGTGGCCAAAGCAATGGTAGAAAATGGCACTTCGTTTACAGGCATCTTGTATGGCGGTCTGATTCTTACAAAAGAAGGGCCTAAAGTCATTGAATTTAACGCCCGATTTGGCGACCCCGAAACCGAAGTGGTATTGCCAAAAATGAAAAGTGACATGATTCGAATAATATTGGCTTTACTTGAAGGAAAAACACCTGAAATTGAGTGGTATGAGAATGTTTTTTTGGGAGTGGTGCTGGCATCAAAAGGATACCCCGAAGCATTTGAAAAAGGGATTGAGATTCGAGGACTCAAAGAGTGCAAAATGGAAGAAACCGGCTCGCTTCTATTTCATTGTGGAACAGAAAAAAAAGATGATACATGGGTAAATAATGGCGGCCGCGTACTGATTGTAGTTGGAGAAGGAAAAACGCTGCCAGAAGCACAACAAAATACGTACAACACTGTTAATAAATTTAATACCAACAATAATTTGTTCTATAGAAATGATATTGGTTGGCAGGCATTATAGAGAATATGACAACCGTTCATCCATACTAACAATTTTATTACTGTTATGAGCAATTTTTCGCATCTTCATGTACACACCGAATACTCCATATTAGATGGATTGGCTAAAATTAAAAAGCTGATAAAAAAAGCTTATGATGATGGGCAACGTGCCATGGCAATTACCGACCACGGAAATATGTATGGCGTGTTTGAATTTATTGATGAAGTTGAAAAATTTAACAAAACCATTGATAATAAAGATGATAAATTTAAAGCAATAATTGGCTGTGAAGTATATGTTGCGCAGCGCACTCGTAAAGATAAAGATAAGAATGTGAAAGAAGACCGCGGGGGCAGGCATCTCATCCTTTTGGCTAAAAATTGGACGGGCTACCGAAACCTTTCGCGATTAGTAACACTTGCATTTATGGAAGGGTTCTACTACACGCCACGTGTTGATATGGAACTGTTAGAGCAATATTCAGAAGGACTTATTGCTTGCTCTGCCTGCTTGGGAGGAGAGATACCGAGGGCTATTATCGCTGAAAATCCCATAGAAAATAATGGTTTTATACCCGATATTTTGAATTTAGATACCGCTATTAAGGCTGTTGAAAAGTACAAAAAGATTTTTGGAAACGACTTTTATTTAGAAATGCAAAACAATGGTCATAAGCCGCAACAGTTAGTGAATAAAGCTATTAAGCAACTTTCGGCCATTTGTAATGTGCCCTACATTGCCACTAATGATGTGCATTATGTAGAATCGGAAGATTTTGAAGCTCATCGTTTATTAATATGCTTAAACACAGGTAAGAACGTACAGGATGCTGATGCCACACTACAAGACGCTGATACTGATATGGGTATGGCATATACCGGACAAGAATATTTGAAAACCACAAAAGAGATGGTTGAGCTTTTTGAAGAGTATCCTGAGGCTATCGCAAATACGCAAAAAATTGTAGATAAAATTGAAAATATTACCTTGAAAGTTGAGGAAGTAATGCTTCCAAAATTTCCTGTACCTGAGGGATTTAAAGATGAGTATTCTTATTTGGAACATTTGGTTTTTGAAGGGGCATTAAAACGCTGGGATGTATTGACCGATGAGATTACCAAACGTATTCAGTTTGAATTGGAAACGGTAAAATGGATGAAGTACCCGGGCTATTTTTTAATAGTTTGGGATTTTATCAAAGCCGGCAGAGAGATGGGTATTCGCTTTGGCCCCGGTCGAGGCTCTGCAGCCGGTTCTATTTTAGCTTATTGTTTGAATATTACAAACGTTGACCCCATTAAATACCATCTACTCTTTGAGCGATTTTTAAACCCCGATAGAATCTCTTTGCCCGATATGGATATTGATATTGACGACTCCGGTAGGGAAAAAGTAATTAATTATGTTATTGAAAAATATGGCTCTGACAAAGTAGCGCAAATTGTTACTTTCGGTACGATGGCAGCTCGTTCATCCATAAAAGATTGTGCGCGAGTACTGCAATTGTCGTTAGCAAAAAGCGACTACCTGTCGAAATTAGTACCGCCGGTAGTTGACATCTCATTGGAACAAGCCTACAAAGAGGTTCCGGAACTAAAAAAAGCCTTAGACTCCGGCGAAGAGTTAGTTAAAAAAACACTCCATTTTGCTCAAGAATTGGAAGGCACTGTACGACAAGCCGGAGTGCATGCCTGCGCAGTAATCATTGGAAAAGAAAACCTGATTTCACAGATACCCTTATGTACCTCTAAAAACAGCGAAATCCCTGTAACTCAATTTGAAGGAAAGTGGGTAGAAGAAGCAGGATTGCTGAAAATGGATTTCTTAGGTTTAAAAACATTGAACATCATAAGTAGTACATTAGCCAACATCAACAAACGTTTCGATAAAGTGGTGGATATTGATACTATTCCGTTAGATGACCCAAAAACATACCAACTACTCGGAGAAGGAGATACAACAGGGGTTTTTCAGTTGGAAAGTGCAGGAATGAGAAAGTATCTCATTGATCTAAAACCAGAACGCTTTGAAGATGTGATTGCTATGGTTGCTCTGTATCGCCCCGGTCCGATGGATAAAATCCCTTCGTTCATCAATAGAAAACATGGAAAAGAAAAAATTGAGTACGACATCCCCATTATGGAAAAGTACCTGCAAGACACATACGGAATAACTATTTATCAAGAGCAGGTAATGTTGCTCTCTCAACTGCTTGCCGGTTTTTCTCCGGGAGATGCCGATGTACTCCGTAAAGCCATGGGTAAAAAGATTATGCGAGTAATGAATGAAAAAGAGCGAGATTTTATGCACGGAGGCGAACAAAATGGGCATGACACGCAAATTCTTCAGAAAATTTGGAAAGAATGGGTAGAGTTTGCGAAATACGCCTTCAATAAATCTCATGCCACCTGCTACGCCCTAATTGCTTACCAAACTGCCTATCTCAAAGCTCATTACCCCGCTGAGTTTTTGGCAGCAAATCTTACCAATAATCTTGATAAAATGGACAATATCAAGAAGTTTATTGAAGATGGACAACAAATGGGTATCCGTATTTTACCTCCGGATATCAATGAGTCTGATGTGGAATTTATTGTAAATCAGGAAGGACATATTCGCTTTGGGTTGGCGGCGCTTAAAGGCGTAGGGAGTGCGGCAGTCGGCTCAATTATTGATGAAAGAGAAGAAAATGGAAAGTTTGAAACCATTTTCGACTTTGTAAAACGTATTAATTCCAAGAACTGCAATAAAAAAAACATGGAGGCTTTGGTATATGCAGGTGCTTTTGATACACTCCCCGGTGTGCACCGCGCACAGTTTTTTCATACAGAGAAAGAAGATAAGGTTACTTTTCTTGAAAAACTGCTACTTTGGGCTTCAAGAGAACAAAATGCCGGTTCACAGCAACAAACCTCTATTTTCGACGACGCACCAACCATGCAGGAAGATCTACTGCCTCAACTGCCTGTTACAGAAAAGTGGAACCCCATTTTACAATTAAGATACGAAAAAGAGATTGCCGGCTTTTATATCTCAGGACATCCCATGGATAATTATAAAACTATTATAGAAAATTATTGCAATACAAACCTCGAACTCTTGCAAAAGCAAGAAGAATTGGAAAAATTTTTAACAAAAGTTGCTAAATTTGTTGGAATAGTTTCAACAGTACAACAAGGGATTACTAAAACAGGAAAGGATTATGGACGAATTACTTTTGAAGATGAAAACAGCTCTTACGAGTGGATGCTTTTTTCGGAAGATTTTACCAAATACCGACACCTTTTTGTGGAAGGAAAGCAACTTTATATGACCGCAAGCGCTTCGGAAAGATACAGAAAAGACCCAAATACACCGAGAAGTCTTGATTTAAAGCCTATTAGTATGTTCTATTTAGACGAGGCTTTTGACAGGCTCTGCAAGCAGGTGCGTATTACTTTAAATGTTAAAGATATAAACGGAAAAATAGCCTACCTCATCAGAGAAGCAATAGAAAAGTCGAAAGGGAAAATACCCTTAGAGATGCGTATCGTGGAAACCAATAATGTATTTAACTCAGATTTCTCTAATCACCATTACAAAATTAATCCTGAAAATTTAATCAAAAACCTTACGCTACCCATAGATTACAAAATTGATTTATTATAATCCTTAATACTCATTTATGTCGTTTAGTTCTGCATTACATGTACAAGATGGCGTTCCGCAGCCGGAGCAGGTTTCTCCTTATTTGCAGTATAAAAAAAAGGAAAGATTATCTGCTGATGCATACATTAATGGTATTATTTCTCACGACAGAGTGATATTAAGTCAAGCCATTACATTAATTGAGAGTACTTCGCCAAACGATATTGAGATTGCCAATCAAATCGTAGAGCGATGCTTGCCTTTTTCGGGTAATTCAATAAGAATAGGTATAACAGGGGTGCCCGGCGTAGGAAAAAGCACTTTTATTGAAGTTTTTGGGAAATACCTAACTTCCATAGGGAAAAATTTAGCGGTATTGGCAGTTGACCCCAGTAGCGAACTTTCAAAAGGGAGTATTTTAGGAGACAAAACTCGCATGGAGGAACTATCAAACGACCCCAAAGCATATATTCGCCCATCGCCTTCGGGGCTTACTTTAGGCGGTGTTGCGCGTAAAACCCGCGAAACGATTATCCTTTGCGAGGCCGCCGGCTTCGATGCCATAATCATTGAAACAGTAGGTGTTGGACAATCGGAAACAGTAGTTAAATCAATGGTTGATTTTTTCTTGCTATTGATGCTTTCCGGTGCCGGAGACGAGTTGCAAGGTATTAAGAGAGGAATAATGGAAATGGCCGATGCCCTCATCATTACCAAAGCCGATGGCGACAATATTTCAAAAGCCATTGCTGCAAAAGCGCTATACCAGTCTGCATTGCAACTGTTTCCAAAAAATGAAAATGGCTGGAAGCCGCCTGTGGATATATGTTCTGCCTTTCTTCAAGATTCAATAAGAAATATTTGGGAAATGATTTCTACTTTTGAAAAGCATACCAAAGAAAACGGCTACTTTTATACAAACAGAGCCGAACAATCGGTAAAAACATTCTTTGATTGGATGAACCATTTATTGAATGAGAGTTTCCATTCTAATTCAAAGATAGAGAGCCAAATAAACAGTTTATTATCCGAAATAAGAGCAGGAAATATTTCACCCTACCATGCGGGGTCGGGATTAGTGATAGATTATCTGAAAAAATAATACATCTACCTTAGCCTATCCGCACTACGCACCATAGCCTCGTCTCGTGCAATTGCCCGCTTGGCCAAATACAATCCAACCGGTGGAATAAAACAGATTAAAAATGCGTAATCGTATTGCAAAGTAGCATTATAGAAGTTTGGATTCTTCGGAAATACAAAATTTGGATAGGCATACAAAATGGTAAATATGGCTACCAACATGAGCAACATATTTAACGATATTAATCGCATTTGCAATTTACGGTTGCTGTACAGAAAAATAGTTATGAACGATAATAGCGAAGTAGCAGCAAGAAGCGCTACATTTCCAACTGTGTTCAATATAACTTCTTTCTCGCTTACTGTTTCCACTGCAAAGGCTTTATATACAAAACAGCGGATTTGCTCAATTTCTAAGCTTCCAAATGGAATAAAAAGCAGAACTAAGGTTACTAATCCTGCGAAAAAAAGGTAAAGGGTTTGTTTGCGTTGAATCATATTAAATAATGATTAATGGTTAATGATTTATGGTTTATGGTTAGTCTTCGTTTACAATTTCTTCAAGGCGCTTGCCTACTTCTTCCCAATCGTAATGAGCTTTCACAAACTCGTATCCGTTTTGGGCAATTGTTTTATATAGCAATTTGTCTGTCAACAACTTACAAACAGATTCAACATAATCGTTAATCGTATGGCAAATCATGATGTCTTTGTTTTGTTGCGCAGCTTCTAACGGTTTTCCTGCAAGGGGTGAGGTTATACACGGCATCTTCATCGCCATCGCTTCCAACAGCTTGTTTTGTAGGCCGGTTCCCAAGCGCATAGGGGCGATAAAAATTTTCGATTGCGCATAGTAGTCTGATATATCATCTACCCAGCCTGTAACGTGAATATTTTCGCTTTCTAATGCCCTGATACCAGGTGTGGGATTTATTCCACAAATACACAAAGTGAGTTTGGGCAATTTTTTGAGAAGTTTTGGAAAAATTGATTTTACCAAAAATAAAACGGCATCAACATTGGGCGGATATGACATATTCCCTGCAAAAATCAAATCGTATTGCTTCGCTTTTCTTTTGTAGGAAAATTTTTCAAAATCAACGCCGTTAGGCACAACATGAATATATTGTTTTTGAGGATGTGGGATTAAATCGCGGTCGATGTTCGTAATGATAATTTTATTCGTAAAGTACGAAAAAACATTTTTTTCGTACCTCTTTAATGCTTGATATTCATACAAAAACACAGGTTTCATCCAGAATGCTGCTTTTTCGGCGCGTCGTTTCATCCCAACAGATAAAACGTCCTGATAGTCAAGTGTTTTATGAAAATCTTGGTGTTTTACGTATTCAGCCATTCTAATCATATAGCAATAGATATGGTCGGGATAAATTTTGTGGATAAGTTTTTCGATTCTACGTTTAATGCTGTGGCTAAAGAAGTAGCCATTTTGCATGGGCAGTCCTTTGAAGAAGGCACACGCCACGCCCCAACATTTGCTCATCCAAGACAAGCCAAACAAGTGAATTTCTTTACAATAGGGTTTAATTTTTTCTAATGCTTCCGGGTGGAGTGGCGTATCTTGCAGTGCAACCAAGAAAATGTCGTGGTATTTCGACAGTTCTTTAATTTGGTAAAAGGCCCGCAATTTGTCGCCTTTTTCAAGCGGGTAGGGTACGCGAGGAAGAAGCACTAATAGTTTCATTATTTTTCTATTCTTATTCTCGCGTCAACTGCGGTTATACTTTTTGATGTTCCTAACAAAGGGTTTAAGTCCATTTCTGCAATTTCTGGGGCTACTTTTACTAACGCTGAAACTTTTGCAATAGTATTTGCAAATAACTGTTCGTTTACCGGTTCTTGTCCGCGCACCCCTTTTAGTATTTTATAGCCACGTAATCCTTGAATTAAATCCAATGCTTCTTGCGCTCCCACCGGTGCTAACGCCGCTTTTACATCTTTCAATACTTCAATAAAGATCCCCCCCAACCCAAATAGAACTTGATGTCCGAATTTATCTTCTTTCGATGCTCCGATAAAAATTTCAGTACCGTAATACATGGGACAAATCTCAACTGCATACGTCTCTTTTATTTTTATAAGTCGTTGAAACTCATTTTTTACCGTTGTCTCATCTTTTACGTTTAGAACCACTCCACCCACATCAGATTTGTGCACAGGCCCAACTACTTTCATGGCTAATGGGAATCCTAATTTTTGTGCGGCTGCGAGGGCATCGGTTACAGTATTTACTTCTATTTCTTGTTTACGTGTAATTCCGGCGGCATCAAGCAGGGCGCTGATTTCGTCCAAGCGTAAATAGCCGTTTTCACAATTGTCAATCACTTTTCTTATGGTTGCTCTGTCAATTTCTGGTATTTCCGGATGGAGCGGCTGCGGTTTTGGCGTGTTTATTACTTTTGCTAACGCATTTCCAAACACACACTCTTCAGGGAAATTTATACGGCGCTTGTTTTCAATAAAATCTGTAATCTCTTCTTTTACATTTTGTATGGAGGGAAGAATGGGGAATATCGGTTTTTTGCAGGTTTTCATTTTATTGTGCAACAGTTCATAAACCTCCCAGTTGGGGAAGAGGCCGGGCGAGCCGAAAATCACCGCCATCGCATCAATATTTTCGAAATCATTTTCGCAGGCATCAATAATAAATCCAAGTTGTTCTGCTGTTCCGGTGGCTAAAAAATCTATGGGGTTTGCTACCGATGAGCCGGGGAATAGTTTGGCAAGTAGCGCATTCGCTTTTTCCTTTTCAAGGTGCGGCACATCTAATCCGTTGTTTGAGAGTGTGTCGGTAAGCATAACGGCGGGACCGCCTGCATGAGTAATAACAGCGATATTCCTTCCTTTCACTTCTGGGTGCATGAAGATAGCGCACACGGTAGTAAGTTCTTCTCTTGTGTGGCAGCGTACTATGCCTGCTTTTCTGAATAGTGCATCAACAGCCACATCGTTGGTAGCCAATGCGCCGGTGTGCGAGGAGGCTGCACGACTGCCGGCTGCCGAGCCACCCGATTTTATGGCGGCAATACGCACACCCTTATGGTACAACGACACAGAGTGTCTTAGTAATTTCTGCGGACTCTTGATATTTTCCATGTACAGCATAATAACACGAGAGCTCGTTGCAGGGTTGAATGTTTTGTCTAAGTGTTCTATCACCTCTTCCACGCCGGTTTGCGCGGAGTTTCCAACCGACCATATACTGTTGAATGTTAGCCCATTGCTCATTCCATACTCCGTAATAAATACCGCGGTAGCACCGGAACCCGAAACAAAATCTATGCCGCTGCACTGTAGTGGCGGTACAGGTGTGGCAAAATTTCCGGTATAGTTTCTATTGAGGAAGCCTGTACAGTTAGGCCCTATTAAAGTTCCGCCCGTGCTGTTGATGATATCTACTATTTGTTTCTCTAACTTAGCGCCCTCTTCATTTTCTTCGGAGAAGCCGGCAGAAAGGATAATGAAACCGCCGGTGTTTTTTTGTTTTGCAAGCACATCTACAGCATGAACACAAAATTTGGCTGCTACTGCTAAAATTGCACAATCCACTTGCGGCAAATCTTCCACTTTGGCAAAACATGGAACGCCTTGAACGACTGTTTCTTTTGGATTTACTGCATATACCTCTCCTGAGAAAGAGCTGTTTAACAGGTTTTTAAACACTTTTCCACCCGGTTTCTGCACATCGTTGGAAGCGCCAATAACCACAACGCTTTTGGGATTTAACAGTTTGGAGTTTATCATTTTTAGGATTTAATTAACGGGTGCAAAGAAACATGAAATTTTTGAAATAAACAGGGGGTGGCGATATTAGAAAGTTACAGATTCGCGCACTTTTTTTTGGAATAGATGATACTCATTGATGCGTAGTAGCTCCCTCAATTCCAACGCATCTAATTTCCAAAAAGCTGCAAAATAATGCCACAACTCTTTTAATGAAGACAATGCAATTTTTTCATTTTTTAAGTTTAATAGTAACTCTGAATACTCATTGTAAAAAACGATGAATCGGGTTTTTAGCAGACTAAAGTCCAATCTCTCTTGTGTGCTAATTTCCTCAGCTAAAAAAGGATTTTTCAAAATTCCTCGACCTAACATCCAATGTTCTATTTTTGGAAAACGATTTTTTAACTGCATAAAAAAAGGTAAACTATCTATGTCTCCGCTATATACAATTTTATGATTTGTAAGATGATAAAACGACTCAAAAACATCAAGATTTACCGTTCCGTTGTATAGTTGAACGCCAAGTCTTGGGTGAATGCACAGAAAATCAATTGGATAAGGTGCAATTCGTTGTAGAATATCCAATCCCTCGTCAGGAGTGGACAGACCCAAACGCATTTTCAAAGAAAAAGAAACAGTACTTTTTCCACATACTTCATTCACAACCTCTTCAATTAAATCGACATAAGGCATAATACCGCAGCCTCTTTTTTTGCGAACTATGGTATTCATTGGGCAGCCAATGTTCCAGTTAAACTGTTTATACCCATAAGTTTCAGTTAGAACATTTACTGTTTCCAGAATGTTTTGGGGTATGTTCCCCATTATTTGAGGAATAACTATGATACTCTTATTATTCTCCGGAAATAAGTCCTGAATTTTCTTTGGATTAAACTTTTCCTTTGGTTGCGCTGCAATAAAAGGCGCAATAGCGGCATCAATCCCTTGAAAATGTTTGATAAAACAATTTCTGAAACCATAATAGGTTATACCGTGAAGCGGAGCGAGCCAAAGTTTCATGCGTACCATGCTACACATTACTCAAACATCAAGATATTTATTTTCAAACATTACTAACATTGTGATTTGCTAATTATCGCCTTCAATCTTAGCTTTAGCCGTTCCCAATCAGTTAAAGAAACAAAAAACAGCATGGCACAACTCATTGAAATGATCTGTGCACGATACGTAAACCACCAATGATCATAAGAATGGCTGGACAATACAAAATACCATATATATGGAAATAATCCGACAATTAATAATACCATAGCCAAAGGGATACCTCTCTTGTTAAAACTGAAGATAGTCAAAAAAAATAAGAAAGTTAATAATAAATTGAACCAAACTACAGGTAATAAATTGAAATTTACTACAATAGCATCCCATCGAGTATAATCACCGGTATCTGTTCTCCATTTAATTGCCTCAATAGCATATAAGGTTGTGGAATCAGAAAAAAAGATAACTAATAGCCATTTGATAGACCACGCGCATACGAAACCAATGAGCCAAAATGAACATAAAATAAACATGGATTTAAAAAGTGCCCAAAACGATTTTTTTTCTTCTCCCTGTAAAATCAAATAAACTACTAATGGAAGCCCTAAGGTCAGCATAGGGGTGGTTAGCAAATCAAAATAAGCAGTAAATATTCCAACAATAAAGAAGAACATGGTTAGTTTTTTTTGTGGTTCCAATCCATTTTTACACATCCAAACTCCACCAATTAAAGCAATTGACATTACAGGGAAAAATTGTATGGAAAATTGCGTAACAAAAAAATTGGCAAACAATAATGCTAAAAATATGGGCAATGATTTTATCCAACCCACTCTATTAACAATTTTTACTGAAAATATCAATAATAACAAAGTGGATACGATGTATAAAAGCCATTTTATTTGTTGATAAGTTATTACAAGGAATAGAATTTTAGTAACAAATACGCTGCCAAACCAATAACGCCCGTAAAACCAGTTAGGCTTCAAATCCATATTTTGGAGTTTATGGTCAAGATGAAGTACAGCATACCAGCAATGAGGGTCATTAGGATAATGGAAAGAATAAGGATTGCTCAATGCAGACTCTACGGGTTTTTTTGAGTCGGAAGATATAATTATATTCAAAATTAATGCGTCTGTGAAGCTGTCTTGCCTATACTTGTCTCCTTTCAAGATAGCTTTAGGATAATTTCCATCTTCTAATAGCTCTGGAAGCGATCTCTCAATATTATTTCTCATTCTTTTGTCCGGTATCCAACTAATCAATATAGAAAAAGCAAAAAAAGACGCAATTAGAATTGTAAATACCTTTAGATATTTTAACGATGCTTTCATAAAAATAATTATTCAAAATTATTACGTTTCAATTCGTATGATTTCCGTTCGTTACGAATGATATTATCCAAAACCAATCCGGCAAAAAAACTGTGTAAAGATGCCAAAGCAAAAAAACAGGATGCAATCAATGTAGGAAATCGGGGAACAAAACCTGTTTCGATGTAAGTTATCAATATGGGAATAAATAAGCCAACGGCAATAAGGAGTAGGAAAGCTGCTATCCATCCAAAGAATTTTAAAGGGCTGTACTCTTTAAATAAGCTGAAAATAGTTTTAATCACTTTTATTCCATCTCGGTGAGTATCAAGTTTTGAAAAACTTCCTTCGGGTCTATCTCTGTAATCTATTTTAATTTCTTTCAGAAAAAATCTTTTATCTAATGCGTGAATCGTCATTTCCGTTTCTATTTCAAAACCTCCTGACATCACCGGAAACATTTTTACAAAAGGCCTACTAAATGCTCGGTATCCTGTCATTATATCTTTCACTTTAGCTTTCCAGATAAAGTTAATTAAATATCTAACCAATTTATTCCCAAAATTGTGAAAGGGTCGTTTGTTCTCTTCAAAATAGGTAGAACTTAAGCGATCGCCAATTACCATATCAACGCCTTTTTCTAACACCAAATCTACCATTTCACGTGCATGTTTGGCAGGATAAGTATCATCACCGTCAATCATTAGATAACAATCGGCATCAATTTGGCGAAACATGCTTCGTATTACATTTCCCTTTCCTTGTTGGTATTCATAGCAGACCGTTGCGCCTGCTTCTTTGGCAATTTCTACTGTTCGGTCTGTAGAATTATTGTCATACACATAAATAGTGGCATCGGGCAAGACTTCCTTAAAGTCGGTTACTACTTGCCTGATGGTTTTTTCTTCGTTATAACACGGTATTAATACAGCTATTTTTTTCATAACTAATTAAAAATTGAATATTTTTTTAACCTCCACTTTTGTACCCTATATTGTAAGGCTGTTTTTATTACGCCAAATCCATATTTTACGCTTCGAGAAAAGTTGATAGAGGAAGCTTCTGCAAAATATTTGGTAGGGCAAGTAATTTCAGCGATTTCATACCCTGCATAGAAAATTTGCGCCAACATTTGATTATCAAATACAAAGTCGTCATCATTAGCCATAAAATTAATCTTACGCAGCACTTCAGAAGAAAAAGCACGGTAGCCGGTATGGTATTCTGCCAATTTTTGATTCATTACAATATTTTGAAACAATGTCAAAAACCGATTCGCAATGTATTTATACAAAGGCATGCCTCCTTTTTTGGCACCTTTCCCCAAAATGCGCGAGCCTAAAATAACAGGATATACACCATTTACAATCATATACGACATGGCTTCGATTAATTTTGGCGTATATTGATAATCGGGATGAAGCATAATCACAACATCAGCTCCTAATTCTAATGCTTTGATGTAACAACTTTTTTGATTTCCACCATAACCAGTATTATTTTGGTGAACAATGATATGCTTAATTCCTAATTTTTTTGCAACTTCAACCGTGTGGTCTTTCGAGCTATCATCTACCAAAATAACCTCATCCACTATATCAAAAGGAATTTCACGATAAGTTTTTTCCAAGGTTAATGCAGCATTGTACGCCGGCAGTACCACACAGATTGTTTTATTTTTTAGCATAAAAAATATTTCAAGTGCAAATTAATATAAAATATACTACTTTCGCCGTTGCTTTGAAAAATTAAAATGCTAAAAAAAATTATTTGAGGCCCGCTTTTATGATAATGATATGGAAAACAACACAGTTAAAAAAATATTATTAATTGCTTCGGGATTATTGCTTTTTGCATATATAATCTATAGGGCATACTTTTTGTCATTTACCCATGATGAAAGCTTAACCTATTCGATTGTATCGGAAAAAACGATTTGGGAACATACAACCAACAATCATTATTTAAATACAAACCTGATTGCACTGTGTCAAAATTTGTTCGGAAAAAGTGAATTTTCCTTACGACTTCCTAATGTACTAGCATTTGTTTTGTATTTTATCGCATTTTTCTATATCATGAAACCGGTCAAAAATATTTTGGTCGTAATATTAGGAATAGCCATTCTTTTATTAAATCCGTTTTTCTTGGACTTTTTCTCTCTTGCCCGAGGGTATGGTTTGTCGTTTGCATTTATGATGTTGAGTATGGCCTTTTTACTAAGAGATTCACTGAAAGAGATTCCGTTCAAACGCTATCTACTTAACTTTGGATGCTCTATGTTATGTGCAACTTTGGCACTATATGCATGCTTTGGAGCAATGAATTACTATATTGCATGTTTTGGAATTTTTGTTATTTTTTACATATACCAAGTTATAAAAAACACAGATACCTCTTATCGAAAACCATACCTGTTTATAGTTTTTGCAGCAATATTTGTTATTCCTCTTGCCTTGGGAATAAACAAACTTCTTTTATTGGACAAAGCAAATGAATTATTTCATGGGTCAAATAGTTTTCAATATACCATCGATTCTTTTATTTCACATTCTTTTTATTGGCAACCATATCCCCGTTGGCTATTTGTTTTAATAAAATGTTTGTTGATTCTTTCTGTGCCTTTGGGTGTTACATTAGTGGTTCTTAAAAAAGAATATTATAGAGAATTATCTATATCTTTATTGCTCATATCCATGATAATATTCGGTTTTTTTATAGAATTTTATCTATTTCAAGCTAATTTTCCTGCTGAAAGAACAACACTTTTCTTTGTGCCACTCATAGGTTTGATAGCAGTACATTTAGCGTTGCATATCAACAAATATTATCCATCCATAGCTAAAGTCAACTCATTGATTATTTCAGTAGTCGGTATTTGTTTAATTGTGCATTTTTCTACGAGTGCTAATTTAAAATATACGCAAACATGGAAATATGACAGTTATACAAAAGATGCCATGAAATATATAAAAGAAAATATACCTCAAGATGGAGGAATACGAACAATTAGTAACGATTGGATATTTGAACCGACAATTAACTTTTACATTGATATATGGAATATTCCACTGCATAAAACGGATAGAAGTAGTATTAATTTAAACACTGATTTTATTTATAGAATAAACAATAGTGACGACTGGAACGGATATCAAGTGATAGAATCATATAAAGATATAAGTGCAGAGTTGCTAAAATCTGTTAAAAATTAAAAATTAAATGCTTCTTACTTCGTAATAACCAACTTTTTCACAACCACTTGGTTGTTTTCGGAATAGATTTTTACTAAGTAAACGCCTGCGGGTAAACTAGACACAGTAATAACCACCCCGTCAGCCTGCGGCTGCCACCCCTCCAATGAATTGGAGGGGAATTTCCCGTCTCCATTGCCCTTCGGGCTTCCTCCTCCTTGCTCGGCAGAGACCACAAGCGGTCTCTGCTCTCGCTTCGTTCGTCGGTTCTGCGTTCTGCCTTCTGCTTTCTGCTCTAAAAGTTTTCTCCCGTAAACATCATAAACCTCCACTTGGGCAATTCCTTCACCTTCGATAGTAACGGTGTTGGTAGCGGGGTTGGGGAACAATTGGAACGCATCGGTGGAAACCTCTTTGATGCCGAAAATATTCATAGGATTATTGTTTGTAAAAACAGCCTCATTGGAAAGATACGGTGTTTTTTTTGAAGATGACTCTTTTGAAACAATATGAAAGTGTACATTTGAACTTGCCTGTGCATGGAAATTTGGTTTAATAGATATTGACTCACGTGCAGTCATCTCAACTTTAGAGTTTGTGAAGATATTCACATTTTGCACATTTAGATGACTGCAGCCTACTATTTTCGTTGCCCAAAGAATGTTCTTGTTTGTAAAGTTACTGATACAATTTACGCCTTTTAGTCCATCTAAATAAGGAGGACTGTCATCGTTAGGATCTAACCAATCTCTTAATCTCGTTGAAGCCGAAGTGCCATCCCAGGAAATATCAAATCGCCCATAGTAAGCAAGCTCAGATGCAGAACAGAAACCTCCACTTCCATGTAATTGTCCTATAATCCTTTCTGCCTGAAGTATTAGAGGCGAGCCGGAAGAACCTTTATATACAGAACCGTAGTCAACACTTACTAACCAATGATGGTTGGGAGGTGAAATTGTCCCACCAGCCCAATAAATAGGATCAGGGTTGTTAATTAATAAATATTCAACAAATGTTATCATTTTTGGCATTCTTCTTGGGTGATGGATTCCTATTCCTACCGGAGTTGGAGTTGTTGTCCTGTCCCAACCTAAATAATAAAGCTGAATTAGTTCATTTTCAGCGGGGTCTTCAATTAAATGCAATAACATAAAATCTGTATTATCTCTTTTGGCTAACAATTCGGCTCCTGATGTGGAAATACGAGTAGCTAAAGTATCATTACATTCAAGAGTTTCATAATTCCACCAAAAAAACCATTGTGCTGTAGGTATTGTATCAACAAAACAGTGATTGGCGCTGAGAAAATAGGGTGTATAATCATTGTTTGTATTGTTGACTAACGCTCCCGAACAACTATATTGTCCTATTATCATTAAAGCAACAGCATCTCTTGCATTTTTGGCATATTCCCAACAGTTAATATCTTCAAAACATCCCAATTCAGGGTTGTCGGGTTCTTGTTTTGTAGCTATAGGGCGGTAGCCGCTAATAACACTTGTAATTGAAATGATTCCTTCTTCGCTAACACCTTGAGGTTTAAAATATTCTAAAACAATACTATTGGTAAATAAGAATTCTGTTGCAAAACCCGAATTGTTTGCTCTTTCGCCTTTGTTATTTCTTGAAGTAAACGCTCCAATACATTGTTTCATATCTTCGGAATAAAGGAAAAATTTTGCACCGTCGGGCAACCAAAAACTGTCGTACAGTAGATGAATGGAAAACGCATCCGGACTAAAGATTCTCAATCTCCATAAACGACCGCCGTCTGAAGTAGTTTCCCATATACCGGAATTAGTCAAAGTAAGGCTTACCTTATGAGAATAACCAAAACGATAAGGCATTCCTCCCATGTTATCATTTGCTGCATCTTCTTTTTTGAGAGTTTCTAAATCAAGATTGTGCATACTTACCAATGGAATTAAATTTAAATCTTTCTCACCAATCCCATGAAGCCAACTGTAGGGAAGTTCGCTTGTACTCAACTGTCCGTAAACCAAACTAAAAGGCAGAAAGCAGAAAGCAAAAAGGAGAAAGGATATTCCCCTCCAATTCATTGGAGGGGTGGACGCGAAGCGGACGGGGTGGTTTAAAAATTTAAGGCCATTTAAAACATGCCGCAGTGGTAACGTGTTACGCGTTACGCGTAACGAATCATGTGTAATATTTTTCATAATCATTTAATTATTAATCATTAAACATTACACTTCTGTTCTCAAGCTCTGCCAAGCGCTTTTCCATTTGAATGATATAAAGCGTAAGCTCTTCTACTTTTAGAAGCAGTTTTGTGTTCATTTCGCCGATGTTTATTCCGTTTTCTTCTACTTCTGCGGCAGAGGGAATATTAGGCAAATGGTGGTTTTCGTTAATAAACTGCTCTACTTCGCTTAATGGCAAGAGATTATAGTCTTTGGAAAACACATAATCGGGCCAAGTAGAGTTAAGTTGCACTTTAATTTCTCTGGCGCATAACAAATTGTTCACTCTTAAATTATGGGTCTTTGTCAAACCATCAATTGTGGCACTCTGGGCTCCCAAAATTTTCGTAGTTAATACATCATCAATTGTGGCACTTTTGGCATATAATCCTTTAGTAGTTAAAATATTAGAAATATTTGCACTTGAAGCTCCAATAGAGCCACCTACCGTTAATTTTTCACTTGGTGTCACCCCATGTCCTATTGAAATATTGCCATTAGGATAGATTTGCAATCCGCCCCCAACCCTATATTTTTTTATCAGGGTACTTTTTTCATTATAAAATTTGCCGCATATCGTAACAAATTTTGCAATATCTCATACGTTATTTTGACATAGAAGATGCGCTTTTACGCCATATCGCTTGTGAATGAGGAAAATACTAAATCTCTTTTTGAAAAAAAGCAGAATAATGAGCAAAAAAATCGTATTCTAAAATTTCAGAAATATGCAGCAAAAGTTCTGAATTAATATTATCCCTTTTTAATATTTTACACATGGTGCTATGGTTATAATTTGTTTTTTTGGCAAGCCACGCAATAGAACGTTCCTGCTCATCTAATTTTTCCTTTATTAGTTTTCCGATGGGTACTTTTTCTTTTTTCGTATTTTTAACATTTGTTTTGCAAAAAAAGCGTAAACTACAATTTTATTTAACTTAGAGGTCTCCACAACCTGAACCACAAATAGGATAAGTTTACGCTTATCGCCCTTGTGGCTTTGAAATGTGGAGTTTCTAAGTTTTGAATAAAACGAATGCTTTTTTTAGCTGATTAATTAACAGAATTTAATTTGAGGTTATGGCATAATCTTTTTTTTGGTTACTAACTTGTTGGCAAAAATATAGAAAAATGAGTAAGAAAGTAGTTTTTTACAAAATATGAGTTCTATAACGGCGTATTGGAACGAGCCTGGGCAGCCGCTACGTTGCATATTTTTTTGTTTTATTAACGCAAAGACGCAGAGATTTTCGCAAAGAACGCAAAGAAGTTTCCCCAAAAAAAGCTATAAATTATTTACAACACGTCTAACTCCATTTTTAAATAAATTAAATAAAACTGTGTTAATCATAGTACCTTAAAAAAATCTTAACCAAAAAATCCCCCCTCAACCTTCATTATCAAATTAATTTATACTTTTGCCCTATCTTTTTTTATTAACCAAAAATTAATGCTTATGAAAAAATTATTATTATCTATGCTTTGTGCGCTTGGCATCTTTGCTTTGAGCGCACAAATTTCTGACGACTTCTCCGACTATACGGTAGGAGAAAAAATTGCCCAACAAGCCCATGCTATGGGGAGAGAACACTGGACCACATGGGATATTATTCCCGGTGGCGGTATGGATGGCATTATTGTAGAAATGCCAGCAGGAAACAAATGTTTAAGAGCAGTTGTGCACTCTTCAACTCTTTTTGATGACAACGTTTTAAGACTCGGAGACAAAGTAGGTACCACATGGACACCTAAATCTACAGGAGTATGGGAACTTGCATTTAAAATTTATATCCCTACAGGTAAAGATGGCTACTTCAATATTAAAAGTGTTTTTCCAAGTACAACTCCTAATACTTGGGCAATGCAAATTTATATGGGAGTTGAAGACCAAACCTATGTGCCAACTCCTGGTCAAGGTTTCATTTATGGGGGGTCGAATAATAAAGTGCGCTTTAATTTTACACATGATACTTGGGTGCCAATTAACATTAAAATAGACCTTGATGCAGACTGGGCAGAATTTAAGGTTAATGATAATTTAGTACATTCGTATCAATATACTTTAGGCTCTTTTGGAGAAAACGGACAACCACCTTACCTCCCGACTCCCAAATCAATTGCTGGATTAAATATTTTTCCCTCAAATACAAATGGGTCAACTTCACTTTTCTATGTTGACGACATCGTTTTCAAAGAATGGGAAGCCC
>Ga0209737_10001214_pt1 | contig 18941 bp, 18 predicted proteins | sample TergutCu122P3_FD_187284 | JGI IMG/M metagenome (GOLD analysis project Ga0209737, IMG submission 187284) | Cubitermes ugandensis P3 segment gut microbial communities from Kakamega Forest, Kenya - Cu122 P3 (SPAdes) (version 2) | ecosystem: Host-associated > Arthropoda: Insects > Digestive system...
CCTGCCAGCAAATGCGCATGAAGGTGCGGCACCGTCTGCCCGCCGTCTTCGTTCGTGTTGATCACCACCCGATAGCCATCTTCCGAAAAGCCAAGGGATTTTGCCAGGAGCGATGCCCTCAGCAAAAGCTTCCCGGCCAGCTCAGCCGATGCTTCAGTCAGTTCATTCAAATTGTCGATCCCGGCTTTGGGGATGATCAAAATATGCGTCGGCGCAACGGGCGCAATGTCATGAAACGCCAATACTTCATCATCCTCGTAAACCTTCGAAGCCGGTATCTCACCGCAAATAATGCGCTTAAACAAATTGTCTCGCTCACTCATATTGTGTCCTTTTTTATTTTTTGCGGGGGAACCAGTTCCCCGCCCCCCCTCTGGCCCATTCGCACACTCGCACAGCGAGGCGTTTGGCCCTTAACGAAACACACTTTGCCACTCTACCCACAAGCAATGCCTCTGGCATTGCAGGGGGTGTGGGGGAGCAATGCTCCCCCACGAAGAAAAAACAAAATCAGCGATAAGTCGCCAGCAGGTCGATCAGGAAATCGCAAACCATCGAAATGGTGGCGACCTTGGCGCGTTCCTTGGGGGAGTGTGCCGCGAGGATGGTCGGCCCGAAGGACACCATCTCCATGCCGGGGAATTTGCTGCCAATGATGCCGCACTCAAGTCCTGCGTGGATGATCTCCACTTTGGGTGCCTTGCCAAACCGCGCCTCGTAAACTTTCAGGCAACGTTTTAGCAGATCCGAAGCCATGTCTGGCGGCCAGGGAGGATAACCCGTGCCCGATTGAGACGTTCCCCCTGCCAGGCGCACGCACGCCTCCACACGCCGGGTAATGCAGGCAAGCTTTGAGGGAACACTGGAGCGCTGACTGGAAAGGAGATTCAGGCCATCGCCATCGACATAGACTTTTGCCAGGTTCGACGACGTCTCGACCAGCCCCGCCACATCCTGGCTATAAGCCGCAACCCCGTGAGGATAGACCAGCATCAAATCGCTCGCCCGAGCCAAATCAGACGCATCAAAGGCATCGCCTGAAACATCCGACACCTCACAGGAGACCAAAACGCCGGCATCCGAATGGTGATACTCTGACGCAAAGAGCCCACCCAGCTTCTTGAGTGCTGCCTCAATATCATGCTGCGATGCCGCAGGCACCGCCACCGAAAATGCTGCGTCCCTTGGAATGGCATTATGCGCTGAGCCGCCAGCCAGGTCGATAAGACGAGCATCCGGGGCAATCTCAAGGATGGCACGAATCAGACGCGCCGAAAGCTTGAGCGCACTGGCCCGACCCTCGTGGATATCGACCCCCGAATGCCCTCCCAGCAAACCCGAAACCTGAACAGCGATTTTCTTGTACCCGGCAGGAATCGCCGACTTCTTCAGCGAAATCTTCGAACGCGTGTCGCACCCGCCCGCACAGCCCACCGTCAAAACGCCCTCATCGCCGGCATCCAGATTGAGCAGAATCCGACCCTGAAGCTGATCCGCTACCAAAGCCATGGCCCCCGTCATGCCGGTCTCCTCGTCCGATGTCACCAGAATCTCAAGCGCCGGATGCGAAATGCGTGCGTCGGCCGCCACCGCCATCGCAATGGCAAGGCCCAACCCGTTATCCGCCCCAAGTGTCGTCTCATTGGCGTGAATCCAGCCATCCTCAAGGATCACTTCGATCGGATCCGCCTCAAAATCATGGCCGCTCTCGGGCGACTTCTCACACACCATGTCCATATGCGCCTGAAGCACAACCACAGGGCTCTGCTCGTATCCAGCCGAAGCCGCCACCCGCATGATCACATTATTCGAAGCATCGCGATCCGCCTCAAAACCTCGTGCCACGGCCCAGTCCACCAAAAAAGATGCAATGCGATCCTCACGCTTTGAGCGCCTGGGCACCTTCGATATCTCACCAAATATTGCCAACACTTCCTGTGTCAAATCGATCTTTGTCATGCCTGCTGCCTCCTTCATGTTCCCTGCGGTGCCCCAAAATTTCATGCACCGCACTCGCCGCAATCTATGTTGTTCTGCCGCGAACGTCCAGCACACACTGGCAAAAAGTAAAGACAAGGCATGGCTGAAGGGGGCCGAGCCCCCTGCACCGCCCCGCTCTTTTGATTTTTTTGTGGGGGAGCATCGCTCCCCCACACCCCCTGCGATACTTCGTATCGCTTGTGGGAGTGAGGCGACATTGTTGGTTTCGTTGTCAGGAGAATTCATACACAGAAGGGGGGTAGGGGCAGACCCCTGTGTCTGCCCTTCTATGCCAGGAATCATTTATGCAGGCACTCTACCATCTGAATTCCATATGCATCCCCGGCGTGATCGTATGCGGTGGATCTGGCCGGTAATTGAAGTAGTACGAATAAGCTAAGCTTATGCCAAAACCAGCGGCGCCTCGATCACCAGGCGTAAAGATTAAATACGTGAAACCAGCACTTCCCTTAACTGTATAGGGAAATGTCGATGAATTGGGGTTGGTGGCTTTGTGGTAAGCTAAATATTCCAAGTCATAGCTTGGCCCACTGCTCGCATAGAAGCCAATCGGCGAGAACGAAAAATCAAAACGCCAGTGATCAGAAATGAAAATACTGGATGTCAATGTCGCGTAAATTTGTGCCCGGGCAAATCCCAATTGACCGTCAGGATGACCAAAATTGCGGTTTTTATTTGCTTTGACAACCGCAAATTCTCCACTTCCTTCGAGTGCTAAACCAAGAAGAAAAATATACCCCACATTCCATTGATACCCAAATGAAAGGTTAAGATTCCAGCCGACATAGTTCGCCGAAGCACTTGGATGCGTGTCAAAATCACTGCAATTGACCTGAGGTCCGCCTTCGAAAGGATTTTTACTGATATCTCGATATGAAAAGGCGCCATGCCTTAAGGGAATAACGGGAAATGCCATCCCCAGGCGGAGATTGAACCCGTCTTTATTTCGACCATCCAGGTCACTAAAAACTGACTGTGCCACGCATTCGGATGATACAGCCAGCCACAATGTTATACCCATCATGGCTGCGAGCAGACCACGAACGATGGTGCTGCGATAACGTAAAAGTTGAAACTCTGACTTTTTACACGAAAATCTAAACATCATGATCCCCCTTATGGCGCTTCGTCTGGCGTACACCCAAGCGGAGGTGGCTGGAGCGGAAGGCCGGTTCGATTGCCATCGCAGCCTCGTTGGGCTGCCGATCTGAGGCATTGCAAATATGATTCATCATCATGTGAAGCAAATTCTACGCCACAACACTTTGGTTTGCACAAATACACTGCGACTGGAGGTGTCGTGCATCCATCTGCGCCCCGTTCTTCACTCATATCCGCAATCGCAACATTGACAGAGAACCATTCGGCAAGACAGACCTGAAAATCAGCGTTGTCTGACTCGAAGGTTCGCCCACAACAGCGCAGAGGAGGAACTTCTCCATCAATGCAGACCGACTCGGCCGATTCCTTCAGACACTGCAGCCAACTGGCTCTTGCGTCAAAAGGGTCATACCCAACAGTGAAAACTTTAGAGTTTGGATCGCAGGGATGGCGCACACGACTGCATGGTGCCTTGTCCCAATCCCGAAACTCGCATGCCGCGCCCGCAAACAATGCCAAACAGGCGATAAATGCCAAACAGGCAATGCTTGAATGGGAAATCCTAATCTTGAACATTGATACCCCCCTACTCTCTCGTCATTAAACACCACAGCCACACTGCAAACGCGTCATAGTATTGCCCTCGCCTGTGTGCCACCAGCTAAAGTTTGGCCCACCAACGCCATCATTCGCATAGATGGGAACATAACCATACCGAAAACTGTTTTCAATACCCTGGCAGAGAAGAATGTCTACCCACCAGGCGATGTTTGTAGGAGCGTAGCGTGCTACAGACAGGGGGGGACGGGCGTCGAGTTCTAAAGTTCTCCCGCATTCGCTGGTGAAAATCCATCACAAATTGCAACAATATTTAGCCAAAAATGATTCTTTTCGCCCTCTACCCACAGGCGATGCGCAGCATCGCAGGGGGTGTGGGGGAGCAATGCTCCCCCACAAAAAAGCGGGGGCGTTGCGGGGCACAGGGGGCTTGCCCCCTCTAAAAAAACCAGGTAGTGGCAACCCTTGTGTGTCTGTCCTGTTGCCCCTGGTGGGCGAATCATGACACCACCCCCGAACCACAAACGACGCCATGAACCGAGAAAAAGAACGCATCAATCGCCTGCACACATTCGATCTGATCGACTGCCTCGCAAGCGTTGCCTCCTCCTCACCCATCGCCGTTCGCGGCCTGCATCCCGCATCCATCGCACCCTTTGTCGCCGAGCTGATGTCTGTTCAGCGAACCCCAATGCTCATCCTCGCTCAAAACGATGACACCCTCGCGAAGTGCTGCGAAGATATGGCGTTTTTTGCCCGGAGTCTTAAGGACGACACCTGCCTCGTCCCGCCCCTCTCAGACAGCCTCTACAGCGGTGCCGCTCAGAATCGACGTCATCTGGCGCTGCGCCTCAGGGCGCTCAATCAGCTCGCCTCAAGCCAGCCCCTCATCACCCTGTGCACCTTTCAAACCCTTGCCAGGCGCTGCATGCCAAAAGACAAGCTCCTGTCTGCCACCATGACTGTGCGCAGAGGGCAGGATTTGCCCTCCGCATGGCTTCGGCATCGCCTGCAAACATGGGGCTACACCGAAGAAAGTGAAGTCGATCTGCCGGGGACTTTTGCAGTGCGTGGCAGCATCATCGATATTTTTTCGCCTGCACACGATGCCCCCATCCGCATCGAGCGCTTCGACGACGAAGTTGAATCCATGCGAACTTTCGACCCCGATACGCAGAAAACCCAACACGCCATCGAAACCGCCACCATCATCCCGGCCAGCGAAATCCTCATGGACGACGAGGGTATCGCAAAAGCGCTGCAATCCGTGGGGGAAATCGCCGACACGCACGCCTTCCCCTCCAAATGCCTTCGCCAGTGCTGCGAAAAAATCCAGGAAAAGATTCCATTTTGGGGCATCCAGGCCCTCATGCCCGCCTACCACGAACACACCGACCTGCTCTTCGACTACCTCCCCCCAAAGGCGATCGTCCTCTGGATTGAGCCGGATGCCTGCCTCGAATCCTTCAGACAGCACCAAAACCAACTTACCCGGCAATACACCCACGCCATTGCCGAAACCAACTTCGTCTCACCACCACAGGCCCACTTTCTAAGTGACGAAACATGCCAAAGCCTGCTTGAGGAAAGAAAACTCCTCATCTCTGGCATGGCGCTGCAGCTCAAGGCAAAAACCTCTCAAACCATTGCCTACGACACGCTTGATAACCAGGATATCGTTGCTCGCCGAAACCAGCTCGCTTCCGGCCACGCCGAAAACTACCTTTCTCTTTTGGCAGATTGCTTCGAACAGTGGCAGGGCATCTATGGCGAAATCGCCCTGGTGGCATCCACACCCGGTGCCGCTGATCGGCTCAAAGCCCTCCTGCGCCCACTCGACCTGTCCCTGCGCGTCGATACAGGCCCCTTCCAGCTGCATGCCCAACGACACACACCATGTCACGACATCACCCTCTGCATCGGCACACTCAACGCCGGCATCCGCCTCCCCCACCTCAAGCTGGCCATCCTCACTGAGGCAGAAATTCTGGGTACCCAAATACGGCGTGCCAAAAAACAAACTCAGGAATCCCACACCATTCTCACCTCATTCCGTGACCTCAAACCCGGCGACTACGTCGTGCACGAAGATCACGGCATTGGTCAGTACCAGGGCCTCGTCACCCTAGAAGTCAGCGGCATCAAAGGCGATTTCCTCCACATCATCTACGCCGAAAAAGGCAAACTCTACATCCCCATCCAGCGTCTCAAAAGTGTCCAGAAGTACGCCGGCGCAGAAAAACCCCACAAACTCGACAAACTGGGCGGCGGCGCCTGGGAACGCACCAAAGAGAAAGTCCGGCAAAGCGTCCGCCAGCTCGCGATCAACCTCCTCGATCTCTACGCCAAACGACAACAACAGCCAGGCTTCGCCTTCTCTCCGCCAGACCCCTACTTTCAGACCTTCGAAGCGGGTTTTGACTACACCGAAACCCCAGACCAAGACAAAGCCATTCAGGCCGTCCTCGAAGACATGCAAAAGCCGCGGCCCATGGAACGGCTCATCTGCGGCGACGTCGGCTTCGGCAAAACCGAAGTCGCCATGCGCGCCGCCATGCGCGCTGTCCTCGATACCAAACAGGTCGCCATCCTCGTGCCCACCACCCTGCTGGCCGAGCAGCACCTCAAAACCTTCACCACCCGGTTTGACGGCTACCCCGTGCGCATCGAAGCGCTGAACCGCTTTCGAAAACCCAAAGAGGTCAAACAAATCCTGAGTGACCTTGCCATCGGAAAAATCGACATCCTCATTGGAACACACCGCATTCTCTCAAAGGACGTCGTTTTTAAGGATCTCGGCCTGCTCGTCGTTGACGAAGAGCACCGATTCGGCGTCGGACACAAAGAAAAAATCAAGGCCATGAGCGAAAGCGTGGATTGTCTCACCATGACGGCCACACCGATTCCAAGGACGTTTCAGATGTGCCTGGGCGGATTCAAAGATCTCTCCGTCATCGAAACGCCGCCGCTCGACCGCCTCTCCATCCACACGTTCGTTGCCGTCAGCTCAGATGCCCTCATCGCCGAAGCCATCGAAAGAGAACTCAACCGCGGCGGACAAGTCTACTTCCTGCACAATCGCGTCGAAGAGCTGCCAAATTACTACGAACGGCTGAAACGCCTCGTGCCGCGCGCAAGAATCGGCATCGCACACGGCCAAATGGATGAAAAAACGCTCGAATCCACCATGTTCGAATTCATCCACCGCCGCCTCGACATCCTGCTCTGCACGACCATCATTGAATCCGGCATTGATATCCCCTCCGCCAATTGCCTCATCGTCAACCATGCCGAACGCTTCGGCCTGGCCCAACTCTACCAGATACGGGGCCGCGTCGGACGATCCTCCACCCGCGCCTACTGCTACCTCCTCACGGGCAAAACCGCCCTCACCGACGTCGCACGCGAACGCCTCAGCGCCATCGAACGGCTCACCGACCTCGGCGCCGGCATCGAAATCGCCTACCTCGACCTCGAAATCCGCGGCTGCGGAAATCTCCTCGGCCCTGAACAAAGCGGAAACATCGCCTGCGTAGGCCTCGACATGTACGCCGAACTCATGCAGGAAGCCGTCGACAGCATCCAGGGCGCTCCCCCCAAAGATCACTTCACCGCCGAAGTCAACCTCCCAAGAGACGCCTATCTGCCCGACACCTACATCCCAGACATCCAGCGGCGGCTCAACTTTTACAAACGCCTGGCCAGCGCCGAATCCATCGACCAGCTCTACCAAATTTTCGGCGAAATCATCGATCGCTTCGGCACACCACCCCACGAAGCCATCAGCCTTCGCGACACCTTCGAACTCAAACTCATGCTCGTCCCCCTCGGCATACGCACCCTCGACGCCAACGACGCCGCCATCGTCCTCGACTTGGGCGAGAATTCCAAACTCGACCCGCAAAAAGTCGTCAGCCTCATCACCCTCCACCCCAAAACCTATAGCCTGCGACAAGACCACAAACTCCTGCGATACCTCACCAAAGACGAATCCCAAAACCTCACCCAAACTGCAAAAATCTACCTTGAATCGCTCCAGGCCCGCAGGTTTTCTTAGTAGGGGCGGTTCGCGAACCGCCCCTACATACGATGGTTTTTTCGATGTGGGGGCCGCGCCCCCTGCGCCGCTATCGGTTCGCAAGCGAACCGATACGCGTCTACCCCCAAAGCGGGGCCTCAGTCGCCGGCCCCGCAACGCCCGGCTAGCGACTGCGTCGCACGGGTGAACGCAGTTCGCCCCTACGAGTTTTTTGTGTGGGAGCATTGCCCCCCCTGCGATTGCCCCCCTTTCGTGGAGGTGGCTGAAAGCCGGGGGATGCCGTATCGCTTCTGGGCAGAAGACAAGTGGAACTGGTAAACTGAACGAGATTGTGCTAGCGTATCGTTAGATATACGCGGGGGACAGACTCATTCGGCATGAATTGGCATACGGAGGGTAGTAATGTACGCTGTCAAAAAAATAGTCGAAGGCAATGTGCTGGACTCTATCATAGATTTACCCGAACCCTTGCGCAATGCATTGGTCGAAATAACCGTAAGACTTGTCGATGCCACAGAGAACCGCCCTGTGCTTTCCAGGAATGTGCTGGAAGAAACACTCCAAGGTTCGCATACAGCGGCACTGTCAGGCGCTTTAGACACACTCTCCGACGCATCTGTAGACGAACTGCTTGTGCAGAGGCGCAGTCAGCTATGAATGTATTCATAGACACAAATGTCGCAATAGATGTGCTCATCCGAAGAGAACCATTTTATCAGCACTCGAAGCTTGTATTGCTGGCTTCCGAGCGAAAGCATATTAACGGCTTCATATCTGCTTCTGCGTTTACGGACATTCATTATATCGCCCTTAAGGCATTAAAAGACCCAAAAGCAGTGCAAATGCTTCTAGCAGAGCATTTCATCAAAACTGTCAATATTGCCACAGTTGACAGTCGAATTATTCATGGTGCGCTTGGCAGTCATTGGGATGATTTCGAAGACTGTGTGCAAAACACTGTTGCTGAAAGCATTTCGGCTGATTATATCGTCACGCGCAACCCAAAAGATTTCATACGCAGCAGTATCCGTGCAGTGACTCCAACGGAGTTTTTAGAGCTCCTTGCTCCCGTAGATAGTGACACTTGCAGAGTACATCCTTGTGCTCGAAAGGAAGATGACGACGGAGAGTGAGCTTCGAACAGTGTTTGGCATTATCACCAATAACCGATGCATTCGCATGCTTTTTATGGCAGACAAATTGCCCGCATCTCCATTTATGGTTAACAGGATTATCGGGTGACTGCAATTTGTGATTGCGCATGTCTGCAAACCTGTTGACAATGGGATTCTGCGCACTCCGCAGGAATGCGTCGGTCGGTCGGTAAAAATGCTCAGTATGCTGACCTGCGACAGAATGTTGGGGGAAATACAGCGGCTTTAAAGACGCGAAATAAATGATAACAGGAAGAATGACATGATGACGCTTATACGTGATTACATCGCCGATTTACAAAGCGAGTTTAAGGGATACGGCAGAAAAACGCTGCGAAAGGATTTGCTTGCAGGATTGACCACGGGCGCAGTTGCTTTGCCAGTCGCTCTCGCATTCGGCATAAGTTCAGGTTCTGACGCGTCAGCAGGGCTGATTGCCGCCATTATTGCAGCGTTTGTCGTCGGAACACTATCAGGTGCGTCGTTTCAAATTTCGGGTCCCACAGGGGCAATGGCAGCAATTCTAATCCCCCTCGCCACAAAGTACGGGTTAGAAGCCGTTTTCGCTTCCGCTGCACTCGCGGGCATCCTTCTTATTGTAGCGGGACTGTCAAAAACAGGAAAAATTATCAACCTCATACCAACAGCCGTCATCACTGGCTTTACCTCGGGAATAGCGATGTTAGTCGTACTCGGGCAGGCGGATAATCTGTTGGGGGTACATTCGGAGGGTGAAAACGCGTTACAGCGCGTCATTTTTCTGTTTCAAAATTCTCCCCCTGTAAACCCTTACGCGTTGATTTACAGCGTTGCCGTTGCGGTGTTTATTTTCCTCTTTCCGCGAAAATGGAATGCGATTGTCCCCGGCAGCCTGCTCGCAATAATCATTGCTACAATGGTTCAGTCAATCATAAAATTACCCGTCGCTACCGTCGGCACCATACCTCAAACGCTTATCCACGAAACAAGACTTGATATCAGCTTTTTTACCAGTCTGAGTAACTGGCAAATGATTTTACTGCCGGGTACGAGTATAGCCGTGCTGTGCTTAATCGAAAGTCTTTTATGCGGCGTTATCGGCGGCAGAATGAAAGGCGAAACGCTTAACGCCGACCGCGAATTGGTAGCACAGGGCATAGGCAACGTCATTCTGCCGTTTTTTGGGGGTGTACCTGTTACTGCTGCTATTGCACGCACATCGGTCGCCATTAAATCAGGTTGCCGCACGAGGGCAACGGGCTTAATCCAAGGCGCATTTTTGTTAGCCTCAATGTTTGTGTTGAGCCCGTTTATGTCACAAATTCCATTTTCGGCTCTGGCGGGCCTGTTAATGGTTATAGCCTGGAGAATGAACGATTGGAGCAGCATACGCTACATATTCCAAAGGCGTTTCCACGGCGCAATCGTGCAGTTCTTTATCACCCTCGCTGCCACCGTCATATTCGACCTGACCATCGCTATTGCGGCGGGCTGTATCGTCGCAACTATTTTATTTGTTGTTAAAATGCTGGACCTGGACGTAACGGTCAGTGAATATGACCCGTCGCGTATGGATGGCGATTTCGATCTGCCGTTGCGGACAGAGGTTGTCTATATCACGGGTTCATTATTTTTCGGCTCTGTCGGCAAATTGGAAGCCAAACTCAAAGAAAGCGGTGCACAATTGCTAATCCTGTCTATGCGTGGCGTACCGTCGGTTGACGTATCGGCGGTGCAGGCTCTGCTTACTTTTTGCAAGGCGCGAAAAAAATCCGATATGCACGTCGCTTTTTCCTGTTTAGCTCCCGACGTGCGCAAAATGCTTGACAGAAGCGGTGTAACGGAACTTCTCGGAGAGGGTGCGTACTTCCCGACCACAAAGGAAGCGATTGTATGGTACAGTGGCCAGACCTTAACAACTGAGCAAAAAAACGAAAGCGTATAACGCCTGATACCATTTTCAAGTCAATCAAAGACTGTATGATATGTCGAAACATCATGGATGATGCAAGGCCATGGATTTCAAGTCCAGCATTGGCTTAGAAATGGTATAAATACGATCCTAAAGAAATATCTCACAGAGTGACAGAGAGCACAGAGTTGTTCCTTCTGTGAACTCCGTGCCTCTGTGTGAGCTAATGCTATTTTCAAGTCAATCAAAGACTGTATGATATGTCGAAACATCATGGATGATGCAAGGCCATGGATTTCAAGTCCAGCATGGCTTAGAAATGGTATGATGTGTATGGGTAAGCAGTAAGGAGCATTCTAGTGGATGGTTCTTTAGCATTGTGAAGAAATATGACTCTGATTTTGATTCAGAAATGGTTTTAGGGCGATCCCGCTCAAACATCATGTCAAAATAAAATTTCGCCAATCAAATAAAAAACATTTTATTCTGGAATTTTACTTCCGCAATCAAGTATTTTGAAAATTTTATTCTTGTGCGACACGCTTCTTTGTGTATTCTGGCCAACCGTCGCACACTTAAGCTTACATGTGTGCGCAATTTGATTTTCATCACATCATAAGGAGCATAGCCATGTTTAACCAATTTAGACCTACCCTTGTCCTGATGTCTCTTCTCGCAATGATCGCTTCCTGCGAAGACAGCTTGCCAGAAAGAGGGGATCCAAATGAGGATCTATATGGCATCGTTGCCGACCCCATCATTAATGGAACCCGCGTTACTGGCGACGGTCGGCTTTCGACAGTTGTGCTAACAAGACCTGCCAGAGGTGGAGGCTACGAAACCGGTTGCTCAGGAACACTCATTACCCAAAACTATGTCCTGACAGCGGCACATTGCATTCTTGGCTGTGACTATAGTCCTCTTGACGAAGACTATCAGAAAAGCCTGGGTGTTGGCATTGGGCAGTCCGTAACCAACCTCATAGCCCACTATGAGGTCGAAGCAATCTACACGTACGACGGTTTTATTTGTACGTATAGTCAAATTACCAACGACATCGCTCTGATGAAACTTCGCACGCCTGTGCCGACAAGCGTTGCCGTCGCAACGCCGCCTCTGCGACCAGATATTGCCATCACCCCATCGAATGTCTACCCCGGCATGACCATGGATGCTGTGGGGTTTGGCCGGACGCACCCCGATATTCCCTCTACGGGAACAAAGCACGAAGTCACCCTCCCCGTCAGAGCTATTTGCCCAAGAGTTGGTACACAGACTGGTATATGCCAATCATGGCAAGTGCAAGGAATGATTCTTTTGGATACAAATAGGAAAGGTGTGTGTTACGGTGACAGCGGAGGGCCTATTTTTTATACAAAAGATGGCATTGAGTATGTCGTGGGCGTATCCGCAGTCATGTATGGCGAGTGTGCAAATCCTGGTTCATTAAGTGGATGGACACTGGTGAGCGGTTTTTACGATGACTTTATCGCCGAAATTGTCACAGATTTAATCGACGGCGAACCCGAAATTTGCGACGATGGCATCGACAACAATGGCAATGGCCTCGTCGATTGCGATGATCCCTGGTGTTTTTCTGCGCTTCACTGCCGACCGGAGATTTGCGACAATGGCAAAGATGACAACGGCAATGGCCTCGTCGACTGCGACGATCCGCAATGTGCGGATGCCCTGAATTGCCAGCCGGAAATATGCAATGACGGCATCGATAACAACGGCAATGGCTTCATCGACTGCCGAGATATTCAGTGCATTGACAGCATCTACTGCCAGCCGGAAATATGCGACGATGGCATCGATAACAATGCCAATGGCCTCGTTGATTGCGACGATCCTGCTTGCGCGGATGCCCTGAACTGCCAACCGGAAATATGCAATGACGGCATTGATAACAATGCCAATGGTCTCGTCGATTGCGACGACCCGCAGTGTGCCAACAACATTCACTGCCAGCCGGAAATATGCAACGACGGCATCGATAACAACGGCAATGGTCTCGTCGATTGCAATGATCCGCAATGTGCCAGCAGCATCCACTGCCAGCCGGAAATATGCAACGACGGCATTGATAACAATGCCAATGGTCTCGTCGACTGCAACGACCCGCAATGTGCCAGCAGCATCCACTGCCAGCCGGAAATATGCAACGACGGCATCGACAACAACGGCAATGGCCTCATTGACTGCGCAGATCCTGCCTGCGACACACACGAAACCTGCATCAAAACACCAGACACATCTGGAGGGTCATGTGCCACCATGCCCTTAACCACGCCACATTCAAGGGGCTTGCCGTGGATTATTCTGCTGGGAACACTCGGGTTAGGCACCATCAAAGCAAAGCGCAGAACAGCTCCCCACAAAAAATAAAAGGCGCGGCGTATCTGCCACCCGGCCAGATAGCCGCGCGGAGCCACGCGTATTGCCCGCCCATACAGGCCGGGCAATAGCGGGCGCTCAAATCGCATAAAACCTCCCTTGAAACTTGCGAAACCATGCCCTCGCGCGTTAGTATCCCCCGCGGTTACGCTCCCCCTGCCGGGGCACGTCGTCATTTTCACCATTCACGGAGACCATCATGAAGAAATTTCTCCTGTCCCTGACCCTCTTTGCCGTCCTCCTGTCTTGCTTTGCGGCCAGTGCCGATGCCAAAGACATGTCTCGCCGGTTCGGCATCGGCGTCGATTCTTCCATCAGCCGCTACGATGGCGATGGTCGGGGGCTTTCCATCGTCTACCATATCAACCGCTACTTTGGCCTCCAGGCCATCTTTGGCCTCAATGTCCTCACCGCAAAGATCGACGCCGAAGACAGTGGCAGAGGCGATCTCAATACCACCATCACCAACTGGAATGTCAGCGTGCGCGGCCTCATCCCCTTCGTCGTCACCTCCGATGTCAATCTCAACGCCTCCGTCGGCTTCACCGCCAATGGCCGGGCAAGCGACGGCTTCTCCAGCACCAATGAAGCTCACCTCATTTACAACGACGGCTACAACTTCTCCATCGACCTCGGCATCCGGCCAGAATGGTTCATCAACGATCACTTCTCCATCCACACCCAGGTTGGCATCGGCATCACCTTCCTGACCAAAAGTGGATCCGCCGTCGTACCAGGATTCACCAACAAAGATCCTACTGTAACACTCACAACAAAAGCCAGCGGCGCCTCCATGGACTTCTTCAAAAATGCCGATCTGCTCGGCATGGCCGGTTTCACCTTCTGGTTCTAAGACATCACACCAGGGGCAGCGCTCTGAGAGCATATTTAAATGGCTGTGTGCTCTCTGCCTCGGAATGCAAGCAATGCAGACTGTGTATCCTTTGCTTGCTAATGAGGGTATGCGGCCACAAACAATGCACTTTGCCACTCTTACCCACAAGCGATACAAAGTATCGCAGGGGGTGTGGGGGAGCTGGCTCCCCCACTAAAAAAAAAGAGAACTCCATGCGCCTTAAAATTGCTGCCCTTTTGGGGCTATGCCTGGCACTCGCGGCCTGCCGTTCCATGGGTGGCCCAAAGCTCGAAGACCTCACCAAAGACGTCGATGCCTACCATCGCGATCTGATCTTCGAACGCTACGATGTCGCCGCCAAACGTCTCGACCCGCTTCATCGCGCCAGTTATATTGAGAACATCAGGCAGCAGCGCCTGCGCTTTGCCGAAATCGACGTCATGAGCGTCGAACCATGCCAGCCACAGGCCAAAGACTGCATGCTCGTCAGCGTCCACGTTCAGTGGTACTCACACCACAGCCCTGTTCTGCAATCCAACATGCTCACCGAAAAATGGCAATACGACGAGGAGCAGAAAACCTGGCTCCTCATTGAGCAGACGCAGAAATGACATCACATCATTCCTTCATCCACAAGCGATGCAACACCTCCCTTAAAAGTTGGTAATCGCAGGGGGTGTGGGGGAACGCGTTCTCTCACGAAAAAAATGCTCTCAGGCCCCGGGAACAATGATCTGAAAATCTGCGGGCTGATGGAAGTCTGGTGTGGGTGTATGGATTGGGAATGCCACCAAATAGTGGGGCGTTTGCGCAAGAGAAGCGCACTTGTAAAGGTTCCCCAAAAGGGGCGCACTGGGAGGCAGGCCAAGCAGTGTTCTTGGAATGGACAGGGTCAGTGTCCAGCAAACGGCATCGGGCCCATGGCTCAGGATCCTGGCCTGACGATGGATGAGGGCGTAGTCCCCGACCAAAAAGGGACGGCGCTGGTGTCGATCTGGGCCGACTTGCGCCAGGCAGACACCTGCGGCGTTGCACTCAAAGTTGACATAGTCCCCAGTGGAAGATTGGAGAAAAACCTCGACGCAGCTGTCCTGCCAGCAAGCGTCGCCGTCGCGCTGGCATTGCAGGCGGAAACATGACAATGGCTCAGTGACATCGAAATCGAAGGTGAATCTGTCATACGTGGCGGTACATCGAACCACGGCGCGAGGGAGCGCCGGCGGATTGTGCCAGTGTGGCATGGGCTGGAGTGCGTAGAACGCAGAGCGTGTCAGCATGGATGAGTTCCCCCACAAAAACAGCACTGAACAGCCATGAGACTTGTGCTTAAAAGTGTCTTTCCCTATAGTATTTGCCCCCGATGCGTTGGCGTCATGCAAACCATCTGGTTTCGGAAAATACTGCTCTGCCAGGATAGATACCAAAGGCGGACTGGCATGTGTCAGGGTACGTCGCTTTCGGGTTTGTTTGTAGCAAATTGTGATGTGTACTCTGCTTTATGTGGGTTAAAGGATGCTGTACCGAAATCTCTGCATTGAGAATAGTGATGTCCTGAAGGATGTGCGCGTCTGTGAAGGTATTTTCTCGGAAATTGGCGAAAATTTACTGCCATCTGAAGGGGAAGAAGTGGTTGATTTGGGGGGATGTCTGATGTTGCCGCCCTTTATTGAGCCACACATTCATCTCGACTCAGCCCTGACAGCAGGAGAACCACGCTGGAATGCGTCGGGAACGCTCTTTGAGGGCATCGAAATATGGTCGGAGCGCAAGAAGCGGCTGGATAAGGCAGACGTGATGGCGCGGGCATCCGAAGCGATTCACCGGCTTGCGGTGCACGGCGTTCAGTTCGTGCGCACCCATGTCGACAGTACCGATCCTTCGCTGGTGGCCATGGAGGCCATTCTGGAACTTCGCGAAACATTGCGTGGCGTCGTCGATATCCAGGTGGTTGCCTTCCCACAGGATGGCATTATGAGCAGCCCCGGCAGCGCTCAGCTGCTGGAGCAGTGTCTGCGCATGGGCGCAGACGCCGTTGGCGCCATTCCGCACTACGAATTTACACGCGAATACAGCGTCGAATCGCTGAACCTGGTCATGAAGCTGGCCGAAAAGTACGGCGCACTGGTCGATGTGCATTGCGATGAGATCGACGACGAAGCCTCGCGCGGGCTCGAAACGCTGGCCTGCCGCGCACTCGAAAGCGGTCTGAAGTCGCGTGTGACAGCCAGCCACACGACGGCGATGCACAGCTACAACAATGCCTATGCGGCGAAGCTGTTTCGCCTTCTGCGCCTGTCGGAAATTAACTTCATTGCCAACCCGCTGATCAATACGCATTTGCAGGGGCGCCTCGACACGTATCCAAAACGCCGCGGTGTCACAAGGGTCAGAGAATTGCTTGCCAACGGCAACCATGTGGCCTTCGGACATGATGATATTTTTGACCCCTGGTACCCACTCGGCAACGGCCAGCCGATGGACGTCATTCACATGGGCATCCACGTCACCCAGAGCATGGGCTATGACGAAATCATGCAAAGCTACCGATTCTGCACCTGGGAAGCTGCGCATTGCCTAAATCTGAGCCCGACAGACTACGGCATCCGCGAGGGCAATGCCGCCAACTTTATTATCCTGAATGCAAAACACTGGTACGAAGCCCTGAATGTTCGAGCCGAGGTTTTGCTGTCGGTTCGCAATGGAAAAGTCATCGCACGGACATCGCCACGCCAGGCGGAGTGTCTGATTCCCTGGCTAAGCAAATAGAACGCAAAAGCAATTCCTTGTGGGGGCAACGCCCCCTGCGCCGCTATCGCACTCGCCTTATCACTGACGGCCTGTCGCGGCGTCGAAATGGTGCAGATTCCAGGAAGCAAGGAAGCGTGGAAGGGAGCGTACTTCGTACGTGACCGACCACAGCGACGCCGCTGACGACAACGATGCACATTTTGGCGAGCGCGATACGCGTCTACCCCCTAAAGCGGGGCCTCAGTCGCCGGCCCCGCAACGCCCCGCTTTTTTCTTTTTTGTGGGGGAACCAGTTCCCCCACACCCCCTGCAATGCTGCTGCATTGTTTTGGGGGACAGCCGACAGCTGATAATTTTTAGATACCGAAGCGATGGTGATGATATACTGAGACCAGATATTTTTGACTGATATCTAATGCCTTGGAGTATGTCATGCGAGAGAAGAAAACTCAGGACAACATTCAAAGTCTGAAATCACAGCCAACCCTCGACAAAAAACAGACTCGTGGCAAAACGGCAGTGCCTAAGATTGATGACGCCAGATTAACCACCGAACGCAGCGTCGAGGCTCAAAAGCGCGAAGCACTTGGCGGCAAGGCTCAGAAGAATGCTGTTGGCAGGGGTAAATCTGTTGCGGAGGCCAAAGCGCCAGAGGCTGCTGCAGGGGGGCAACAGGGCCATTCGACCCATGACAAAGATGCTTCTCAAGATGCACAAGGTGTTGTTGCAAATACGGCCCCCCCCCTCCCCTCCGAGGCACCCTCTTTGGAAAGGGGGCTGGGTGAGACATCTGCAAAGGCCGTTGCCTCGCCCGATATCGGGCAATCTGTCCCCCAGCATGCCGAAAAGACCACGATTGCAGTCGAGGAATCGGTTGTAGGGGCGACCTGTGGTCGCCCGTCCCATGATGCCAGCGACACCTCTGTAGGGGCGGCCATTGGCCGTCCGTCTCACGAGAACAAAGCCGATGCAGATGTCAAAGGTGGCAAATCGGATAAGGCACCAGCCATCGGAGGTACGGTGGCGATTCCTGCGGCCAAGCAGCCTAACCTTGGTGATGGTGCCGTGGGTCGGTGGGCTGCACCGGGCATGACGGGGCGTCTTAAGGCATTTTCGAAATTGGGCGAGGGTTTAGGGGCAGACGCCGGGCAGGCGTTCGACGATAGTGATGCCAAATTGCCCGATGAGGGTAAGGCAGAAAAGAAGGCGGATGACAGCGCTGCGCAAAAGGCCAGGGCCGGCGAAGGCGCAACAATGGTCATGATTGCCGCACAAAATCGCCAATCACCCGAGTTGAAGGCTCCCCAGCAGGTGGCGGTCAAGATGGCGGGTTCGGATGATGCTTTGGGTGCCAAACCGCCTGTCGAGGCAGATTTGTCGGCCATTGAGACGGCCGCTCAGTCGGCCGATTCCGAAGCGGTGGCAGCTCAGATGGACGGTGCTACGGCACATGCCGACATCGACCGAACGCTCGAAACACGAGGTTTTACCGACGTCGTTGCCGAGACAATCGACATCGAAAAACCTGAGTACAAGGCATCTGGCGATATTGATGCGCAGGATCTGGACCTTGTCGAGGGCGAGGCTGCGGAGATTCTGGACGCAAGCGAATTCGCCGAGCAAAATGTCGATAGCCTGAAGGCAGCACAGGAAAGCGAAAAGCAGGCCTACGAGGCGCATGCAAACTCTGTCGATGACTCGGTCACACAATACGACACCGATGCGGCGGTGGCGCGCGACAAAGCGCATGCCGACGAAGAGGCCGAAGTTACGCAACATGGACAGGAACTTAACAGCCAGCTCGACAGCGAGAAGGCGGGTTTTGACAGCGAGATCGAGGGGAAAGCGGCCGAAGCCAAGGCGGACACAGATGCTGCGCGCGCCGAAATCGATGCCGAAAAGGCCCAGACGCAATCGAAGGTCGATGCCGAGTACGATGCGGCCAAGCAGGAAGAAAGCGCTGCTGCGAAAGAGGGCGAGAATAAGAAGAAATCGTTGCTTGAAAGAGCCGCCGATGCCCTTAAACAAGTCGGCGACTGGCTCAAGTCCAAGGTTAAGGCGATTTTCGACAAGGCTCGCCAGCTCATCGACAAGTTGGTCGAGGGCTTTATCAACTTTGTGGCGAAGATTAACAAAGATTTGGCCGACAAGCTTCGTGCGCTTTACGATGCCCTCAAGAGCTTGGTGTCCAAG
>Ga0209737_10001215_pt1 | contig 18938 bp, 21 predicted proteins | sample TergutCu122P3_FD_187284 | JGI IMG/M metagenome (GOLD analysis project Ga0209737, IMG submission 187284) | Cubitermes ugandensis P3 segment gut microbial communities from Kakamega Forest, Kenya - Cu122 P3 (SPAdes) (version 2) | ecosystem: Host-associated > Arthropoda: Insects > Digestive system...
TTCCGTTAAACTTATGCCCATCAAAATGAACTTTCAATTTACTCAAGGCAGCCGCAATGTGATTGCAGAAATTTTGTTTGCAAAAGAGATGATAGAAGTTTAATTTTGTGTGAATTTGGGCGCATTTCCCACAATGATTTTCTGCAAATTCGGGTCTAAATGCTTGGCGTAAATTGTAGTCATCTCCAAAGAATGATGGTCTGCGAGTTGCTGCACAGACAGCGGGTCAATGCCGCTTTTAAGCATCTCAAAAATGCCGCTATCTCTTAAAGAGTATTGCTGCATTTCTTTTGGAAGCCCAAGTTTGTCTCTCATCCGAGCCCAAAACTTGTGCATATAATCATTGGAAAGTTTCGTTTTCGCAGGCTCTAAATTCTTTCCAAAAACGTAACAACTTGAAGAATAAGTTTGAAGATTAAATTTTGCAAAATCATCGATAATATCCGCTGTCATCGGAACTATACGTTCTTTGCCGTTCTTAGATACATCTTTCCGGACTGTTATTTGCCCTTTCGCAATAGAAATATCCGATATTTGTAACCCCCGAATTTCTTTTGGACGAAGCAACGTATTATAGATAAGTTTGAGCATTAGTAAGTAATTCGGGTTGTTTTCCTGCAAATATTTAGTTATTTCTTCGCGTGTTTTTTCAGGTACTAAAATACGAGTTTTATCCTCTTTCTTTTTAGACTTGATTTTAGCAAAGTGGTTTTCTTTGCAATAACATTTTTCAACCATCCAAGAAAAAAACACTCTCCCAACTTTTATATAGTTGTTAAAAGTTTTGTTAGACATACTTTCTCCACCACGACCCTTACGCTCATTATAAACGTAATCCATAAATTTAGCAACAAGTGCGTGAGTAATCATAGAGGAATAAATGTTGGGAGATACCTTTTCAATCCATTCGCAAAATATACTTACAAATGAATTGTAAGAGCGGCAAGTATCAGGGCGAGTATTACGTTTTGTTTCCTCAATATATTTCTCCGCCACCTCTTTCAAAGGTGTGTACAAACGCGAATCTTCGCCCATAAAGTAGGGATTCCATCCTGTTGAAAGTTTCATGTTCAGCGCAACAATAATATTATTGATGTGCCTTTTGGCTTCCATCTTTGATGGGTAACGCATAAGTAACCTTTGCAGTTTAATTTTTTTCCGGGCTAAAATTTGCGTTTGTGGATTTTCCACATAATACTCAATAATCCAACCGGATTTATTGGTTTTTAACGTTGCCGGCAAGTAATTTGCGGCAGAATAAGCAGTTGATACTGCTAAGCGAGATGATTGAATTGACATTTTTTTTTTAGATTTGTGGGAAATCCAAAAATTTCTACTTTGTCTCGTTTCTGTCCCGATTTAACGGCGAAAGCCAACAATATGTTGTTACATATTGTTGGCTCACAATGCCTTGTGGGCATTTGTACCGCGTAGGGGATTCGAACCCCTGATCTTCAGGATGAAAACCTGATGTCCTGGGCCAGCTAGACGAACGCGGCGCTTTGCTGAATGAGGCGGCAAAAATATATTTTTTTCGTTTAATCCAGCATTATTGAAAAAGTTTTTGCAAAAAGAAGATTATCAGTATGATAAAACTCTAAACTGTTCCGCCAATCTCTCCGAAATACTTGTAAAAGTACGGTATTGTTTCAATTCCTTTGTATAAATGCGCCAACTTAAAACTTTCGTTGGGCGAGTGAATGGCATCCTCTTCCAAGCCAAAGCCAAGCAGTATGGATTTGATTCCGAGAATCTTATCAAAACCTGCAATGATGGGAATACTACCGCCGCTTCTTGTGGGGATGGGCTTCTTTCCGTAAGTCTGTTCAAATGCCATTTCGGCTGCTTTGTACGCCGGCATATCAATCGGGGAAACATAAGCGTTGCCGCCGTGGTGCGGGGTAACTTTTACTTTCACGCATTTGGGCGCAATTCCCTCAAAATGTTCTTTGAAAAGTGCTGCAATTTTGTCGGGGTCTTGGTTGGGCACAATACGCATAGAAAGTTTTGCGAAAGCTTTTGAGGGGAGCACTGTTTTCGTACCTTCGCCGGTATAGCCGCCCCAAATGCCGCATAAATCGAAAGAGGGACGAATACCCACGTGCTCCATCGGTGTAAACCCTTCTTCGCCCCACAGTTCCTCAACATCGATAGCTTCTTTATACGCTTTCACATCAAAGGGGGCTTGTGCCATCATAGCACGCTCCTCATCGGAAACTTCTAAAACATCATCGTAAAAACCCGGGATAGTATTCCGGTTTTTCTCATCAGTAATAGAAGCCACCATTTTACACAAAATATTGATAGGATTGGCAACCGCACCACCAAACAATCCGGAATGTAAATCACGATTGGGACCGGTAACTTCTACCTCCAAATAGGTTAATCCTCTTAATCCTACGGTAATAGAGGGTGTATTCGAGTCAATCATACTGGTGTCGGAAACTAAAATCACATCGGCTTTTAGTTTATCTTTGTTGGCTTCGCAAAATCCGTAGAGATTTTTACTGCCTACTTCTTCTTCGCCTTCAAACATAAACTTCACATTGCAAGTGAGTTGATTTGTTTTTACCAAATATTCAAACGCTTTTGCGTGCATAAAGGATTGCCCTTTATCGTCGTTTGCGCCGCGACAGTAGATTTTTTCGTCAACAATAGTGGGTTCAAACGGCTGGGTTTTCCACAGTTCCATGGGTTCAACAGGCATTACGTCGTAATGGGCATACACTAAGACGGTGGGTGCGTTTTGGGCAATCATTTTCTCGGCATATACTACTGGTGCACCCTTTGTGGGATGAATTTCAGCGGTATCGCAACCGGCAGCGAGCAACAGTTCTTTCCAGCGTTCCGCGCATTTTACCATATCGGGCTGATGTTCCGCTTTTGAACTTACCGATGGGATTCTTAATAATGAAAAAAGTTCGTCTAAAAAACGCTCTTTGTGGGTTTCGATGTAGGTTTTTAAATCGTTCATAAATATAATTTTGGGTTTGTAAAAATATCAAAAATATTCACCAATCACATACAAAGGTACATTTGTCATCCATTTCTCGTCTTTATAATCAGTTAAAGAAGTTCTTATTGCTGTTTTGGGTTGAAATTTTTGGCAGAAGAGTTTAAAACTTTTTGCTCTCAAATTCACTCCAGCTTTCACTTCAACAGGTATAATATCATCTTCTTCATTTTGAACTACAAAATCAATTTCATATTTACTGTTGTCAAATGGAAAATAGTGTATGGATAGTTCTTCTTTTAATTTTAATTGTTGATATACAAATTGCTCGGTAAGAGCACCTTTAAATTCAGTGAAAACAATGTCGCCATTAATTAATGTGTTGGCATTGAGTTTTGACATCGCTGCAAGAAGTCCTATATCATTATGGTACAGTTTAAAAGCAGATAACTCCTGATAGGCAACAAGAGGCAATGCCGGCTTTGAGACACTGTAAATTTTGTGCAACAAGCCTGAATCTACAAGCCATTGAATAGCCAACTCAAAATCTTTGGCACGCGCTCCATCTTTTATTACGCCATAAATGAACTTCTTGTTTTCTTTTGCCAACTGAGTGGGAATACTCTCCCAAACCATATTGATACGGGGTAGAATCTCTTTCGAGGCATGTTTTGAAAAATCGTTTTTGTAAGCATTTAGGATGCTATTTTGAATTACTCTTACTTGTTTCCAATCTCTGTGTTGCGAAAAATGATATACAACTTCAGGCATTCCTCCCACATAAAAATAATACCTAAGGTAGTTTATCAGCTTTGTATTAAATGAATTAAGCAATTCCCACTCACGTTTTTCAATTAATTCTACGATTCCGTTTTCTCCCATTGCAAGCAAAAATTCAATAAAATTAAGTGGGTAAAGTGTCAAGAAATCTACTTTTCCTACAGGAAATGATTCATTGGGATGTATATTGATGCCTAATAGTGAGCCCGCAGCTATCATTTGATATTCAGGTGCTTTTTCATAAAAATATTTCAACGCAGTAATTCCTTGCGGCGCAGCCTGAATTTCATCAAAAACAATCAAAGTATCCTCAGCCGTAATTTTTAACGAGGAGTAAGCATTTAGCAAAGTTATGATTCTGTCGATGTTAAAATCATCTTGAAAAATATTTTTTGGGGCATCCTTATCTTCAAAATTCAGATACACCATCTTCTTATACTCTGTTTTGCCAAACTCTTTGAGAAGCCAGGTTTTTCCAACTTGTCTCGCACCCAAAAAAAGAAGTGGTTTCTTATACATATTTAATTTCCACTTAATCAATTCTTTAATATTTGCTCTATACATTTTTTCTGACTTATATTTGCTAATTCAATACACTTTTTCTGACATAACTTCGCCGCGAAAATACATTTTTTCTGACATAAAATAATAAAATCACTTCTTTTACGTCTTTTTTAAACCTCATTTCGTCTTATGGAAAAACCGACTCAAAAGATGCCCGAATTTCTGCTGTATATCAACAAATATCGAGACCAACTTGTGAATCACGCTTTCTACCGGATTGGCGACTTTGAAGAAGCAGAAGATATTGTGCAAGATGTATTTGTGAAAGTTTACGCCCAAAACCTCTACACCAAGTTAGAAACCCCGGAACACTATCTATATAAAATGACTATGAACGCCTGCCTCGATTTTTTGCGTAAACAGCAATCGAAACACAAAATGCAACAGTATTTTGAAACTGAAGCACAAGACGGACTGGAAAATGATGCCGTCCGAAATATTAAAATGAGAGAAGAATTTGTTCGAATTAACAAAATACTGAACATACTCCCCAAAAAACAGGCTGAAGTAGTGCGTTTTAGAATTATCGATGAACTTAGCTTTAAAGATATTTCATCCATTCTTCGCAAGCCGGAAAGTACTGTTAAATCAAGATATCAATATGCCATCAATAAATTAAAAAATTATGAACTGTAAACAAATTGAAGAAACACTGAAGCCGAAAATAAAAATTTGCGCTTCTGAAAATTTTAATCAAAACATTATTAACAAATTAAAAAAGGAGGACCAAAAAATGAAAAAAAGAGTTCCGTTTTATTTAAAAGTAGCCGCCGCCATTCTGGTGCTCTTTGCGGCTTCATTTTCACTATTATTCTTTAGCAAAAATTCTCAGTCACAGGTTTCTGCAACTCCAGTGAACAAAATTCTATCCGAATCCATTGTAGCGTTTCAAAAAAACAAAACTATGTGTATCGAAATGGAAGTGAGAACATTGGCGCATGACAACTTCGCACTTATCGGTACGGAATACGATTTTGTACGTCACCAGATTTGGGTTGATTTTTCTTCTAACAGGTGGTTTATCGAAAAACCCGGAAGAATTGCACTCTTTGATGGGAAAAATCAGTATCTGTACATAAAAACCCTGGATTATGTTATCAAAGCGGGAGCAAATGCCGGTTTTACGGAGTGGTTTCAAATCTTTTTTACCCCTGATAAAATATTGGAAATTGAAAAAGAAAGGGCAAAAAAAGATGAATCTAATTATGAAATAATTGAAAGAGAAACCCAAATCGTTTTAACCGTGAAACAAAAGGCGCAGGGAGATTTTACCAACGATTATCTATATAATAAGTCGGTAATAGAATCCGATAACAAACGGGTTTTTTATTTCGACAAAGAGAGTTCTCAATTAGAAGGTTTTGAATTATATATAGTGGAAAACAATAAGGATGTATTAGTAATGCGCACCACAGCTGTTTATTACAATGATTTTGGAAATTACAATATCTTTTCCTCAAAAATGTTTGGCAGGATAATCATCAAGGATATTTCAGATTTAGAGCCCAAAAAAGATAAAGATTTACAAAACAAATCTCCGGAAGAGATTGCTCGTATTTTTTTAGAAGCATTGAGCAGAAAAGACAGGGAAACCGTTGAGAAAATATATCCGGGTTGTGATAAGCAATTTAAGAAAGAATTTGAAAGATTGGAACTTATCTCTATTGGAACATCGTTTAAATCAGGAAAATATGCCGGTGTTTTCGTTCCTTACGCCATTAAACTAAAAAATGGTTACGTTAAAAAGTGGAATTTAGCATTGAGGAACGATAATGCACAAAAGATGTGGGAGTTTGATGGAGGGATGTAGCCTATTACATTCCGCCATCGCAAACAATCACTTGTCCGGTTACATAATCTGCAAGGTCGGAGGCAAGAAATAAGGCGGTGTTTGCCACATCTTCCGGCTTTCCGCCCCGACGTAGCGAAATAGTTTTGAAATAGGCATCTTTGACTTCCTGAGACAGCACCTGCGTCATTTCGGTCTCAATAAATCCGGGAGCAATCACATTGCAACGAATATTACGGCTACCTAACTCCTTGGCAATCGATTTGCTAAGTCCGATAATTGCCGCTTTTGAAGCCGAGTAATTCGCCTGCCCCGCGTTGCCCGATATTCCAACCACAGAACCAATATTGATGATGGAGCCTCTTCTTTGTTTTAATAAATAGGGTTGCAACGCTTTCACGTGATTGAATACCGATTTAACATTCACGTTCATCACTAAATCCCAGTCGTTTTCCTGCATTCTCAAAAGCAGTGTATCTCTGGTAATTCCGGCATTATTCACTAAAATATCAATAGATTCAAAAGTTTCTAATGCTTTTTTCACAGCGAGTTCTGTAGCCGTGAAATTACTCACGTCGTAAGCCAAAAACAGTGCTTTAACGCCGTGTTTTTCAATCTCTTTCGTTGTTTCAATTACCGTTTCATTTTCAACGAGGTCTGTAAAAATAATATTTGCACCTTGTTGGGCAAAAGTGAGCGCAATTTGTTTGCCTATTCCGCGCGCCGCGCCGGTAATAAAGGCGGTTTTGTTTTCAAGTAACATACAATATCATTTAAAGATTTAAAATTTAAGATTTAAGATTTAAGGATTTACGATATGAGATATGAGATGTGAGATGTGAGATGTGAGATGTGAGATATGCTATATGAGATTTGTGATTTATATGCTTAAAAATGAAAATATTAATAATTGTCAATTGTTAATTGTCAATTGTTCGTTGTTCATCGTTTTTTTAGTAAAGGAAAGGGGTAGGAGGTCGGCGGCAGATTTTACAACATAGATATCTCCTTTTTCTGCTGCCATAATAATTTCAATAGGTTTGTCAAATTTAGTTTCATATTCTAAAAGTGTTTGGCGGCACCCTCCGCAAGGGGGAACAGGCTGACTTAGTTCAACTTCATTTCCGATAGCGGTAATTGCAATTTTCGCGATAGGAGTATTTGGAAATTGAGCAGAAGCAAAAAACAGCGCAACCCGCTCTGCGCACATTCCCGATGGATAAACCGCATTCTCCTGATTATTACCTGAAACAATTTTACCATCTGCTAACAATACGGAAGCCCCCACTCTAAATTGCGAATAGGGAGCATACGCCTGAAGTGCTGCATTATGCGCAACTTTCAATAAATCAGCATCCTCTGCCTGCAAATTACTCCTGTCGGAAATTACTCTAATTTCAGTTTGGATTATCATAATTATTAGTGTCTTCGTTTATTTCATTTTTATTCGGCAAAGATATTCCTTTAAACTTACAAATGACTTTCGTTTTTGAAAAAAGGTAAAGTTCGTCTCTTTCAATCAGATAATGTGTAATATCGTCTTTAATGGCTTTTGTAAAATTCTCTTCCAAAGTCATATCAAAACAATATTTCTTTGTGGCACCCAAATAGTCGATTTTTAACTTTTTTTTACCGTAACTAAATTCCCCAAAAAAGAGGTTGCATCCAAAATTACCTGACAGTTTATAGGACTCATTAAAAACAATAAAAGCAGTATCAATATTCTGAGTAACAGAACGTTCATACAACTCTTTCAATACCCATTTGGTACCACACAGAGGAAGATTATCGTTATTTTTCTCTCTTTTCCCTGAAATGAAGACTAATAGCGAGACTACAATAATGGAAAGGAAGATGAGTTTTTTGAACATTACCGTCAAAATATTTATCTATTAAAAACTTCAAAAAAATGAAATTATTTCATTCAGGTTAAGTTTCTTTTGTTCGCCGGTTTCCATATTTTTCAGTGTGTAAAGCGATTCGGACATCTCCTCTTCGCCTGCCATAATTACGAATGGGATTTTCTTAGCATTGGCGTAACTCATTTGTTTTCCGATTTTTGCTTGTTCGGGATAGATTTCTGAGGGGATTCCGTTGTTACGCAGTTCTGTAAGCGCTTTTAATGCGTAAAGTTCCTCTTTTTCGCCGAAATTCAGGAAAAGTACCTTTACAGGTGTCCCTATTTCGATGGGGAAGAGGTTGCATTCGTTCAAAATGTCGAAAATACGTTCTGCGCCGTAAGAGATACCTACTCCCGACATCTCTTTCAGTCCGAAAATTCCGGTAAGGTCATCGTAACGTCCTCCGCCTGAGATGCTTCCCATTGCGGCGTTGGTGGCTTTTACTTCAAAAATGGCACCTGTGTAGTAGTTCAATCCGCGTGCCAGCGTAATGTCCAATTCGGGTTCAACAATTCCAAGTTCTCGACAATAGTTGAAAACGGTTTTTAGTTCTTCTACACCTTTCATCCCCACTTCACTGTTATCAAAAAAACGTTCTAAAAACCTTAATTTTTCTTCATTATTCCCTTTAAAATCGAAAAAAGGCTCCATTTTGGAAATCGCTTTTTCAGGTATTTCACGTTCTCTTAATTCGCTGAGAACATTCTCTTTTCCAATTTTGTCAATTTTATCAATGGCCACACAAATATCGGTAATCTTTTCGGGCAATTCAATGATTTCCGCAATTCCTGAAAGGATTTTACGGTTATTCATTTTTATAACCACGGGTATTTTAAGCGCGTCAAATATTTCGTATGTAATTTGTAGTAATTCAACTTCTTGCAGTAACGATTTTGTTCCAATTACATCCACATCGCACTGGTAAAACTCTCTGTATCTTCCTTTTTGGGGTCTGTCGGCGCGCCACACCGGTTGCATTTGATAACGCTTGAAAGGAAACACAAGTTTATCGCGATGCTGCACCACAAAACGGGCGAAAGGAACTGTTAAATCGTAACGAAGTCCCTTTTCGCAAATTTTCGGGGCAATTTGATTGGGGTTTCCATCCTGAAAATCCACTCCTGCCATAAAATCCCCCGAATTTAATATTTTGAATAAAAGTCTATCCCCTTCCTCGCCATATTTGCCCATTAAAGTGGAAAGGTTTTCCATTGAGGGAGTTTCTATAGGAAGATAGGCATACTTTTCAAACACTTTTCGTATAGTGTTGAAAATGTAGTTTCTTTTTACCATCTCTTCCGGTAGAAAATCACGGGTACCTTTGGGAATTGCAGGTTTTGTTTGAGACATAGTCTTAATTTAAGATTTAAAATTTAAGATTAAATAGTTCAAAAGTGCAGCAAATTAATAATTAATATTTAATAATTAACATTTATCTCCGGTATTCGTACATAAAAATTGATGCTGCTATTGCTGCATTTAACGATTCTGGAGTTGATTTGGTATGTGTATGGTTTGGAATCATAATTTTTTTATCAATGTGTGGTAACAACGTTGGTGAAACTCCGTGACTTTCGCTACCGATAATCACGATGTCGTTATTGTTAAAAGATTGATTGTGAATTGATTCTCCATTCATAAACAAACCATAAATATTTCTTTCTTTTTGGGTTGAAATATATTGTAAAATATTGGAATACACTATTTTAACTCTCGTGAAAGACCCCATTGTGGCTTGAATAACTTTCGGATTTGTATATTCCACGCAATCCTCCGAGCACAAAATTTGTTCAAACCCAAACCAGTCTGCAGTACGGATAATAGTTCCCAAATTTCCCGGGTCTCTTAGTGAATCTAAAATCAACAGAGGTTTATCATCCGTAAGCTCTTCTATTTTAAATTGTTTCTTTTTAACAATGCACAACATTTCCGATGGCGTGTTGAAACAACTGATTCGTTCCATCTCTTTTTCGGAAACTTTTGTGCAGAGGTTGTTTTTTACCACAAAGTGCACAAAGGGTTTTTCACAAAGAGCACTATTTAATGTTGTGTCCTTTGTGCATTCTTTGTGTTCCTTGTGGTTAAAGTCAGGTATATTAAAGCGCTCTGTTACATAATATTTTACAACTTCAAAATCCGATTGCAAGGCTTCGAGGCAAGATTTCACTCCTTCCACTAAAAAGAGCCCCTGCTCATCACGGTGTTTTTTGTGATGCAGCAATCGAATTTGTGAAATAGTGGTTTTCGATATCATTATTTGGCTACTCCTACACTTTGACCCAAGATGGCTTTTCCGTTATATTTCAACAGTTCCTGCAGTTTATCACGGTGAACACTGCCCAGCGCGCAGGTTGCCAATCCTTCTGATGCACAGTATAAATACACGTTCTGACTAATATATCCGCTATCGGTTCCTCCGTACAAATCCTTGGCTTCTTGGCTAAAACCTTCCATTTTATCGTAATTGGCGACAAAAATAAGCATAAGCGGACACTCCTGAAATCTCTCTTGTGAGGCACCTTTGGTACGGTGGTCGCCGGCAGCAATCAGTCTAAGAATATGTTCTTTAGGTTCGTAAAGATAGGCACCCTCTTTGTTAAGCACATAGATATCAATTTCTTGTGCATTTCTTGCAGTGGGGGCAGTGCGTCTGCCATCTTCACGGTTAACACCCGATGCCGCCCAAAGTAGATTGGATAGTTGTTGTTTAGTAAGTTCCTGTTGCGAAAAATCACGGTTGGTTTTGCGGTTTGCTAATGCCTCCATCAGCGGCATCCCTCCCTTTTTTTGCGGCGGAAGCAGTTTTACATCTTGAGCATTCATTGATAGTGTTAACATTGTGGTTAAAATTAAAATAAAAAACTTTTTCATCATTATTATGGTTATTTTGGGTTAATAATTCGTTGTAACATAAGTACATCTTCAAAGCCGTGTTGCGTTTTTCTCCACTCTTTTTTAATCCCGATTACAGAAAACCCGCACTTTTCAAACAATTTTAAACTAATTGTATTATTACTCACGATATTACAATACACCTGATGAAGATGCAGGGTGTTAAAAAGATAGGTAACGGCTAATTCAATTGCCTCTGTACCAAACTCTTGGTTTCTGAAATTTTTATCAATCAAAATCCCTATTCCCGCCCTGCTGTTTAGAAAGTCAATATCAAAAACATCTAAAATTCCAACGGTTTGTTTGGTATTAAGAATGTTAATCATAAATCTTACCTGTTTGGCAGAAAAAATATCCTCCTGCGCGCTATCCACAAACTGTTTGAGGGTATATTTGGAGTAGGGAGTTAAAGTTTGACTGATTTGCCATATTTCAGGGTCATTTTCCCATTGGTAAAGCAACTCTACATCAGAGGGTTCCAAAGCGCGTAAGAAAATTTTCTGCCCAAAAAGAAACATAAATTTAGTTTAAGGTTTAAAGTTTAATGTTCAATAGTTCAATAGTTCAATAGTTCAAAAATTCTTACGGTCTTACGCTCTTACGCTCTTACGGTCTTCAAAAAATCTCTTCACAATCCGTAGTTTATGCGTATAGAGTTCGTTTTGTTTGTTATAGATTCCAGTGGTGTCTAAATGGTCAATTTTTACAAACCCACTGCTATGCAGTATTTTATCTTTTCCGCAGATGATACCCGTATGAATAATTTTACCCTCTTCATTGTCGAAAAACGCCACATCGCCCACCTGCCATTCGGTTGCAAAATCTATTTGAACTCCGTGATTTACCTGTTGGGAGGTGTCTCTGGGTAGTGAAATGCCAATACTTTTGAACGCTAACTGTACCAATGCAGAACAGTCTATTCCGGCAGGCGTTCTTCCTCCCCACAAATAGGGGGCACGCAAAAATCCAGATGCAAATCTCAGTAACACAGTTTGTTGTCCCGATAGGGTAGGGGATTGTGGAAAAACAGGTTCTTTCGGCAGTTCAATCAAAAAAATAGCATTTCCCAATATCAACATATTGTCTTTAGGATATGGAAAAGATGACCCCATAAAAACAGGAAAAGTAACGTTGGTTTCAAACTCTTTGATAAAAATAAGGTAGTCGGTTACAAAATATTTCTTTAGTGATGAATATTCGGCGGCATCTTTTTCGTGCATCTCGTTCCATAATCTCTTATCAATAAAGCCTTCGTAACCACAGTCGAAAGTCTTAATTTTCAACCAATCGTCAACAACTTCTTCCACCTGATACGCATCCCCAAACAGCAACTGCGAAACCAACTGCGATGTATGGCAGGGTTTTTCTCTCATTGAGATTTGTGAAAGATGACATACTCCGAATTTCATTGTAGTTTATTATGATTTAAAGATTTAAAGATTTAATGATTCAATCGTCATTTGAATTTTAAATTTTTAAATCTTTGAATTTTTGAATATTTGAATTTAAAAGGGCAAATCATCTCCTCCCGGACCCTCATCCGTAAAGGTGTCAAACTCCTGGGGGAGTTCTCCGGTTGGGGCAGTTGTTGCCTGTGGTGGTGCGGATTGTGGGGCTTGCGGATTGGTGGTTACCGCTTCTAACTTGTAGGCTTTCACGTCGGTGTACCATTTGCCGTTAAATTCGCGCGATTCCAAGTCGAAACTCATCACCACTTTATCGTCAATGTTGAGAGTTTCCAGCACGGCGGTGCGTTCGCCCCACATATTTGCACAAATTTTTCGGGGAAACTGCTCCAGCGTTTCGATTACAAATTCCTGTTTTTGCCAACTGTTTCCGGTCTTACTTATTCCCGACTGCATAGGCATTTTTAAAATGAGTTTTCCAATGATTTCCATAAATGTTTAAATATCTTGTTTTTAAAAATTAATTTGATGATTTTTCACGAGGTTGCAAATTTAGTTTTTTATTCTTGAATTGTAAATTAATCTATTATTTTAATCGAATCATAGGATCTATACAGTACAATTTCCCATTATTGTCTTTCACAAAATTACGTGGTGCGAGGTCACTAATAATGTATCCCTCTATGACAAATGTACCATCTTGTATTACAAATCCCTTTCGTTTCATATAATTATCTATTTCTTCTTGTGTGGGCCGAGGATTTTTACTGTCTATGAAAATTTGCCTTGTAATAAAATAAAAACCCTCTTCATCTATTTCGTGGGAATAGGTAAAGCCAACCAACTCGTATGCTGTTTCAGGAAAAATAGTATTATGCAATGTGACTCTGTGATCTAAAAAATCAAGAGGAGTCTCGCTGTAAGCGCGGTAATTAACTAATTTCAAAACAAATTTTCCATCTTTGTCCAAGTATACATCTGATTCGGCACCGGAGCCCAAATATTTAAAATTTTCTTTTATGCTTTTAACGGCAAACCAACAATCATTTTTCTGTGCATATTCGGTTAGCCGCCCCTCATGTGCTCTAAAATCTGTTTCTTGGCTTCTTCGTAAGATTTCGGTCGCTTCGACATTTCGTAAACCGCCAAAAGCCCTTCCTTCCTTGAGAGCCAATAAAAGTCGCTCAACTCCGGGAATACTCCCAGAGTTTTTAAGTTGTCCGTCCATTCTAACTGTTTTTTTAATTCTTCCGAAGTCATTTTCTTTGAATTATTGATATGATAATCTATTTTTTCGCTGATTATTTTAAATCGCAAAAATACATCTTTTTTCAAAAAAGGTTAAAGTCTTATAAAATTGCCACTGAAACGGTTAAAAAAATGCCAATCAAAGATTTAGATAAGTAAATAATATATTTCAACTGCTGACGTTCTACAATTGTCTAATTAAAGTTTAATAAATATGAGAAAAACATTAATTTTAGCAATCATCTTAATTGCAACAGTAACTATCTCTTTGGCACAGCCAAGAGCTATTGGTGGTCGTTTTGGATATGGAGTAAGCCCTTCATATCAACATTCTATTGGCGAGAAAAATATGCTTCAGGTGGATATAGATTTTTTGGGGTTTTATTGGGGCATACAACCAACTGTAACATACAACTGGATTTTTCCAATTAATTCCTGGAATAAGCCGGGTTCGTGGAATTGGTACGCCGGTGGAGGTGTAGCCGGAAGTGTATATTGGAGGAGTGCAAAGAATCAGGGTACTTTAGGAGCTGCAGGTATGATTGGGGTAGAGTATAATTTCAAATTTCCTCTGCAACTTGCTGTTGAATATAGACCGGTAGTCGGACCATGGATTAGTTCACGAAAAATTGATGATATAATTCGTTATTATTCGGGTTTTAACTACGCAGGGCTACTTGGGGGTGGATTTGCAGTTCGCTATAAGTTCTAATTGCCTGCGTGAAGTCGCCATGCTATATTACCAATATTGAAGTGTGAGCCATATCTTGAACGATAATAACGTACATTACTCAGTTTGCCCATTTGTCTATACGTTCGTTTAATTCGTCAAAAAATTCATCTACCGTACAAACTCCGCCACATTCGGCAACTGCCTCTGCCATTGTTCTTCTTCTCGGCATTGGCTCCTCTATGGTAACATAAGGCAAAGTTCGCGCAAAATCAACAAAACTTTGGGAAAAATTGTTGTCTTCTACTCTCATATAAATCATAATCGTATCTTTTTTACTTCGGCAAAAATAATAGAAATCCAGAATAAACAAATGATATTAAGAAAAAAAACGTTTCTTTGCAGGTACTATTAACAGAATACCAATATGATAATAAAAGTAGAAAACCTGCAATTTTCTTATGGAGCACATCGGGTGCTAAATGTCTCAAACGTTGTGTTTGAACAGGGAAAAATATATGGAATAGTTGGAAAAAACGGCGTGGGAAAAACCACCTTTTTTAAGGCTCTGACAAATATTATTACCAATTACACCGGTCAGGTGCTGATTGATGGAGCGAACATTAAGAAAAACCTCTTCGCCCTGTCTAAAGTTGGGATTGTGTTGGACGATATGGAGTTGTATAAAAGTCAGACAGGCTTGTTTAATTTGCGTTATTTCGGCGGATTACGGGGCGGTTTTGACGAAACTCGCGCACTGCAACTTGCTCAGGAATTGGAAATAGCCGACAGTATCAACAAAAAAGTGAGCGCCTATTCGCTCGGAATGAAGAAAAAACTCATCCTGCTGATTTCGCTGATGAATGATGCCGAAATTCTGATTTTTGACGAACCCTTTCGCGGACTTGATGTTAAAAGCGTAAATTGGTTTAAGAATTATCTGCTTGGCTTAAAAAAACAGGGTCGTATGATTTTAATTTCAAGTCACGTGCAAGAAGATATTGAAACGCTTTCAGACACCGTGCTCATAATGAACAACGGCGATTTTTGCCATACTTTTGATTTGAAAAATACCGAGCAGGATTACGTGTATCGGGTGGATGTGAACGATAAAAATGCTTTTACAGCGTTGCTGCGCTCCAATGAAATCCCATTTGATGATGGGGAAAAGTTTATAAAATTTGAGCTCGGAGCGGAAAAATTTAGAGAGCTGTTTAAAAAAGCCGTTGCTGAAGATATTGAATTTCAGCAAATTAAAAAAGAAAATAAATTTATTGATTTAATCAAATAGGAGGACAGAAATATGGAATTAAAGGATATTTTTAAAATGGAAATGTACAAAAATCGCAACAATAAGCCTTATTTATTGGTTATTGCGGTTTTGACGGTAATGGCGGCATCTTTAACATTTTTGGGCATCGCAATGGCAGAAGATAAAATTGCTGTCGAAGGCACTATGTACGGAATTTTAATTACGCTGATTGTCTTTACCCTTTTGGGCTTGGGCGTTTTTTCACTTCTCTATCCGTTTCATCTATTGAATGTGGATTACAAAAACAGGGTAATGAGTTTAATTTTTGCCAGCGGCGTTTCGCGCGAAAAATACTATTTTGTAAAAATCTGCGCCACTATTCTTACCTGTCTCATCGCAACACTTGTAATTCTGATTATCCCAATTGTTACCTTTTTGCTCATCTATCCTGATGTCTTTGTGCGTATTATGCAGAGAATGATTGAAAACTTTGGCTTTGCCAATATTATCCCCTTTGTAGTAATGACTGTTTTTTCGTGGTTGGCGTACTATGTAATGCTAACCACTTCGGTAATCATTACAAAAGGAAAAGTGGCGGGCATTTTCCTTTTCATTGGTTTTTCGTTTGCCTTGTCTATGATTCATTCCTCGTTTAGTTTTCCCATACTGATGTCACAAAGGTTGGAAGATTTTAACATGAACTCTTTGTTTTATTCATCCACAATATTTTCCATTATACAGATAGCTGCTTTTGTATTAATCGGTTTGGCGGTTTTGAGGAAGCAGGATTTGTGATAGATTGTAAAGAGAAATATGAAAACTTTGGCAGGTAACGAGATGAACTCAGTTTTTAATTCATTTACTTCCAAATTGTTACTTCAATCAATGACCAACACCAACACCAACGATGTGGAGGCTACGATTAGCCAGATTATTGAGTTGGTAAACGCCGGAGCCGACATGGTGCGGGTGGCAGTGCCGGGACAAAAAGAGGTAGAAGCATTACATACAATTATTTTGTCGTTACAAAACAAAAACATTAATATTCCCATCGTAGCAGATGTCCATTTTCTACCCGAAGTGGCGGAAAAGGTGGCAAGTTTTGTGGATAAGGTAAGAATTAACCCGGGTAATTTTACGAAAAGTGATTTTGAATCCACCGCGAAACGTGCCCATACATTATTCGATATTTGCAAAAAACACAATACTATCATTCGCGTGGGGGTTAATCAGGGCTCTTTAAGTGACAGAATGATTGCCAAATACGGAAATTCAACGGTGGCACTGGTTGAATCGGCGTTAGAATGGATGAAAATAGCAGAAATGTATGATTACCACCAAATTGTTTTTTCTATTAAATCCAGTAATGTGAAAACAATGATGGATGCCAATCTTCTTCTCTTCCAAAAAATGACTGAAAACGGCAGGCAATATCCGCTACATCTGGGGGTTACAGAAGCTGCTAACGAGATGGAGGGGCGTGTTAAATCTTCCATCGGAATTGGCGGGTTGCTATTGAAAGGGATTGGCAATACTTTTCGCGTCTCGTTAACTGAAAATCCCGTTAATGAAATCTTGTTTTCGAAATTGTTAGTGGCAGCCATTCAAGATGTTAAGCAGAGTAATTACGATTTATTTTCGGATGGTGTTTTGCGTATTAGTTATCCTGAAGCCCATATTGAAAAATGGTGGGCTGGGGTAGGAGCACTGATTGGAAAATGGTGGTTACAAGAGAATATAACAGATATCGTTTTAGAGAATCAAAATTTTGATAAAGAAGAGATTGAAAAATTGAGAGATTGTGCATTACAAATTTGTGATATTAGGAAAACTCGTACAGAAATTATTGCGTGCCCCTCTTGTGGACGGACGCAGTTCAACATTCAAACCGTATTAAAAGATGTTAAAAATCGCTTTTCAAATTACCCCCATTTAAAAATAGCCGTTATGGGCTGTGTAGTGAATGGTCCCGGCGAAATGGCAGATGCTGATTTTGGAATTATTGGCAGCACGAACGAGAAAGTAGCGGTTTACAAAGGAAAAGAACGGGTTTCTGATTTTGTTACTGTGCAGGAGGCAATGGAAATTCTGCAAAAAATCATTAATGGATTTATAATTTAAGATTTAAAATTTAAAAACTATTTTTGCCCCCAAAATCATCATTATGATTCAAAAAGCAATTTCAATTTTCAAACAATCTATTCACGATTATCATCAATTTGATTCGGTTGAACAACCGTTGCAAAATCCTTATTCTAAGGGAACTATTGAGGCATTACTCTATCATAAGAATTGGATTGACACCGTGCAATGGCACTTGGAAGATATTATTCGCGAGCCTGAGATTGAGTCCCCTGTTGCCTTGAAAATTAAACGCCGAATTGATGCTTCCAATCAGGAAAGAACCGATGTGGTTGAGTATTTAGATTCCTATTTTCTTGATTTATATAAAGATGTGCAAACAAAAGAGAATACGCCGCTCAACACGGAAACACCTGCCTGGGCTTTCGACAGACTATCCATTTTAGAACTCAAAATCTATCACATGGAACAAGAAGTGAAACGCACTGACGTCTCTAATGAGCATATTCAAAAGTGTCAGGAAAAATTTAATGTACTTCTGCAACAAGAGATTGACTTATCCATTGCCATTGAACAATTATTGCAAGATTATTCAGCTGGCAGAAAAAAGATGAAAGTATATAAGCAGATGAAGATGTATAACGACCCGAGCTTAAACCCTGTGCTATACCTGAAATTAAGACCGTAAGAGCGTAAGACCGTAAGAATTTTGAACTATTAAACCATTGAACTATTGAACATTAAAACTTTTTATTATGTTAAAACAAGATTATTCGATAAAACAAATTGTGAAATACTTCCGTGAAGTATCGGTTGTGGTAATTGGCGTTGCCGTTACTTTATCTCTCAGTTACTGGATTGGTATTAATAATGAAAAAAGAGATATGCGGCTCTATTTGAATGCAATAAAGTTAGAATTGGAAGATAATTATCAAGTTTTGGAAGACGCCACGGAAAATTATCGTGCTACTCATGCGTATTCAAATTATTTAAGAGCACATAGAAAAAGTGAACTCGAAAAAGATTCAATTCTTGCGTATTCTACAGTTTGGTACAGCGCGGTCTCTATTGATTTCAAGAAGAATGCTTTTGAAATGTTTAAAAGTTCCGGGGTTATGAGATTAATAAAAGATAAAGAATTGGTGCTTGCCATTTGGAATGCGTATAAAGAGTTGGATAACATTACTGACCAGTCGGAATTTGTGATGAAGGAAAAATGGGAGGAAGTGAAAAAAGAGATTTTTAATATTTTCAATGAAAGTAAGATAGATATCATTGATATGAAACATGAGGTTTTGAAAATAATTCCAATGTACAATTTTCATGTTATGGGGGTAGATATTGCTACGATGACAATGTACGAGAATGCATTAAAAACTACCAAAGAAACTTTGGAAAAAT
>Ga0209737_10001216_pt1 | contig 18921 bp, 17 predicted proteins | sample TergutCu122P3_FD_187284 | JGI IMG/M metagenome (GOLD analysis project Ga0209737, IMG submission 187284) | Cubitermes ugandensis P3 segment gut microbial communities from Kakamega Forest, Kenya - Cu122 P3 (SPAdes) (version 2) | ecosystem: Host-associated > Arthropoda: Insects > Digestive system...
AAAGCCTGATGAAATTAACCTTGATAACGCAGGCCCTAAGGCTGTAAACCTTAAAAGAATGCTTGATATGCAAAAGGCGGGCAAATTGCAAAACGTGAAAATTCCGCCGTTTTTTGTTATTCCCGTCGGCATCTTTGAAAGTTTTTTAGACGCAAACCCTGAGCTGGCAAAAGATTTTAGAGAACACGTAAAAAAGTTTGAAGGTAATTTGCCTTTTGATGAAGCAGTTTTGGCGTCATATAGTGTTACGACTTATTTACAAAGAATGCTTTTTCGTGAGGAAGTTGAACAAGAGCCGCCCGAAGCACAGGCTCACTATCAATTAATCGCAAAGCAAATTGATGAACATATAAAAGAAATTATAGATACTCCTAAAGATTATTTAATTACACGTTCTGCTTTCAACGGCGAAGATACACCAAATTATTCCGCTGCGGGTTTGTATGAATCACAGGAGGGCAGCAAACCTAATTCAAGAAGGATTTTGTTAGATATGCTATTGGTTTGGAATTCGCAATACGGAACGACCGCTTATCTTTCAAGAAAAGTAAACGGTATAGAGGAGAGCGCAATAAAACCCTGCGCTATTGTACAAAAGCAAATTTTGCCAGATTATTCTTTCACTGTCTATACAGATGACATAGTTGACCCTGATTCATTATTTATTGAATTGGGCTCAACTTATGACAGGTTTGACGGATATTCATTAACCTCAGACCCTAATATCATTAAATACAACAAAAAAACGGGCAAGTTGTCATTAATAGCAAAAGAGAGGTTTAATAACCCCGTAGTTACCGATTTAAAAGGGAATGTTGTAATCGCGTCAGAACAAAAAAGTGAAATTGCGGATAACTTTGAAAAATGGGAAGGAACCCTGAAAGGGCTTGCGGAATCTTGCTTAGAGCTCGCGGAAGAATTCGGCGCACCGCAGGATATTGAGGGCGGAATAAAAATTGAACTGCAAGAGGATGGCAAGGAAAAGCACCAGATTTATTTGTGGCAGACAAGAAATATCGTCTAGAAGCGCGCCTCCAGCGCCTGTTTGATGTCGGCGATGATATCTTCAATATCTTCAATTCCTATAGAGAGTCTGATGTAATCGTCGCCCACGCCCGTAGATAGCCGCTCTTCGGTTGTTAATTGCTGGTGCGTAGTGGAGGCGGGATGAATTACAAGCGATTTAGCGTCCCCGATGTTTGCAAGGTGGGAAAGGAGTTTCACGTTTTCGATGAATTTTATACCCGCTGCTTTGGCGCTGGAGGCGCCTTCACCCTCTTTGCCTTTAATGCCGAAGCCGATTATCGCGCTCGCGCCTTTAGGAAGATATTTTCGGGCGATTGCGTGGTCTTTATGCGAGAGAAGACCCGGATAATTTACCCATGCAACGTTAGGGTGATTTTCCAGGAATTGCGCCACTTTCATGGCATTTTCGCTGTGCCTTGGCATCCTTAAATGAAGTGTTTCAATCCCCTGAACAATCAAAAAAGCGTTAAAGGGGCTCAAAGCCGCACCGGTATCCCTTAAAACGGTTGTGCGTGCTTTTGCGATATAGGCCTGATTACCGAATTTTTCCGTAAATTTAATGCCGTGATAACTCGGGTCAGGCTCTGTTAATTCGGGGAATTTGGATGCGATTCCGCTCGCTCCGCTTTCGCTGCGCGCCCCCGCCCAGTTGAATTTGCCGCTGTCAACAATAATTCCCGCTAAGCTTGTACCATGGCCGCCGAGGAACTTGGTAGCTGAATGGACAACAATATCCGCGCCGTGTTCAATTGGCCTTAATAAATACGGCGTGGGAACGGTGTTATCAACAATCAAAGGGATGCCATGCGTATGTGCAATATCCGCTAACCCCCTAATATCAAGCACATTGAGCTTCGGATTGCCTACAGATTCGGCAAAAATCAGCCTTGTTTTATCGGTAATTGCGGCCTCAAAATCTTTCGGGTTATCGGAATCAACAAAAATCGTTTTTATCCCAATGCGCGATAATGTATGCGTGAAAAGGGTGTGAGTACCGCCATAGAGCGCGCTCTGGGCAACAATTTCATCGCCTGCTTTTGTAATATTTAAAACCGCACAGGTAATTGCAGCTAAGCCCGATGCCAGCGCCAGTGCACCAACACCGCCCTCAAGCGCCGCAACGCGTTTTTCAAGAACCTCCGTTGTGGGGTTTGTGAGACGCGTGTAAATGTTGCCTTCGTCCTCAAGCGCAAAGAGTTTTGCGGCATGTTCCGTGCTGTTAAAGGTGTAGGCTGTGGTCATATAAATGGGCAGAGCCCTTGAATTGGTTGCACTATCGGGCTTTTGTCCGCCATGGAGTGCAATTGTGTTGAATTTCATTTCTATCTCCCTTCAACTATTATGCCGCCGCCTAAAACGAGCTCTCTGTCATATAATACTACAGATTGTCCCGGTGTCACGGATTTTTGCGGTTCGACAAATTCGATGATTAATTCGCCCGCCTTTTCATGAAGCGTGATATCAACGGGCGTCTGGGTTGAGCGAATTTTTGCGCTCACTTTTGCAGGAAATTCGGGCTTCAAAATCCAGCTCGGGTTAGTTGCAACAAGGCCGCTCTTAAATGCACTATGTTCAAAGCCTACAACCACCTCATTTGTACATTCGCGAAGCTCCAATACATATAACGGCTCCGCGGCTCCGCCGGGTAAACCTTTTCGTTGGCCGACCGTGAAATTCCAGATGCCTTTATGGGTGCCTAAAATTTTGCCTGTCTCATCAACAATATTGCCGATTTTAGGCTCGATTTCGAGCAAATCATTATAATCGCCCGAGTAAAAATCCTGACTGTCGGACTTGTCAGCCGTCACAAGCCCATGTTCGTGCGCAATTTCGCGGATTTGTTCTTTCGTATAGCCGCCAAGAGGCATCAAAATATTCGCCAGTTGTTCCTGCGTAAGCCTGTAGAGGAAATAAGACTGGTCTTTTTTGGGGTCAAGGCCGCGCTTTAAAGCATAGGCGGCTGGAGTGGTTTTTTCGGCGTGAGCCGTGTGTATAGCCGTAGGCGGAACCGTACGAGCGACGCCAGGAACCGCTAAGCGGCGAGAAAACCCGAAAGCCGTATCAAGCACTTCAACTCTCGCATAATGCCCCGTTGCAAATTTGTCAAACTTCAAGCCGCTTTCGCGTGCTATTTGCGGCAAGGCGCCAAACTTCACAAGAGCATTACATAGAACGCAGGGGTTCGGGGTGCGCCCTCCTAAATATTCAGCCTTAAAATTTTCAATGACAATTTTTTCGTGGATTTTTGAGCAATCAAAAACATGGAAAGGAATGTCGATTTGTTTCGCAGCCTTTCGCGCAACTTCAATGCCCTCTTTTTCATCGGAACCGTAGCATGAATTGCCTCTTCCTTTGGCTTTTGGTACACCCGAACTCTGGATGGTCATTTTAGCACCGATTACCTCGTGCCCCTGTTCCTTTAAAATCAGCGCGGCAACGGAGGAGTCCACCCCGCCCGATAAGCCCACCAGGATTTTCACTGTACCGCCTTAGGCATTTGCGGTGCGCTTAATTGCGCACCTAGCGCATAATCCACAATCCCTTTTGAATGAATTTCGGCTGTATTTAAAAGCGGCAAACTCGCAGATTTAATAATATTGGGAAGTTCGGTACAACCTAAAACAACCGCCTGAGCGCCTTTTTTCGCGCAATCGTCAATAATCTTACCCAGAGCCGCCGCAGAACTCTCTTTCAAAACCCCGCAACAAAGCTCGTCAAAAATAATTCTGTGAACCTCGTTCTGACCAGCAACATCCGGCAAAACCGTGCCAATTCCGTGGCGCGTCAAAATGTCCGTATAAAAATTTTCGCTCATTGTATATTTTGTTCCGAGCAATGCAACGCTTGAAAAGCCCTGTTTAAGTGCTTCCAACGCCGTCGCTTCCGCTATGTGAAAAATCGGCACAACCACATTTTTCTCAATTTCAGGCACAATTTTATGCACCGTATTTGTTGTAATCGCAATAAAATCAGCACCTGCAGCCGCAAGAGTGTTCGCGGATTGTAAAACAACCTCGGCAATTTCATCCCATTTGCCCGCATGTTGAAGCGGCGCAATCTCACTAAAATCATAGCTTTCCATCAAAATTTTCGCGCTTGCCACTCCGCCGAGGCGCGTGTTCACTTCCTGATTGATAATGCGATAATATTCAATTGTCGATTCCCAGCTCATTCCGCCAATTAAGCCGATTGTTTTCATTTTCATAAGACCTCCGGTCTTGTGACGCATTCGTTCGCAAATCCGAGCATAAATGCTCTATTTTGTCTCACTCATTTTATCATTGGTCTATTTTAAACCAAAAACAGGCAATAAATCAAACTTCCCCCGAACGCCGCAAGTTGAACATTTGACCAGAGCGAAAGGGTTTCATAGCTTGCCTTTTTGCCGATTAAAAATGGAATAACAAGGAAAATGATAAGGGGCAGCGCCGCGAAATTACGCATCCACACCGCATGAATTGAAACTGCGGCAATGAGCACAAGATAGAGTACAAAAACAACGGTCAAAATAACACCGAAGCGCGCTCTGACATTCGGGCTGAATTTGAAGATGCAATATTGAGCGAGAGCGAAAAGCACGACCAACAGGGCATTTACGGATATAAATAAAATCTTCATACGCTTACCACGCTTTGCTTAGAGGCGTATGTTTCCATAAACCCGAGTGAACGCTCAAAAACAAATTCTTTTTCATTATCGTATAAAACCATATGGTAACTGTCTTTGAGCTCGATGTATTCTTTGATTTCGCTGGATGCCCCTTTATAAACAAATTTGGCGGATTTTGTGCTTGTAAGATCGTCTTCAAGCGCGTGGACAAGTAAAATCGGGCATTTTAAAGCGCTAATATCATTACACACAACACGCGACAGTTTTAAAAGTTCATACACGCATGTAAGCGGGTAATTATCCAGCGCAATGGTGCTTTTGCCCATGAGTTTTGCAATTGTCCGGCGTGTTTTTTCATTTTTAATCCCGTACGGTTCGCGCTCGGGGAAGGTGTAATAGTACCTTAAAATCGTGTTCAGCCCCAGAGGCATCATAAAGTTATACCAGGGGATTGTCCAGCCGTCTAAAAAGAGTGTTGTTGAATGTGAAACAATAGCGCTCACGTTCTTATTTTTCTGTGCCAGATAAATCGCAATCACGCCCCCGAGACAAACGCCCGAGAGGTAAAAATCCTTGTATTGCGGTCGAAGTTCGTCATATTTACTTTGCGCGAAATCGACCCAGTCTTGCCAGGTGGCGCTTTGAATATTTTTTTCGTGAGTTCCGTGGCCGGGGAGTGAGTAACAATAAACATCATAGCCATTTTGATGCAAAAACCAGCCGTATTTTTTCATTTCAAACGGGCTGCCCGTGAGGCCGTGAAAAAGAAGGATTGCTTTTTTGGCAGCAGCGGAAGCTGCTGCTGTTCCTGTTAAAGGCCGCGCTTCACCGTGAAGAAACTCAAAATCTATACCTCTATCCACCATCCAAACCTTAAAACCTCGAAAACAGTTGATTTAGAAGGCCGGCAGCAAGGTCGATTTCCTCATAGCTAATCGTTAAGGCGGGCACAAGCGTAATTACATTTTTGAAATAGCCGCCATTATTGAGTATGAGGCCATAATTTTTGCCTTTGTATGTCAAATCACCTTTCAAGCCTTCTTCTTGAAGTGCGTCGCAAAGCTCTTTGCTCGGCGTAAAACCATCTTTTTCGCAACACTCAATCCTTAAAGCAAGCCCGAGCCCGTCCACATGGCCTATGCAGGAGTATTTCTTTTTGAGCGCCTCAAGTCTTTCAAGGAAATATTCGCCTTTTTGCGCAATTTCCAACTCCCAATTGCCCTCCTCAAACACGCTCATAACTTCATAGCCGGCACGTGTACCGATGGGATTAGAGGAATAGGTCGAGTGTGTCATTCCCGCAGGCCAAACGTCAGGGTTAACAAGCTTTTCCCTTGCCCAAAAACCGCTCAAGGGGTTCAGGCCGTTTGTAAGCGATTTGCCGAAAGTAATTATATCGGGTACGATGCCAAAATGCTCAATTGACCAGAGTTTGCCCGTACGATAAAAGCCCATTTGAATTTCATCCGCCACAAAAAGAATGTCATATTTATCCAAAACCCGCTTTAATTCTTTAAAATAGCCTTTCGGAGGGCTAATGTAGCCGCCTGTTCCCTGCACGGGTTCCGCGAAAAACGCGACATATTCGCTCACGCCCGTTTTGGGGTTATAAACGCCCTGACATTCGCTTTCAAAATTCTTTTCAAATTGTTTAACGCAATAAAAATCACAGCTCTCGCAAGATTTTCCATAGTGACAACGGAAACAGTAAGGGAATGGTACGAAATTGGCTCTATCGCCGAAATGGCCGTAGTTTTCACGATAACGGTAGCCCGCCGTGATTGAGGTTGCGCCGATTGTTCTCCCGTGATAGCCGCCCGTGAAAGCAAACATAAGATTTTTGCCCGTGTAATTTCTGATTAATTTAAGTGCGTCTTCGGTAGCCTGCGCACCGCCCACGTTAAAATGCACACGCCCTTTCTGGCCAAAGCGCTCCTCGCACGCAAGCGCGATTTTTTCAGCGAGCAAAACCCTGTAATCATACAAAAACCTTGATGCCACCTGCGGCAGAGTGTTAATTTGGTCAATTACACCGCGCACCACGCGCTCGTTTTTATAGCCCAGATTGCAGGAAGCATACCACATTTGGAGGTCAAGAAAAGGCGTACCTTTAGCATCATACATAAACGAGCCGTCGCAATCCCTGAAAACTTTGGGGTTTTCGCTGTAGTGAACCGTATCGCCAAAGGAACAATATTTCGCGTCAAGTTCTTTTATTTGTGCATCGCTCAAATCTTGCTCAATTCGCTGCATTTTGCTTTTCTCCCTTTCTGAAAGCGTCCAGAATATCTCTAAAATCGGCAAATTCGATATACTTTACACCTGCTTCATCGCAATATTTTTTTAAACTGCTTTTTGCAAAAACCTTTTTTGCCTTTTTTGCTATGCAAAAATCAGAAACACCGTCACCTACATAGCAAAAATCTTTTTCTCCCACCTGCGCACATTTGCATGTACCTGAATTACGGCTGCAGGCGGGGTTGGTGTTATAAAATTCCACATCAAATTTACCGTCTTTGTAAGTCAGAGTATTTGCAAAATATTTAACATCAAGCCCGTGATTTTGTAAAGTTTTTTTAATAAACATGTCATAGCCGTCGCTCAAAATAACAATCTCAACACCTTTTTGTTTCATCTGTTCATAAAATTCAATAAAGCCTTCAGAGAGTTCAATATTGCGGATGTAATTTTCAAGCATCGCCTCATCCATTTGAGGCAAAAGCGCGGTCTGTTTTTTGAGACAAACTTGTGAAGAAATTTCACCGCGAGCCCAGCGTTCTTCAATTTCAAGCCACTTTTCATCTGCAAAGAGTCTTAAAAATTCATTAACGCTATCCTTTTTTGACACCGTGCCGTCAAAATCGCAATATATTTTTTTAAAAGTATTCATTGCCAGAAAATTTTACAATAAAAAGACAACCGTTTTAATAGTTAATTGTCCTATATTAATTTTTTGTTACAAGGGTAGCAAAGCGCACCGGGTTATTTACGAGGGGGAATTATAATACACGGCGGCAAAATTGAGCGTTTGAAAATAGCTTTTTTCGCACTGGTGAAGAAATGTTCAATCCATTTTTCTTTGTCCTCATCCGATATGGGGTCTGATGTGAAATTTTTAAGCTGATTAAGGGCGTCCTGTTCGTAAATATTTTGAGGTTCAAATTCGCCACGCGCCATACGCTCGGCCAGATATTCCCCTTCTATCATAAGTCTGTTTTCAATTCGCCAGATAATCTCGTCTCTAAAGGCCTCAGGGCCGTTAGCTTCATCTGCGGTAATTGATTTTCCGGTTTCGGGGTGGAGCGATAATTCGGCACTCGAGGGCTTCATAATTGTATTTTCAGGGATTGCCCTTTGCGAGGACCCAGCCGGTTGCGGCACGCAAGCTTGCCGACCGGCAGGTGCGTTTTTATTGGCGCGGTTCAAATTCATCCACCTTGCAAGCGCACGGACTTTGGTTTTTGTCACTTCCGCCAATGGCGCCAAACCGCCCGACATATCGCCATTAACGGTAGTGTAGCCAATATAAATTTCCGATTTATCCGATGTTGCGATTGGTATTGTGCCCTTAAACGCGTTTGCCGTCTGCCATAAAAGAGTTGCACGCATGCGGGCCTGAAGGTTTTCGGCCGTGATTTTTTCTTCTGGAGTCTCATTCCAACGCGCCGCCATTTCAGAAAACGCCCCGTTGCACAAAGCTTCAACCGCCTCAACAGCGCTATTTACAGGCACTTTAATATAATTTATTCCTAAATTTTGCGCGAGCGCAAAAGCCTCGTCATTGCTTCCCTCGTGTGTAATTGACGAAGGCATCGCAAGCCCGTAAACATTCTCCGCTCCAAGTGCATCCGCCAGAAGCACCGCAGCAACAGCACTGTCTAACCCGCCCGATAACCCAAGAACCGCCCTGTTAAAACCGTTTTTTGAAAAGTAATCGCAGGTGCCTTCAACAAGCGTCTCGTAAATATATTCAAGCTCGTTCTCGTAGTTTAGCGAAAATTTTGCTGCGTCCATACTCATGCCCTATTCGCCCATAACTTTTACAATCAAGCGTTTTCGCCTTTGCCCGTCAAATTCGGCGTAATAAATTTGCTGCCAGGTGCCAAAATCAAGCCTGCCGTCTGTCACGGGAACAATGACCTCATGGCCTATGAGCAGGCTTTTCAGGTGGCTGTCGCCGTTAGTTTCGCCCGTGTGGTGGTGTTTGTAGTTAATGTCAAACGGCGCAAGCTCTTCAAGCCATTTGTCGATGTCTGCAATCAGGCCGCTCTCGGCATCATTCACATAAACACCCGCGGTGATATGCATTGCAGAAACAAGCACCATGCCTTCCTTTATCCCGCTTTTTTGGACAATCTCCTGCACCTGCCCCGTAATGTTAATATATTCGCGATGTTTGGCTGTATTAAACCAGAGATATTCCGTTAAAAATTTCATTTTGTCGCCCCCGAAATCCACAAGTTTATTTTACCACAGGCAAACTTTTCTTTTCAGGTGTTTATTAAAAATATGATTAGACCGATTACAGGCATAAATTTTGACAGCTATACCAAACGTCCTGCCCCGTTAACACCGAGTTTCAGGGGAGGAGATACTGAATGTTCCAAATATCAAGTGGCAAATCCAAATGGCGCTTATTACTTTCCCGACCAACTGGACCATTACGGCTCACGCGCCAGAGCAGCTATCAGCGATGCTATTATCAGACTTGGAATTGACAAGGACAAAATTAAAAGCATTTGCGATTTCGGCTGCGGCACAGGCCGCCCGACGACTGTGTTAAAAGAAATTTTCGGCCCTGATTGTGATGTAATAGGCATAGATTCCACAGATAAATATTTAGAGCCCGATAAGAAAACTACATTCAAGCACTGTAATGGCATAGAATATCTGGAAAGCGGCGAGAGAAAGTTTGATTTAATCACAGCCCAAATGTTAGACCCTGATGTTAAGCCCGAGGAATTATTTAAAGCGGCATATAAAAGCCTGAACAAGGGCGGGCAACTTCTGGTTTATTCAGACAGTGACACAATGAGAAAGCTAATTCACTACGCTTTTTGCAGTGATATATTGCACTCTGGCGGTTGGCAAGTGATAGAAATGCCCAGAGACCAGCTAAAAACTTACGGAACCTTTGTAAGGACCTTGCTGGTTAATCAAGAATTGCTTAGAATCTTGCAGGATGATTAGCGTGTCATTGCTTCTACCGCGTCGCCAAGTAATTCGCCAGCGAGCTTTCCCAGCAAGGAAGTACGTTTGAATTGTCAAGTGCGCTGAACTTGGGGCGTTTCGCAGGGCGGGGGAAATCGCTCATTGCAATTGAATTGACTTTCACGTTGCGGTTTTTGATTTCATAAATTTTCTTTGTAAATTCGCTGTATGTGACAGAGCCCGAACCGCACATGTGGTATGTGCCGTAAGGTTGTCCACCCTTCATAAGCTCAATGATTTTCTCGCACAACTCTTTTGTCCATGTCGGGCAGCCAATCTGGTCATCCACAACGGAAATTTCGTCGCGAAGAGATGAGAATGTGAGCATAGTATCCACAAAATTTTTGCCCCCGCGGCCGTAAAGCCAGCTTGTGCGGATAATATAGTGTTTTTTACAATACTCGCGGATTTCATTTTCACCCATTAATTTTGAGGTACCATAGACGCTAATGGGGTTTGTAGCGTCAGTGGTTTTATAAGGCGCGTTTTTATTGCCGTCAAAAACCATATCAGTTGAAACGTATAAAATCGGCACATCTAATTTTTTAGCAATTGTTGCAAGATTTTTTGTGCCGAGGTGGTTCACACCAAATGCCTTTTCGCGCTCAATTTCAGCCTGATCAACATTTGTGTAGCCCGCAAGATGAACAATAAAATCAAGCGAAACCTTGTTCATAATTTCGTTGACCATTTTCGCGTTTGTTATGTCAAAAATTTTGGAATTTGTCGCCCAGAATTGCCACCCCTCTTGTTGAAGCATCGGGCAAAGTTCCTGACCTAAAAGGCCTGTAGCGCCTGTGACTAAAATTCTCATTTAATTTAATCCAATCGGGGTAATCTTTGTGGTTTAAACGTAGCAAAAAATTATGCTAAAATCAATAAATGAAGAAAATTATTTACATTAAAATGAACGAGTGGAAAGAAAAATTTGTTTTTCTTTTCCGAGTGAATGAAATGAAAAGGCGAAGCCTTTACATTATTTTGTTGCTGCTTGTTACGGCATTGCTTCTTAAAGGTTGTTTGAAAAAAGATTACGGCTTTGATAAAGAAGAAACCGCGGATTTACCACCCCTTGAGCAGGTGAAGTGGGATTTGCCTTCTAACAAAAATATTACTATCGACGGCATTGATTACCTTCAAAGTCAGGCGCCTGTTGGCAAATTCGGGGGCGATTTGAGGGATTCCAGCATCGGTGAGGGCCCCAAGACCTTTAACTATTGGAGCACAAACGACAACACAAGCTCCACAATGTCGGGCTTAATGTATGACGGGCTTTTAAGAACCAACCCGCTCACGGGCAAACAGGAGCCCAGATTGGCAAAAAGTTTTGAGGTGATGAGCGATAAAAAAACTTACATCGTGAAAATGCGCCGCGGGATAAAATGGTCTGACGGTAGGGAAATCACGGCCGATGACGTTGTTTTTACTTATAATGTGATAATTTTTCAGGGCTTCGGGAACCCGAGTATGCGCGATGTGATACTTGTGAACGGCAAACTTCCCAAAGTTGAAAAAGTAGATGAATATACCGTTAAATTCACAACGCCCGAACCTTTTGCGCCGTTTTTGGGGAATTTGACCAGCCCGATTGCGCCAAAACACATTTTTGAACCGGTCACAAAGCGCGGCAAAGCTTATTTTAATACCTTTTATTCAACCGCAACCCCGCCTTCGGAGTTTGTCACAAGCAGTGCATTCAAATTAAAACAGTATGTGCCCGCGCAAAGAGTGGTGTTTGAAAGGAACCCGAATTACTATATTATCAACAAAGACGGCGAAAAATTGCCATATCTGGACAGATACATCATCTCGATTGTGGGTGATATTAACAATGAAACCCTCAAGTTTGAAGCGGGCGAAATTGATATTTTGAGCCTTCAACCAGCGGTAGTGCAGCGTTTTCGCGAATTAGAGAAAAATTCGGATTATAAACTTTACAATTTAGGCACAACAACTTCGACCACGTTTTTCACATTCAACCTTAACAATCGCAAGAACGACAAGGGAAAGTTTTACGTTGAACCGAAAAAATCCCTCTGGTTCAATGACCTCAATTTCCGTACGGCTGTTGACTTAGCGCTTGACCGTGACAGCCTTGTTTTGAATGTTCTTGCGGGCGTGGGTCAACCCTTATTCTCGCCCGAGAGCCCTTCAAGCCTTTTTTTAAATGAAGCCGTTGCAAAAGGGCACGAGCGCGATATTGAGAAAGCGCGTAAAATCCTGAAGGAAAGCGGTTACAATTGGGATAAAGACGGCGCCCTTCACGATAAACAAGGCAACCGCGTGGAATTTGAACTCCTTACAAACGCGGGCAACACGCCCCGCGAAGCAACGGGTGTGAGCATTAAAGAAGATTTGGCACAGCTTGGCATCAAGGTTAATTTTAAACCTATTGAATTTAATTCGCTTGTGAATCGAATTTCAAATTCGCTTGACTGGGACACAATTATTTTAGCCCTTACGGGCAATCCGCTCGAACCTAATTCGGGCAAAAATGTCTGGGAAAGCACGGGCGCTTTGCACCTGTTTAATCAGAGAAAAGAGGGTGAAGCAGCGCCACCGCTGCCTTTCGAGCGCGAGCTTGATGAAATTTATAACAAAGGCGCGCTTGAACTTGATTTTGCAAAACGCAAAAAATTCTACGAGCGTTATCAGGAAATTGTTTATGAGCAAAAACCGATGCTTTATTTATATTCACCCATTAACATTGCGGCTGTAAGGAAAACTCTCGGCAATGTTTACCCGACTCAACTTGGCGGGGTACTGTGGAACATTGAAGAAATATATGTAAGATAAACTAGCAACTTTTTCATTTTCCATGTTTTATACGGCAGGAATATTTTAAACATTGTAAAATGAAAAAGGAGAGTAATCATTATGAAAATCGGACAAATCAGCACAGCACAGAGCTTTGGAGCTTTCAACGTAATGTCTAAAGATGCAGATGAGGTAAGCGGGTATTTAGCAAAAATGTATGATACACCTGCGCTTAAAGCAAAGGCAAGGGATGTTTTCAGCCATCTTGATGCTGTATCCACAGGCCACAAACAAGATTATACTCTTAAATACGATGACTTTGCCAAAAATAATGATAATTATTGCGGAACTAATGATCACATTGCATTTGATTACTTAGACCCTGAGTACAGATCTGCAAGAACCTACGGACTGGATGTCGTTCCCAGAGAAAGCGGCGGCGAGCCAAAAACAGAAGAAGAAAAATTAACGCTTTTAGAAAATTTTCAAAAAGGTGTTTTGAGTATAATAAATAGAAGAGCAGAGCACTCAGCTCAACAAAAAAGCTACAAAGAAATTGATTTCTTTAAAAGAAGTGCTTAAACAGAGAAAATGAGTAGCAATTTTTTAAATTCATAGGTTTTTTAGGTTTGTTAGTCGAAGAAAAGGAATATTCAATTATGAAATTAGGAAGTATACAAAATTATAGTGCAGTTAAAAATACACCGAATTTCGGTGCGCTTAAAATTAGACCCGATGAACTGAAAGATACGCAAGATGCCGTAGATTCTATGTTTCCAACAGTCATATTAAAGGGAGCAGCTAAGGATGCCTTTAAAGAAATCCATCAAGAATCAAAAAAGCTCGGGCAAGATTGTGTTATAACCGGTACGAGCCCGACTAACGAAAGCAGGAAAGCAAGCATTACTATAGCCCCCGGAGATTGGTATACAGGTCTGGAAATGGGAGGCGTCAGAAAGTCAGAAAAACCTCTTGCTGAAATGAGTCTTGATTTAGATAATCTTCCCGGCAGGGAGACTATACTAAACAAACTGGAAAATTTCAAACTTATGACTATCGAGAGTATGAGAGCATACAGACCTGTGCTTGACAGTTATGACAGCTATAAAAAGCTTGATTTAAAGGTTTAACTAGACCGAGAAAATATCCTTAATATCTTGCATAGTGAGCGTCTTGAGGATGTTCCTATCAATCGAAATTACGCTGTCTACAAGAGAGCGTTTTTTCGATTTCAGGCGCTGAATTTTTTCTTCCACCGTGCCTTTGGTAATGAGGCGATACACCATAACCTTTTTGGTCTGGCCGATACGATAGGCTCTATCTGTGGCTTGATCTTCAACAGCAGGGTTCCACCACGGGTCGTAGTGGATAACATAATCCGCACCCGTTAAGTTCAAGCCCGTACCGCCCGCTTTGAGTGAAATAAGGAAAATCGGTATTGTCGAGTCGTTGTTGAAACTTTCGACCACTTTTTGGCGGTCTTTTGTTTTACCGGAGAGGTATTCGTGCTTAATTCCTTTGGTGTCGAGCCATTCTTTAATAATATCGAGCATACTGACAAACTGGCTGAAAAGTAAGATACGGTGACCTTCAGAGATGATTTCTTCAAGCATATCCTGAAGATGTTCGAATTTACCCGATTCGCCGATACCCAGTTTGCCTTCTTTGTCGTAAAGTCGCGGGTGGCAGCAGATTTGGCGCAAACGCAATAGTGCCGAGAAAATCGACATGCGCGATTTTTCAAGACCCACGGTGTCAATGCTTTTGAAGAGTTCTTCTTTGGTAGAATCAAGTACCTGTAAGTATAAATCTTTCTGGTCGGGTGTGAGTTCGCAGTACGCAACAGATTCAATTTTATCGGGCAGGTCTTTGGCAACATCACGCTTCATACGACGAAGGATGAAGGGATAAATCTGCCCTTTAAGGCGTTTTTGAACGGCCTGATCTTCGCGCTCCATAATTGGCGTGACATAGCGGTGGTTAAAATCATTGGCATCAAAAAGAAAGCCGGGCATAAGGAAGTCGAAAATACTCCAGAGTTCCTCTAATCGGTTTTCAATCGGAGTGCCTGACAGAGCCAATCTATGCTTGGAATTAAGCGTCTTAACGGCCTTTGCAGTCTGGCTTGTAGCGTTTTTGATGTTTTGGGATTCATCCAGAATCACATAGCGGAAATTATGTTTTCTTAATTCCGCAATGTCGCGCCTGATAAGCGCATAGCTTGTGATTATTATGTCATAGTCCTGAATATGTTTGAAATTTTCTTTGCGCTCCGTACCCGAAAGCCTTAAATACGTAAGTTCGGGCGAAAACTTTTCAATCTCATTTTCCCAGTTAAAAACAACCGTTGTGGGGCAAATTACAAGCGTAGGTTCGGGGCCGTCCTGCTCTTTGGCTTTTTGAAGGAGCGTAAGGGCTTGAAGGGTTTTACCAAGACCCATATCATCAGCCAGAATGCCGTTCAGGCCGTATTTATAGAGGAAGCTCAGCCAGCTGTAACCTTTGAGCTGATATTCGCGAAGGATTGCGATTGTGCCGTTCGGGAGCGGAATATTGTCCAAATCCGAAAATGTTGAAATTTCATTCCAGAATTCTTCAAATTCGGCGCTCATTTTAAGTTCCACCCCGAGGTTTTTCATTTCACTCACAACACCCGCGCGGAAAGTCTTGCAGATATAGCGGTTTTCGGGGTTTCTGAAAACATCGTAGGTATTAAAGGATTTTAGGAGCGTAAAAATGTCATCCGCAGGGATTGAAGCCTGTCCGCCGCCTCTGGAATTGTAATATTTTGCACCTTCATAAGCGAGGCTCTGGATTTCCTCGAATTCTATGCGCTTATCTTCTACGAGGCAATAAAGCTCAATTGAAAAACCGTCAATTGTATTGGTGCAAAAATCAATATCAGCAATCAATTGCACCTTTTCTTGCGCCAGCTTGTAAAAACTCAAATCATCCTTTTCGACAAATTCCCAGTTCTCCGGCGCCTGAGCAATTAAATAATTGTAAAAATCAATAGCGTTTTCCTTTTCAAGCGCGAGATTGTTCGTTTGCATCGGCGCAAATTTGCACGCTAAAAGCATTTGATAAGCCTGATTTTCATAATCCGTGTCGCGCTTAATCCAGTAAAGAAGGTCTTTTTTGGGGTCTTTGATTGTAACATAGGGCGATTTGGGCTGTTTTGAATAAGGAACCTTAACTCCGTCATATTCAAATTCCAGAGTGGCGATTAAAGACTGGTCATAGTCTATGCCTAATTCCACAACACATTTCGGCGTATGCTTTCCGAAGGCGATTTTTTGCATCTCTTCGGACATTGCGACCTTCATCATATCTTTTAATTTCGGCAGCTCTTCATAAATAAATTTACCGCCGTCAGCGTCTTTAATGTCTGTAAAGCTTGATTTGATAAGGTTTTGCGGCAACACGGACACCTGAACATTAGTGGGGAAAATGATGTCTTTATAGCGGCCCCATTTTAGCTGGCGCGAAAAATAGCGGATTTCTTCAAACGGGTAAACCTCGCTTTCGTCCGGCGTTTGCCAGTAAAGCGAAAGCAGGACATTACCTATATAAGATATGTTTACGGAGAGGCAAAGTTCCCAAACATCCTGCGCAAACTTAATTTTTTTGTGGGTCTTGGCGTCAATAACGTCTTCAAGTTTGGCAAGCATCTGGAAAAACTGGTCAAATTTATTAATTTGAATGTCATACCAGCCTGTTTTTTTATCAATACGCGAATCCTTTAAAAGCATCCGAAACATAAGCGCTTCAAGCTTTTGCGCGTTGTTCATTTCAAAATTTTCATTTTCTTTTTGCGCTTGCAACACGGCCTTAAAAATCGCCTCAAGGTCGCGGATGATTTTTTTGGTGCTCCTGTCTTGAACCAGAATCGAGAAGAAATTTTGCCTGCGCTTGGGGTTAAAGTGGAAAATGTAGCCGCCCTGCGGGTCAGAGGTGAAATCAAAATCTTCTTCGGTGCGCTCGGGTGTGATGCCGTGTTTTGATTCTAAATATTGCTCGTAGTAATGTTCTTTGAGTGTCGCAAGCGCCACCGCGACAACGTGTTTGCACCATGGTTCATCAAGCGGGCAGTTACATTCGGGCTCCACCCCTTTGAGTGTGAATTTCAGTGCGGTTTCGTAATGGTCTTTAAAATTCCCCTTAACTTTCGCGCGAACCCAGTTGTTGTGGAACTTGAGTTCGGCAATTTGCCCTTTTTGAAAATACTCCCAACCGCGGCGCCAACTGCCCGCAGTCGAATTTTCTTTTATAAACTTGTTGTTAAAAACGTTATTTTCCACAAATTCCTAAAGTATGGCCGAGGCCGTTTACAAGCTCTAAGAGCAAGCCTAAAAAAACGAACTTTTAAAAGGCGTTGCGAATAAAATGATATTACCATGGGTTGCGAGAAAAGGCAAGGGGGTGCGGTAAAAATTTGACTCAATAAGTAAAACGATATATAAAATAGAAAAATAGTTTAATAAAGGATAGATATTTTGAAAAAGAAAATTTTGGTATTGACATTTATTTCGGTATTCGCGCTTACAATGTTAACAGGCTGCGGCAATTCTAAAAAATCAGCCGAAAAATCAACCCCTGCAGAAACCCAATCCGAACAACAGGTTGAATTAGACAACCCTGTGTCTTCTGCCGAGCTAACACCGTCTATTAAACCGTTGAGCGGCTGGCAAAAGCAAGAAAACAGCCCTTTTCCCACTTATATGTGTACAAAAGAAAGCTGTCTCGGCGCTAATATTGTTTTAACAACTGACACGGTTCCGCCCGGTGTCACAACAGGGGAAAATTATGTAAAATTTGCACAAGAAATATTAAACTCAGCCCTTAAAGATATAAAATTTTCGGACGTAACCAAAACAACCGTGAATGGTATGGAAGCATTTGAATATACAGCGACCATGTCAGCCACATCAACCGGTTTTACAATAAGATTGGTTAATGTTTTAAAAGGTTCAAAAGTGTACACTATTCAATGCACTGCTATGACATCTGCCTTCAACGGGCTTAAAAATGATTTTCAGAGTATGATTGATACTTTTGAGTTGAAGTAACGTTACTCTGAAATCAATTCAATAACATTCCCGTCGAAATCTTCTATGTAGGCAACCTTGCGGCCCTTATTGGGGCCTGCGGGAATTTGTTCTATGCTGCCCCTAAAACGCACGCCGTTTGCGCGCAGCCGCTCAACAAACCCGTCAAAATCCGCTACGTTAAAACAAACATGTGCACTTCCGATGTTACAGGTTGTCGTATCAAGCTTCACCCCTTTCGGAGTGATATATTCAATAAGTTCTAAAACGCCGCCGCCAATGGCGCCGCCACTATTTTGCAGCTTAAAAAACGCCATATCAAGTTCTGCGCCCTTAACGCCCGTCACCGCCTCTGAAAACCAGGGTTCTCTTCTGGCACGGCTTAAGAATTCAAGGCCGAAAACATCCTCGTAAAATTTAATGGTTTTATCCAAATCAGCCACGGTGAAACTAAAATGGTTAAAGCTTGTTATCATAGGCTCCTTTCTGCTCCTGAGCGACTTTGTTGCATGTTGCCTAGGGCGTTGCTTATCATCGGCTCATTGCCCGTCGCTATCGTACCTGCCCGTTACCGAGTTTGCGAGGTTTACGGAGCTGGATCCTCGTAGAGGGCACCGGCTTACGCATTCCTATATAAATTCAACATCGCATCCTGCGGATAGAGCGTATCTGCAATGCCATCGTGGCCTTCCACAATGCAAAAATCAAGCTTTTGGCCTTTTTTGATGCCGAAGTGATCAAAAGGGATGCCGATTTCAATGGTGTCCTGATAAGCGTAATCAATTTCGTGCCGTTGCAAGACCCAGAGCCCGCTTGTGGTAGCTTCAGCATAGCGAATCGGATACATTACATTTTTTGAAAACGAAAATTTAACCTCATGGCTGAATTTGTTCCTTAAAATAGGGAAAATGTTGTTTTTCTTGTTCACAAGCGTGATTGGCGAATTCAGTTCGGATTGCTCGTTTCTGAAGTATATGTGAATCTGGTGCGCGGAAATTTCTTCCTGCTCTTTTACGTTGAGTTTGTTGACATCAAATTTGAAATATATTTTATCCTCGTCGTTGCCGAAATAAATACCTTTGAGAACTTTTTTGCTTGAAAATGTTGGTGAATCGGGCAGGAAAATGAAGCCCGCGTCACGCCAATTGTCGATATCAGGGTCTTTAATACCGTCAATAAGGGGTGTGATATTCCTTTTGGGGTGTTTAATCGGTTTGCCCACCATTGAAATCAAAGGTATGTCAAGGTGCGTGGGATAAGGTTTTTCAAG
>Ga0209737_10001218_pt1 | contig 18901 bp, 19 predicted proteins | sample TergutCu122P3_FD_187284 | JGI IMG/M metagenome (GOLD analysis project Ga0209737, IMG submission 187284) | Cubitermes ugandensis P3 segment gut microbial communities from Kakamega Forest, Kenya - Cu122 P3 (SPAdes) (version 2) | ecosystem: Host-associated > Arthropoda: Insects > Digestive system...
TAAATGATGTAACTGCAGTTATAGAGGGAAAAAGAATTGCCGGTAAACAAGAGGATATTAAAGAAGTTAAGAACGCATATGAGGCATATGATAACATAATGACATATGACCCATATTCGGTTGATAACTTCTTATTAGCCCACAAATTAATATCTCAAGACTTACTAAGCGAATCCGGTAAGTTTCGTAGTGGCGATGTTGGTGTTTTTAATGGAGACAAGGCTGTGCATATAGGTGCTCGTCCGCAATTTGTGCCCAAATTGGTCAAAGCGTTGTTTGATTGGGCTAAAAAATCTGAACTTCATCCAATATTAAAAAGTGCGATTATTCATTATGAAATTGAGACAATTCATCCGTTTACAGATGGAAATGGTCGTATAGGGCGACTGTGGCAAACACTTCTACTAACCAAGTGGAAAGATGTTTTCGCATGGATACCAATGGAAACAGTATTAAATGAAAATAGAACGAGGTATTACGAAGCAATTGAAGCTTCACGAAAAGTTAATGACTCTGCGACTTTCATTGAATTCACATTATCTGCATTATATGAGGTAATTACAGAACAAGAAAGGCACCAAGTTGAGCACCAAGAAAAGCACCAAGATGAAATCTCAAATTTGCAAAAAAGCATATTAGGATTTCTGAAAAACAAAGATATGTCACGAAAAGAGATTTTTTCTAAAATTGGTATAACCGGTGATTCACGTTCGTTTAAAAGACATATGACACCATTGATAACGCAGGGGCTTATCGAAATGACAATACCGGACAAGCCTAATAGCAAATTGCAGAAATATCGTATTACTCTAAATGGAAAAGCACTAACTTGATTGTTGGGAGCCTATTTTGAAAAAGCATTTATTGATATCCATGAATTTAGGTGAGGAAAACTGATAAAAATTAACCTATTTGCATAGCATATCTATTGATTTTGTAGGTTAAATGTGTTATGATAAGCACAAGGCGGTGATTTTATGAAATATGGGGAGCTTTTTAATGAATATATTTCTTTGTTGTCCAAGTGGGGCGATTACATAAGAACGATGTATAAATTAAAAGATGGATATATTTCAAAAAAAACAATCTCAGGCAAGCAATATTCATACCTTCAAAAGAGAGTAAACAATAAGCTAAATAGTGAATATATTCGTGAGGATATGCTACCGCAAGTTAAATCCGAACTTGAAAAACGAGATGAACTTGAAAAAAGAATTAATCAGGTAAACGAGCAGCTTAAAAAAATTGAAGCCGCCGCTAATATACTTGATAAATCCTTATACCGCAAATTAATTGTCTTAAAACGATGTGCTGTCATGGACTCAATGCCTGCAGATATGAGGAGAAGATCTTTGGAGTTCGGTAATGCCATGGCAGCGCTTGAGGGAATCCCGGCAAGTGAAGATACCGAAAACTACTTATCATTATGGGTAGAGGGGCAAAACAGCTTTAAAGACGGTTATTTGCAAATACTGGCAAAATATAATCTCATCAAGGGTGTGGTATGAGAGATCCGTATTTATATGATGATGTCGATGTACTGAAAAACTTAGGAAATATCAAAAATGCCGATGAATTAAGAAAAGCCGAGGGGGATATTACGAAGTTCACTCTGCCAACGGTTTATTCTCAAAAATTCACTAAATTCAACACAAACACAATATGTGAAATCCATCGTATCATTTTTGATAGCCTTTACGAATGGGCAGGTGAGTTCCGTACTATTCCCGTCGCTAAATACGAGGAAATATTAGGCGGTGATACGGTTCGTTATTCATACCCTAACCAAATAAAGAAAGAACTTGATGAAACGGTAAAAGAAATATCCAAGTTAAAAAAAATCGAGGGAAAAAAGGATTTAGTTTTCAAACTTGTCCGCATTTCCGCCAAGCTTTGGCAAACACACCCATTCAGAGACGGAAACACAAGGACGATTATTTCTTTTATCGTACTTCTTGCCGAGCATTTGGGGATTGAAATAAACCACACATTATTTGAAAAACACGCTGCTTATGTCCGCAACGCGCTTGTGTGGGCTGCGCAGGGTATGTATTCAAAATTTGAATATTTGGATAACATTTTTTATGATGCTGCAGGGCTTTTAAATAACGATACGGATAGTATCACGTCGGTGCCGAAAGACTATACAAAAATCGGCGATTATGATGTGGCTGACTATAAAGAAACCCCTCATGTTTATATTGATGAGGACTAAGTCAGCCCAAACGTCTGCTAGTGTATTAATGTATCACTTTTGGAATAAATAATAGCTTGCATTAGGTATGATGGGTAGTTTTCTTTCATCGCAATAGCATAATAGTTGATGAAACAAGGAAAATTTGTTATAAAAATATACGAAATCCCATGAATTTAGGTGAGGAAAACTGATAAAAATTAACTCATTGGTACGGAACAGTGCGATTATATTTTTTTTAAGTATGACAGGTAGTTTTCTAAACTACCTGAGTCAGATTATTATGGGGCGCAATCTTAGTGTAGATAGTTTTGGAACAATTAATGCTATTTTTTCTACCTTACCTGTTCTTGCTGTTCCGGCAACAGCTCTTACAAGTTTTATAACGAAGAAAGTATCAGCGAGCAAGGATTCCGGTTCTATTTCCGCGTCTTTATCCAGAGTCCTGCGGTATTTGCTGCTTGCATGCTTTATTTTACTGATCACATCATTATTTTTTGTACCATACCTTACGTCAGTTTTTTATATGCAATCTCCTTCGGTATTGATTATTAGTATCATTATAGTAATAGTATTTTTCTATGTCCCGGTATATCAAGGAACTTTAGCCGGAATCCAAAAGTTTTTCATTCTCGGGTTGATTGGTATTATTCTACCGGTCAGCAGATTGTCCGGAACTATTTTAACATCAATGGCTCCGGGGCAAGATATACTACAGCAAAATATTATTCTTTTTAGTTTCGCGCTGGGTGCTTTTCTCACTGTGGCGGTAGGTTTTGGTTATCTTCATTTTTATGGTTTACGCTACACATCAAAACGGAACCTATCCACTGATACAACGTTATTTCAATTGACAGAATACGGTTCGATGGTATTTGTTACCCTTGGACTGATGTTTTTTATGAATATCGATATAATTATGATCCGGTTTTTTCATGGGGGAGAAATTGCCGGTGATTATAGTTCTATGCAGATTTTTGCAAGAATCGCATATTTTGCAACTACATCACTCGTAGTTGTTATGTTGCCCATAGTGGCTAAACAACACTCAAAAAAGGAAAACCCGTTATCGCTGCTTAAAATAACGCTCTTGTATACAGTTATAATAAGTTTTATAATATATGTACCGCTTATTCTTTTAAGCGAATATATTATTGCTCTTTTTCTCGGTTCAAAGTTTACAGTTTCTCCGGTTATTATGCTTTTTTCATGTTTAATAACATTCTCACTCAGCTTAAATACCGTCATCAGTAATTACATGATAGGAGTCGGAAAATCAAGACGTTTAGCCATTATATCCGCAATCAGTTGTGTTATATCGGCTGTTTTTATGTTTCTTTTTAGATTTGAAATCAGCTTTATGCTTATATCTCTTTTTTCTGTTGGATTTATAATGTTTTTTATCTGTCTTGCAAACTGTATATATTTTAACTTCCGTGCGAAAAACTGTTAAAAAATTGACTCATTAGCGTGAAACAGTGCGATTATATTCTCTTTAGGTATGATAAGTAGTTTTCTAATTACACTTGACGCTGCCAAAGTTAATACCGAATTAACGCCAAAGTTAATACCAAACTGTTGACAAAGTTCATAGTAGTACCTCTTGGGTGCCTGAAAAATTAATTATCAATGGAACAAAAACGTTATTGATAAATCACCACTTTATGAAAGTGCTAAGTCTAATGGTAGTGAATCTGTGAGATTTCAGTAAAAAGGAGCGAACGCGAAAAATGAGCGATGCCCTAATAAGCATAATTATCCCAGTTTATAATACTGAGAAATATCTGCGAAGATGCGTGGATAGTGTTATTGATCAGAGCTACAAGAATCTTGAAATAATACTAGTCAATGACGGCTCCACTGACACAAGCCCTGAGATATGCAAAGAATTTGCATCACAAGATGACAGGATAAAGGTCGTACATCAGGAAAACGGTGGATTATCCGCTGCGCGAAACACCGGAGTTAAGCATGCGACCGGAGAATACATTTCATTTATTGATTCTGATGATTATGTCGTAACTGATTATATTTCCAATTTATATTTTCTAATAAAAGAGCACAATGCCGATATTTCTATTACAGATCATTTACTGGAATATGATGAAACAGGTAATCAAGAAGCTAGAGTACAATATAATGACCAAATTCATGTTTGGAATCGACATGAAGCAATGGAAGCATATCTTTATCAACGATATTTCATTACGGTTGTATGGGGCAGATTATATCATCATAAAATTCTTAAAGGTATTGAGTTCCCTCCGCAGATGTATCATGAAGAATTAGGAGTTTTACATAAATTTATTGATAAAGCGGAAATAGTTATCTATCAAGCGACTCCTGATTATTTATATATACAACGAAAAACGAGTGGTATGCACTCAGATCCAACTAGAAGAACTAAAGATACTATCAAGCTGGCAGAAGATATGCGCATTTTCATTGAAGAAAGGTACCCAAGCTTGACTCAAGCCGTAGTTTCAAAGTGTTTTAGTTCGTATATATTAAGATTGATGGAAATTCCGTTAAAAAACATATATAATGATGAATACAATGATTTAAGAGCAGGCATAAAAAAGTATCGATGGCAAGTCTTGACAAACCCTAAAGCTCGTTATAAAAATAGAGGCTGTGCGTTGCTATCATATTTTGGAATATGGGTCTTGAAAATCGCACTGGATTTTCTTGATAATTAAATATTAGTATGGAAGCATGAATAATATTAAAATATAAAGCAGGTTTATAAAAATGAGTTTTATTAATACATCTGTAAAAGATACAACAATTGAAGACAATTTTACGTCAACCGGATTAAAATTCTGGAAGCACGAAGACGCAATGAATGCTTATAAAAATAAAACCGGTATGAGTATTATTTGTACGCATGTATCTCCTGAAAGTGCATGTAATTTAAATTGTCCATATTGCAGTGTAAATAAAAGATCACAAAAGCACAGGTTGCCAATGGATGTTATCCAAGACTATATCAATAAACTTATAACGCGAGGATTGCGAGCTGTAATAATAACAGGTGGTGGTGAACCAACTTTATATCCTCAAATAAATGAGTTGATATGCTGGATAAAATATACGCAGGGATTATCTGTAGCCCTTATAACAAATGGAACTCTCATGGATAGACTTTCTACAGAATCTCTTCGAGCTTTAAGTTGGGTTCGAGTCTCAGTGAATACAATAGCTGATTGGGAGAATAGGATTCAAATACCTATTTGTAATTTATCAGAAGATTGTATTGTCGGTTGCTCATACATTTATGATTATCATCAATTAAAAGAAAGATCAATAGACGAAACAAGAAAACTCTTTAAAAAAATTGCAAAAGTATCTGATAGAATTAATGGAAGATATGTTAGAATTCTTCCTGATTGTTTGCTAAATGAAGATGACTTTAAGCGAGCACATTTAAATATATCTAAAATACTGGATGATATTGATGATATCCGTTTTTTTCATCAGAACAAATGGCATTCAAGACCCAATGCAGATGTATGTCACCAATCATACTTTAGGCCTTATTTAAGCGAAATACCATGGGATGATGATACTCCCGGGACAGTTTTCCCATGTGATAGTGTTGTGCTTAATGAAAATGAGCAACAGTTTCTGATTAAATACAGAGTATGTAAACCTGAAGATATTCTCTCTTTTCTTGATCATAAAATGTCATTTCCATTTAACCCTAAGACAGAATGTGGAAAATGTGTTTTTACAAAAACTGTCGACATGCTTGATGACTGGTATAATGATAAAATCACTAAACCATCAAATATAAATGATATAAAGCTGAAACATGAGGAGTTTATTTAATGGACAGTACTTTTTATGATAGTAATTATTATGAAAATGGCATAGCTAGTAAAAAAAGTCTATATACAAATTATCGATGGTTAAAAAATGAAACAAATGATTTAAAAGACAATTTAATAAAATATCTCAATATTGAAAATAACATGTCAATTTTAGATTATGGCTGTGCAAAAGGTTACCTTGTTTATGCTTTTAGAACAAGTGGTTATTCCGCTTATGGAGTTGACATAAGCAGTTATGCGATAAGTCAATGCTTTGAAGAAATAAAAGGCAACATGAAATGTATAGATTCTGTTGAAGATATTCCGCTTGAATGGGGTTATTTTGATTTTTGCATTGCAAAAGACACATTAGAACACTTAGAAATTGTTTCTTTGGAAAAAACATTATCTGAACTATCAAAACGCTGTAATAAATTATTTGTTATCATTCCTCTTGGTGATGGACAAAAATACTTAGATATTGAACAGGAGCAAGATGTGTCACATATAATTAAAGAACCATTGGAATGGTGGATTAAGAAGTTTGTTAATTTCGGATGGAGTGTTGTTGAAACATCAACTCATATGCCAAGCATGAAACCTCGTTATATTGACAAACCCGGAACGCAAGGTTTTTTCTTATTGCAAACTATAAACAATGTAGTTGGTCTACATCTTACATAGAATTTATAAATTATTACAAAGCATTTGATTGTGAGCGTATATTATATGCGTAAAGTCTTAATTGTTGGCACAACTGATTTATATGGCGGTGTAGGTCAAATCATGTTTAACCTTTGTCGCTATATAGATTCAACAAAAGTTAAATTTGATTTTATGTACTATGTTGACGCAACTGATGATGAAAAGCGACTTATTCGTGAACTTGGAGGAACGTTTTATCTTGTACCAAGATACTCAAAGCATCCATTAAAATTCTTTCGATATATCACGAATTTCTATCGTAACAATCAATATGATTGTGTGCATTTGCATGCAAGTACAGCTATGTTAATTATGTATATATTTCCGTTGTTATTTAATAGAAAAGTAAAAGTAGTTTTTCATAGTCACATTAGTATAGTCCCTGTCTGGTATGATAAAATCCTTCATAAGCTTTTTCGATGCATCGTTGTATGTAGAACAGATACATTTTTAGCTGTTTCCGATTTAGCGGCAATATTTATGTATGGAAATAGTATCGCATCACAAGAACGATATATTCAGTTGAAAAATGGCATAGTGTTAGAAAATTTTAAATATAATGTCGAAAAGCGAAATGAATTAAGGGATGCGCTGGATATAAAGGATAATTTTGTGGTTGGCCATATTGGCAGATTTACCAAGCAAAAAAATCAGACTTTCCTTCTTGATGTATTCAAATCTCTATTGGATAAATGTGATAATGCCATTTTGCTGCTTGTGGGAACCGGTGAATTAGAGGAAGAAATTCGACAAGCAGTTGCTGATAGAGGACTTAATAAAAATGTAATCTTTTATGGTACAACCCAAAAAATATATGATATAATACAAGCTATGGATGTGTTTCTATTACCTTCGAAATGGGAAGGCTTGCCAATTGTAGCGATTGAAGCACAAGCAGCAGGACTGCCCGTAGTCGCATCAAATAATGTGTCCTGTGAAACAGCAATAACTCCATTATATCATTCTATGGATCTGTATTCAGACCCCGTAGACAAATGGGCAGAAAAAGTTTTAAGCCTTAAGGGTGCCAAAAGACTTAATTATACATCTGAAATAATTCATTCCGGTTATGATATTTCACATTCAGCAAAAGAATTAGAAGCGATTTATTGTGAAGTAGTACAAGGAGAAAACACTTGATACGAGTATTACATGTAATACAACTACATCTTGGTGGCGCGGAAACTACTGTAATGAATTATTACCGTAATATAGATCGTACGAAAGTACAGTTTGATTTTCTATATATAACCGATGAGCCGGAAGATGTTATTCACTATTATCAAAATGAAGCGATATCATTGGGTGCACGAATTTTCTACACTCCTTTTAGTAATAAAAAGTTGTTTAAAAAAGTATTATCTTTGTACAAGATTTTCAAAGAAAACCCTGAAATAAAAAAAATTCACATACATAGAGATAACTCACCGGGTGCCGCAAAGCTTGCATTGCTTTCTATGATTTTTGGTATTAAGGTTCGAATAGCTCATTCACCCACAGCCATGCCACAAACAACGCTATCTCATAAGATTTTTCAACCCATGTTACGTTTTGCGGCTACACATTGGTTTGCCTATTCAACAGAAGCGGGAGAATCGTTATTTGGTAAAAATAAATGGAAGGGTAAAAAAGCGATTTTTTTCTATAATGCCAGAGATTTAATGCAATTTCGTTTTTCAGAGGAGCGTCGTCAGCAAATTCGGAAAACCCTGAGCATAAAAAGTATACAAACAGTTTTATTGAATATCGGAAGATTAGAACCGATAAAAAATCAAGGGTTTTTATTAGACGCTTTTGCCATTGCGATACAGCGTAAACCTGAATTATTATTATTGTTTGCCGGTGTTGATCAAGGAGAAAAAGCAAAACTAATTAGAAAAGCTGAAATGCTCGAAATAGAACATGCGGTAAGATTCTTAGGAGAGCGTGACGATATACCCGAACTCTTTCAAGCAGCAGATTTGTTCTTACTACCTTCGCTTCATGAAGGTCTCCCGGGGGTTGTTATTGAAGCACAAGCTGCAGGGTTGCCGTGCTTATTATCAGACACAATAACAAAAGAGTGTAAAATTACCGAATTGGTGGAATTCCTACCTATAAATAACGGTGCGAGTATATGGGCAGATCGAATAATCGAGTTTAAACCGTCAACTCGTTATGATACAATAGATGAAGTGAAAAAAGCAGGATTTGAAATAAAAGATGCAGCTAAGAAGCTGGAGGAGTTTTATTTAACAACAGTAGAAAAGAGTTAATTATGATATAATATTCGTGTAAAGAAAGTGACAAATATGTTTCTCTCAATCATAACACCTACATATAATCGAGCTTATACTCTACCTGTTTTATATAAATCCTTATGTATGCAAACAGACAAGGATTTTGAATGGATCGTTGTTGATGATGGCTCTACAGATAATACTAGAGATATTATTCAATCATGGATTGATGAGAAAATTCTGGACATACATTACTATTACAAGACAAATGGCGGTGAACAATCTGCTAGTAATTTAGGGATAAGTAAGTCAAGTGGTTTGTTTATGCTGAAAGTTGATAGTGATGACCGGTTGATTGAAAACGCATTAGAAAGAATTAAGTTTTATTCACAAAGTGATATGTGGAATAAAAATAAAGATAAGCTGTGCGGCATTGTTTTTCTTGATCTGGATCCGAATGGAAATGTAATAGGAAACCGGTTTGATAAAGATTTATTCATAGGTAATCATATAAAAGATAGAATAAATAAGAACATTGTGGGTGACAAAGCAGAAGTATGCCTGACAAACTTAGTAAAACAAGTGCCTGATGCGATATTTCCGGGAGAAAAGTATGGTGGTTGTGGCAGCAGATGGATAAGACTGGCAAAAAAATATGATATGATTTTTGTTAATGAGGGTATATACATAGCAGATTATCAGGAGGACGGGTATACAAAAAAAGGTATAAAAACAACGGATTATCCACTAACATTTGAGTATTATGCAAATTTACACTTAACAAAAGAGTTTAAGCATAAAATACGTATAAAACAAGCGATTTTATACATATCACTAGGATTATATGTAAAAAAAAGATGGTCTGACATAATTAGCTCAAGTAATGCACCTATATTGGTTTGTATTCTTTTTATTCCCGGATATATGAGTTATTTAAAAAAACAATTGAAAGACAATAGGGACTGATGTTAATGATTGAAACTTTTATTTAACCGTTGTCGCGTAGCTTGACAATAGACGGTATAATTAATACGGAGAAAACTATGATTCCCAAAATAATTCATTATTGTTGGTTTGGAGATAATCCTCTTCCACAACTTTCTGTAAAATGCATAGAAAGTTGGAGGCAATATTGCCCGGATTATGAAATCAAAGAGTGGAATGAGAGTAATTTTGATATCTACTTAAATCAATATACAAAACAAGCATATGAAGAAAGGAAATGGGCATTTGTTTCTGATGTAGCCAGACTACATATTGTTTATAATAATGGAGGAATATATTTAGATACAGATGTAGAATTACTCAAGTCTCTTGACTTGCTGTTGAATCAAGACATGTATATTGGGTTTGAAAGCGATGAATATATTAATACCGGACTAGGATTCGGAGCTGTTAAGAAATTTCATTTAGTAAAAAAGATGTTAGATATATATAATAATCAAGTATTCGTAAATACAGATGGCACATATAACAAAACTACATGCCCAATAAATAATACCGAAGTAATCAATCAATATGGTTTCGTTATCAATAATACAAAACAATCGAAAAATGGAATAACAGTTTACCCAAGTACATACTTTAACCCGACAGACACTTATAATCAAGTAATAAAAATAAGAAAACAAACTTTTTCAATACATCATTGCAATGCATCATGGGAAGATCCGGATATAATCAATATAAATAAAAAAAGGCTGCCCTACATAAATTTTTTTGGCAAACATTTGGGTCCGAAAATATTCGCAGTAATTCAAATTTATAAAAAAGATGGAATAAAAAGTGTGATAAAAAAGATAAAAAACAGGTTGACTAAACAAACATGATAACAGTAATGACACCAACTTTCAACAGAGCTTATATATTACCTAAGCTTTATGATAGTCTGATTAATCAAACCTCATATGATTTTGAATGGATAGTAATAGACGATGGCTCTACTGATAACACAGGAGCTCTTTTTGCTGATTGGTTAAAACGTGATAATCCGTTTGAAATAACATACATAAAAAAAGAAAACGGTGGAAAACACCGTGCTGTAAATAATGCTGTGATTATTGCCAAATACGACTGGTTTTTTATAGTTGATTCTGATGATTATTTAGCTACAGATGCAATCGTGCTGGTTCATGAGTGGATTAAAACGGTAGATGGTGATAACACGTTTGCCGGTGTTTCCGGTCTTAGAGGATGTATCGGTAATAATGAAATAATTGGTGAATACCCTACAGATGAACAATATGAAGAGTTTATAGATGCAACAAATTTACAGCGTCGTGAAAAGCATTTAGACGGAGATAAAGCTGAGGTATATAAAACAGATATACTAAGAAAATATCCTTTTCCGGAATTTGAAGGAGAGAACTTTATTGCAGAATGTGCTGTATGGGATAAAATTGCTTTAGATGGATATAAAATAAGATGGTTTAATAAGGTAATATATAAATGCGACTACCTTAAAGACGGGCTTTCTAACATCGGGGATAGATTACTTATTGATAATTCTGAAGGTTTTGCATATAATATAAAGATGCAATTTATCATATTCCCTCATTCAAATGAAAGTTATAATGTACATAAATATTACTATATCGCTAAAGAAAAAGGCTTAAAAAGTAAAGACATTAGCAAAAAATTAGGGATTCCAAATTCTAAACTTAAGATGTTAGTTTTAAAGCAGAATATTATAAATATACTTAGAAAGAATAAAACTTTATTTAATGGATGTAAGAAAATATATAAATTATTGGTAAATCAAAGTTCATAGGAAATAGTAAATTTATCGAAAAACAGGTTTAATAAATGACCATGACACAAAAGGAACTGGTGTAAATGCAAAACACTTTTTTTTCAATTATAGTTCCTGTTTATAATACCGAGCCATATCTTCAAGAATGTGTAGATAGTGTTCTAATCCAGACTTACACAAGATATGAGTTAATACTAATAAATGATGGCTCTACAGACAATAGCCCCTCAATATGCGATTCATATGCTCTAAAAAATCCCAAAGTTAAAGTTGTTCATAAAAAAAACGGGGGCGCATCGAGTGCCAGAAATGCAGGAATTGATGCTGCTCAAGGTGATTACGTAATTTTTCTTGACAGTGATGATTATTGGGATGATGTTAATGCTTTAGCCGAATTAAATGAAATCTGCATACAAGAAAATATAGATGTAATAGTATGGCATAATAAAGATTTGGAAAACTCAACGAGTGAAATAAGTCCTATACATAATCTGCCAATACTGGATAATATCATAAAGAAATCACAATTAGAAGTACTCAAAGCTCTTTGTGAATCAGGTGCTTATGGTGCTTCCTCAGCTATGAAAGCGGTAAAAACGGATATAATTAAGCGGAATAACATATATTTTGAAGAAGGCATTATTACCAGTGAGGATCATGAATGGTGCGCGCTTGTTGCAATATATGCAAACAGCTTTGCGTTTTACGACAAAGCTTTTTATATACGAAGAATCAGAGCGGAATCTGCAACCAATACATTTTCAGAGAAGCGCATTACTGATTTTATTGAACAGGCATTAAAAGTATGCGATATTGCGCACAATGTACAAGATACTCACTTGCGTGATGCTTTACTTACTTATGCAAAAGCGTTTTACTGGAGTGCTATTGTTATAGCGAACGACTATGGTTACTTAAAACAATACTATCCGGAAATAATAAAATATCAATACATTTTTGAACGCTTTAATAATGACAAATCATGGGAAAAAAGAAATAAAATTATCAAATTATTCGGATTACGTTTTTTGATGAGACTACTAAAGATAAAAATGTGTTTGGAAAAAACTATAATGAAGAATGAGACCATTTATCAAGGGTGTAGAAAAGTATATAATTCTTTAAAGTGTTGCAAATAATGGTTATCAGGAAATATAAAACTGTTCGATAAATATGAATTATTGTATTAGAGGTATAAAATGTTATCATCTCAAGCTATGTTTAGTATAATTATTCCGATATACAACGTAGAGCAATATCTTGATGAATGTATATCAAGTGTTATTTCACAAACATTTGAAAATATAGAGGTGATTTTAGTAGACGATGGTTCTCCGGATAATTGTCCTGGTATTTGCGATACATATGCAGAAAAAGACAAAAGAGTTAAAGTCATTCATAAAAAAAACGGAGGTCTAAGCACTGCTAGAAATGCCGGTATCAATGTAGCTGCAGGTGAGTATATTATTTTTCTCGATAGTGATGATTATTGGGACGATATTAATGCTTTGTCAAAGATTTCTTCAATAATAGAAAAAAACAATAATGATGTTGTTATATGGGGACATAAAACTGAAAATGAACATTCTGACACTATGCTTTACTCTACAAAAGAAAGACTATCAAATGAGGACTTAATTACTCTAGATAATGCTGAACGATTAAAAAAAATAATTAAAACTCATTACCATAGTATCGGAGCATGTTTCAAAGCAATTAATCGGAATCTATTTAATAAATATGATTTATACTTTGAGGAAGGAACCGTACATGAGGATGTTGAATGGAATGTGAGACTTTTTGCTTGTTCTCAAAATATCGCTCTTTATGAAGATTTTTTTTATGTATTTAGGCAAAGAAATGATTCAATAAATAATACTCATTCAGAAAAAAATCTTGAAAATAGAAAAACCCAAGCGCTCAAAATGTGCGATACTGCAAAGAGTTGTTCAAATTCCAATATGTATGAAGCAATTATGTTATACGTTTCAGAGATGTATTTAGGTATCGTCGAGGTATTAATGCGCAATAAGATGTTAAATCGTTATTATTCTGAGATAAAAGAATACTGTTATGTACTGGATTATACATTTATGCATAGAAGTAGACAAATAAACATATTAAGAAAAATCATAGGTTTACGCTTCGCGTTATACTTGCGTCGACTGGTCTATTACGATTGAAAAGTGCTTTCAAACATTTTTTTGAAGTATATACTAAATAAATTGACTTATGTAATATATAAATTGCGATTAGATCAATTTACTGATTGTTTTTCAGGAGCATTGATGGTATGAAAATGACCGTTTTTTTGAGAAAATCATTTCGATGGATATTTCGTTCTAATATTTGTCAAAATATTTTTTTGAATGATATGGATATGCGTATAAGTAATTACGAATACAACAAGTCACTGACCAAATTTCAAAAAGAAATAAGTCAACTGGATATTTTTTGTTCTGAGGAAATTATAGAATCAAACAAGCGTGTCGAATCCTTTATTAATCAACATGTGGCATATGTTGCGTTTAGTCGAGTGTTCGTAGAGTCTCTTCATTATGGACATCTTAATGCCATCTTTGAATATGCGGGATTAAACATGCTGGATGCTATATACTTTCCAAGAATCGAGCATGGGATCCATTTAGAAGCAGGAGTAAGCAATTATTTGCATGGAAGTATAGCAGTTATGGGGAATGATCGCAAAAAGTGCATTCGCAATACCTTCCCGGACATGCCAATTTTTAAATTAGGTCCATATATACACTATACACAACCTTTCTATGATGATTATCAATTTTCAGAGATTAAAAATAGATGGAGAAATACATTATTGATCATACCACATCACTCATGTGAAGGTGGTTCTTATGAGTATGATATAGATAGTTTTGTTAAAAAAATTATTAATACTTATGCAAAGCAATTTAATACAGTCGTTGCATGTTTGTATTGGAAAGACTTTGATACCGAGCTTTATCATGTATTAACTTCTTACGGAGTTGAGATAGTGACTGCCGGTTATCGTTGGGATAGCAACTTTATCAAGAGACTAAAGACTATAATCTCATTTTCTGATTTTGTCATAAGTAACTCGATTGGTACTCATATAGGGTATTGCATTTATTTAGATAAACCATTATTGTACATTGATACTCAAGAAAAAGTATTCGGAAGAGATGTTACTCCTCACAGTGCTTGTGAAAATACAGCATATGATTATCTTATTGTTGAGTTTCCAAAACAAAAGGACATTATTGAGCAAAAAGCCTTATGCGCGCATTATTGGGGATTTGATGAGATAAAATCAAAAAAAGAAATAAAAGACATTTATCAAGTGAATAAAACAATTTTACTTAGGTGCCTGGGTGATTATGAAAAATACAATTTGACAGTACGAAACTTGCTGAAAAAATGTAGAAATGATGATTACTATAAAGTGCTATCAGATGCGTTATCCTAATATATTTTAAATCGGAGTCATTATGAAAAAAATCTTTTACGGACGACAATATATCGATGAGTCTGATTGTGAAGCAGTACGAGAGGTGCTACTAAGCGACTATCTTACATGCGGTCCGAAAATTGCAGAACTTGAGCAGCGACTTTGTGATTTAACAGGGACGAAATACGCAGTAGCGATAGCTAATGGTACCGCTGCATTACATGCTGTATGCTTTGCTATGGGTATCGGTGATGGTGATGAGGTAATCACAACACCAATTACATTTGCAGCATCAGCTAATTGTGTGTTATACTGTGGAGGCAAACCTGTATTTGCAGATATCGAACAGGATACATACAACATTTCACCGGAATCAGTAGAAAAACTCATAACTCCTCGAACAAAAGCCGTGATTGCCGTCGATTTTACCGGTCAAGCATGTAAATATGATGAATTATTTGACATTTGCAAGCAGTATAACCTTATATTAATCGATGATGCCGCTCATTCAATTGGTACAAAGTATAATGGAAAAAGCATTGGCAATATTGCAGATATGACTACATTCAGTTTTCATCCGGTAAAAACTGTTACCGGTGGTGAAGGTGGAGCTATACTTACTAACAATAAAGAGTATTATAATAAGATGATGTTATTCCGGACTCATGGTATCACACGAAATCAAACACTAATGGAGTATCCATCTGATGATTTCTGGTATTACGAGCAAATAGAACTAGGTTATAATTATCGTTTAACAGATATACAAGCCGCTCTTATTTTAAGCCAATTGAACAAACTAGAGATGTTTACCACTCGTCGTAGAGAAATCGTAGATCGATATAATAAAGCTTTTTCAGATATACCGGAGATTATACTACAAAAAGAAATCCTGCAATCAGACACTGTCAGGCATTTATATATAATTCAGTTAAACTATGAATTATTGAAATGCACACGACGAGAATTCTATGATAAATTAGCTGAAAAAGGTATAATGTGTAATGTTCACTATATACCCGTATATTATCATCCATATTATCAGCAGTTAGGATATAAAAAAGGGTTATGCCCGGTCGCAGAGCAAGTTTTCGAAGGTTTTCTCAGTATACCGCTTTATTATTCATTGACAGATGAAGATGTGAACAGAGTTATTAGTGAGATAAAAAATGCCGTTAGGAGAATGGTATAATGAATGGTATTAATACAATGAAAAACAATACAAAAATACTTCCGTTCATAATAGGGAAAACAATTACACTTCGGCATTTAGTGCCTGAGGATATTGAAGGAAATTATCCAAACTGGTTTAATGATGCCGATATATGTGTAGGAAATTCACATCATGTATACACTTTTACAAAAGACACTGCACTTGAGTATATTCGCTCCCTTTCTGAGCGTAGAGACATTATAGTTTTAGCAATCATTGATAAAAGTGACGAACAGCATGTGGGGAACATATCGCTTCAGAAAATAAATTATATTTCGAGAAGTGCTGAATTAGCTATTATAATCGGAGAAAAATCGACTTAGGGTAAGGGAATAGGCAAGGAGGCAGCGTATTTAATGGCATATCATGGTTTTATGTCACTAAATCTTAATAGAATAGAGTGTGGCACTTTTGAAAACAACATAGCAATGCTGAGAATTGCGTTATTTCTCGGTATGAAACACGAAGGAACAAGGCGTGGTGCAGTCTATAAAGAAGGTCAATATCTAAATGTATTAGAATATGGTGTACTAAAAAGTGAATTTGATTTTGATTTAATTAAGGAATATAAAACATGAATAGCATTGCTATAATACCGGCACGTGGGGGTAGTAAGAGGATTCCACGCAAAAACATAAGAGATTTTCTCGGCAAACCAATAATAGCCTATTCTATTGAAGCAGCATTGGAATCGGGTGTATTTGACGTTGTTATGGTTTCTACAGACGATGAAGAAATCGCTGATGTATCTAAAAAATATGGCGCGGATGTACCATTTTTTCGCAGTCCCGAAATGTCTGATGACATGGCTATGACTGCCCCTGTTCTTATAGAAGTAATCAATGAGTATAAAAAAAGAGGAGTTGAGTTTGCATATACTTGTTGCATATATCCCTGTGCTCCGTTTATCACTCCGGAAAGATTAAGAGAAGGTAAGCAACTTCTTATTACCTTCAGTGCTGACAGTGTCTTTCCTGTAGCAAAAATCTCCCTTTTGCCTCAAAAGCATATGGTTATTAGAGATGGAAAACTACAATTACTAGATCCGGAAACCTATGACATACGTTCTCAAGATTTAGAAGCGATATATCATGATGCAGCACAGTTTTACTTTGTAAAAACAAATACCCTCTTAGCAGAAGAAACGCTTTTATTCGAAAACATGCTACCATTGATAATAAGCGAAAGCGAATTGCAAGATATTGACACTGAAGATGATTGGATTCAGGCAGAGATAAAATACAAAATCTTAAAAAACATGTACTAGGTGGGTGGATTATTGTGCCGTTTGATGTTATTATTATGGGTGCGGGACAGATTGCATCAGGGTATGACACACCAGATACTGATGTAGTATTAACTCATGCTCATGCAGTTAAAAATAACACTGATTTTAATCTACTTGGGTTTTATGATATAGATGAAGAAAAAGCTATAGTTGCTGCAAAAAAGTGGAATGCCGACGCATTTAAATACCCGGTAAAAGCTGATATTTATGCGATTTGCACCCCGGACTCTAGTCATCTACAAAGTATACAGCAAATAATTAAGCTAAATCCTAAATTAATAATCCTTGAAAAACCAATAGCTGATACATTGTCAAATGCTGAACTAATCCTTACAATTACTAAAGATGTTTCGACACAAGTTAATTTCTCTCGAAGATTTATTTACGAATTTCAAGCACTAAAAGAAAACATATCTAAATTTGGTGAATTTTTATCCGGAACCGGATTATACGGAAAAGGCTTCATTAATAATGGTTCCCATATGATTGATTTGTTGAGTTTTTTTTTAGGCGAGATAGAATCAGTTGATAATATAAGTGAGATAACAGACTTTTCGGAAAGAGATAAAACCATAACTTCAATATATAAATTTAAACATGGTGGAGAGTTTTTTTTGCGAGGACTGGATTGCAGAAAATACTCAGTGTTTGAAATAGAATTATGTTTTGAAAAAGCAAGAGTAAAAATACTGAATGGTGGAGGGATTATTCAAATCGAAATGCCTAAACAATCTGAAAAGTATTCCGGCTACAAAATTTTAACTATGACAGAAGAAATCCACACAGAGATTGATAACGCAATGAAAAACATGTACATTAATGTATATGAGCATCTCACAGAGAAGAAAAAACTTCTGTCGCCGATTCAAGATTCATTTATGAGATGGAATTACATAGTATGAAAAGAGTTTATTTTTTTGCTCATGACCCGGGTGGAGCAAATGCTATTGCCCCTTTGATTCATTATTTTAAAGACGCATTAGTTTATGCAAAAGGATACGCTCTTGACATTTTACCAAATTCTAAAGAGTTGTTTGGAAATAACATAGCCGACCTGAATCCGGATTTCATCATAACAGGAACAAGCAATAATGATTTTACTGAAAGAAATATATGGCGCGAAGCCGAGCGAATCGGTATACCAACAATGGCGATTTTAGATTCATGGGCGAATTATGGTATTCGGTTTTCTGACTTTACACAATATCAACAATCTCATCTATTTGATAAAAAATGTACTTATCTTCCGACATATATTAATGTCATGGATGAG
>Ga0209737_10001219_pt1 | contig 18896 bp, 13 predicted proteins | sample TergutCu122P3_FD_187284 | JGI IMG/M metagenome (GOLD analysis project Ga0209737, IMG submission 187284) | Cubitermes ugandensis P3 segment gut microbial communities from Kakamega Forest, Kenya - Cu122 P3 (SPAdes) (version 2) | ecosystem: Host-associated > Arthropoda: Insects > Digestive system...
GCCCATGCTTTGGAGTTTCGCCTGCGTCAGCAACGGCTTCTTTATCATTTGCTCAAACCCCACCTGGGCCACACCGTTGACATGCCTGCTCACCTTCTGCAGACAAAAACATACGTCCGCCGACATGCTGCTACACCCTGCCCTGCCTACGCCCTTCCGTTCAACTCCTGTATTCTCCACCAACCACCCTGGACTTTTCCCAGCTCAACACATGTCATCCACACAAAGCTGTGGCATACATGCGCTCACGTCAACAACTCCTCTTCGAAACATGAAAGAAACGACAATGTGTGCTGAAAAAAGAAAAGCTTCCGCTTTGGGTTGGTGGGTTTCTTTGGCTTTAAGCCTTGCTGCCTGCAAGGGAAACGGCGACGGAGAGGCAGGGGTGTTGGTGGTTCCTCCGCCCTCTTTGCCGCCGGCGCCTCAACTCGAGCTTAGCCTGACAAGCGTTGACTTTGACTCGGAAAAGGCCGGCGGAAAAAGCTTTGGCATTGTCTCCAATACGGAGTGGAGCTTGGGGTGCACCAGCCATGGGGACTGGTGCAGCGTGACGCCGGCCTCCGGCAGCGGCAACACAACCGTTACTGTCCACGTCTCGGAAAACCACGGCAACGCTGATCGCCATGCCTTCGTGCGGGTTGCGGCCGGCAACCTTAGAAAAACGGTGGCCGTCATGCAGCCCTATGCCAGGCCTGTTGTCAGCGGCTATGGCCCCCACCAAGCGGGCGCCGGCGCCTCTCTCACCCTCTGGGGAAACAACTTCAGCCCTGTCCCCTCGGAAAACCATGTCACACTCCATGGTGTCCCCGCTGAAGTGTTTTCTTCTACGCCCCATGAGATAAAAATAACCGTGCCCTCCTCCATTCTCTCCACGGGCCTTTTGCGGGTGACGGTGGCTGGCAATACGGCTACCTTTGCTGTCCCTTTCACTTATTTGCCCAGGGCCACCGTCCACACCTCCGCTGGCAATGTGCAAGGCTCCGGCCATGCGCAGCTGAGCTTCCCCCGCGGCATAACGGTGGATGGGGACGGCACCCTCTTTGTGGCTGACACTTTCAACCACCGCATCCTCAAGGTGACAGAAGGCGAAGTGGAAACCCTCGCCGGCAACAACGTGGCAGGCCATGCCGACGGCCTAGGCAGCCAGGCACAGTTTTCCTCCCCTGAAGGCATGGCCATGGACGTGCAGGGCAACCTCTATGTGGCGGACACCCAAAACCACCTCATCCGCAAGCTTACACCCTGGGGAGAAGTCTCCACCCTCGCCGGCACTACCCCGGGCTCCGGGCAGGCACAACTCCACTCCCCCCGCGCCATTGCCGTGGACACGGAAGGCAACCTCTTTGTGGCCGACAGCGGCAACCACCGCATCCTCAAGCTAACCCAGGCAGGCGTGCTGAGCACCCTTGCCGGCAGCGGCATAGCAGGCGTTGCCAACGGTACCGGCAGCCAGGCACAATTTCACTCTCCTTGCGCCATTGCCGTGGACGCAGAAGGCAACCTCTATGTGGTGGACGAGGCAAGCCACCGCATCCGCAAGGTGACGCAAGCGGGGGTGGTGAGCACCCTCGCCGGAGGGGCAGAAGGTTTTGCTGAAGGCGTTGGCATTGCCGCACGGTTTAACTCTCCTTCCGGCATTGCGGTGGATGCGGCAGGCAACCTCTATGTGGCCGACAGCGGCAACCATAGGATCCGCCGGGTAACTCCCTGGGGGGCAGTCAGCACCCTGGCCGGCAGAGGCACTCGAGGCCACGAGGACGGCGCCGGAAACGTGGCGCAATTCCACTCCCCTCATGGCGTGGCCCTGGACGCCGAAGGCAACCTCTTTGTGGCGGACTCTGAAAACCACCGCGTCCGCGAAATAACTTTGGAATAAACGCCGCTCAACCGGTGAAAGAAAAAAACAATGAATGTCAAAAACCAAAGACTTTCTGCTTTGTATTTTTTGCTGGCTTCTTTCGCCCTCTCCATGGCGGCCTGCGAGCCTCCCACGGAGCCGTTGCCTCCCCAGGAGCCCGGGAGCGGCACGGGACAGCAGCCTTTGCCCTCTTCGGAGCTTGGCGTCCAACCTGATAGCCTTGGCTTCGAGCCGGAGGCCGGTGAAAAAACATTCCAGGTGGCTTCCAACACGCATTGGAGAGCAAGCTGCATAAGCGCCGGCGGCTGGTGCAGCGTAACGCCGAGCTCCGCCAGCGGCAACGGAACGGTGACGGTGCGCGTGCCACAACACAACGGCTATGACAACCGCTCCGCCACCGTGGAAGTGAGGACAACCGACGGCGCCCTCCACAAAACAGTGGCCGTCACGCAGCAGGCTCCACAGCTTCTGCCTTCCTCGGCACTTCGTGTCCAACCAGAAAACCTGGGGTTTGAGCCGCAGGCCGGTGCAAAAACATTCCAGGTGGTTTCCGACACCCATTGGAGCGCAAGCTGCATAAGCGTCGGCGGCTGGTGCACGGTGACGCCAAGCTTTGGCAACGGCCATGGGACGGTAACGGTGAATGTGTCGCACAACAACGGCGATGACGAGCGCTATGCCACTGTGGAGGTGGCAACCAGCAATGGCATGCTCAGCAGGAGTGTAAGCGTCAGGCAGCCTCCATCCCCACCGGAACTGGAGCTCAGCTTGTCAAGCCTTGAGTTTCCTTCGAGAGCCGGCAACAAAGCCTTGAATGTCACCTCCAACACGCGTTGGAGTGCAAGCTGCGAGAGCGTTGGAAACTGGTGCACGGTGACACCGAGCTCTGCCAGCGGCAATGGCACTGTCATGGTGAGCGTGCTGGAAAACAATGGCTATGACGAGCGCTCCGCCACGGTGACAATAACGGCCGGTGCCCTCAGCAAGACGGTAAACATCCGACAGTTTCCACTCCCATCGGGATTTGACGTCAGTCCGTCAAACCTTGAATTTGATTTTGAAGCTGACGACAAGACGTTTGAAGTCACATCCAACATGCCTTGGAATGCAAGCTGTGCAAGCGAGGGAGGCTGGTGCAGCGTGACGCCGAGCTCTGGCAACGGCAACGCAACAGTGACGGTGGGGGTGTTGAAAAACAACAGCTATGACGAGCGCTCCGCCACAGTAACCATAGCGGCCGGTGCCCTCAGAAGGACGGTGAGCCTCCGACAGTTTCCCTCTCCGGCGAGACTGGAAGTCCACCCGTCAAGCCTTGAGTTTCCCTCGAGAGGTGGCAACAAAGCCTTGGACGTCACCTCCAATACGCGTTGGAGCGTAAGCTGCGAGAGCGTTGGAAACTGGTGCACGGTGACGTCCAGCGCTGCCAGCGGCAATGGCACTGTCATGGTGAGCGTGTTGGCAAACAACGGCTATGACGCACGCTCCGCCACGGTAACCCTAACGGCCGGTGCCCTCCGCAGGACGGTGGAAGTTACACAGCCTCCGCCTTCGCCGGAATTGGGTGTCAGCCAGCCAAGCCTTCATTTCGAATTTGAAGCCGACGACAAGACTTTCCAAGTCCTCTCCAACACGCATTGGAGTGCAAGCTGCACAAGCAGCATTGGAGACTGGTGCCGTGTAATGCCGCAAGCAGGAAGCGGCAGTGCACCCGTGACGGTGATGGTGTTGGCAAACAACGGCTTTGACGAGCGCTCCGCCACAGTAACCCTAACGGCCGGTGCCCTCCGCAGAACAGTGGACGTCAAACAGTTGCCACCTCCGGCGGAACTTGGCCTCAGTGCCTCAGAGATGGAATTTGCTTCAGCAGCCGGCAACAAGACATTTCAGGTCGCCTCCAATACGCATTGGAGTGCAAGCTGCGAAAGCGAGGGAGGCTGGTGCACGGTGACGCCGACCACCGGAAGCGGCGGCGGAAGCGTCACGGTGAGCGTGTCCCCCAACAATGGCTTTGACAGCCGCACCGCCACCGTGAGGGTGAGGACAACCAATGGCACCCTCTCCAGGACGGTGAATGTTAAGCAGCTTCCACCTCCGGCGGAGCTGGAAGTCCACCCGTCAAGCCTCGAGTTTAATTTTGAGGCCGACGAGGACACCTTTGAAGTCTTCTCCAACACCTATTGGAGCGCAAACTGCGAAAGCGAAGGCGACTGGTGCGAGGTGGAGCCAACCTCCGGCAGCGGTGGCGGAACGGTGGTGGTGCGTGTGTCGGAAAATGACAGCGATGACGAACGCGTCGCCCTTGTAACCATAGCGGCCGGCACCCTCTTCACAACGGTGGAAGTCCGACAGCTTCCGCCTCCACCGGAGCTGGAGCTCAGCCTCTCAACCCTGAATTTCGGTTTTGAGGCCGACGAGGACACCTTTGAAGTCCTCTCCAACACGCGTTGGAGTGCAAGCTGCACGACGAGCGATGGAGACAACTGGTGCACGGTGACGCCGGAAGCCGGAAGCGGCGATGGCGTTGTCAGTGTGAGTGTTTCGAAGAACACTGGCTATTCCACACGCTATGCCTCTGTGGAAATTACCAGCAGCTCACCCGCTGGCACCCTCACCCGCTGGGTATACATCGCTCAAACTTCGCCCCCGTCGACGTTGGAAGTCACTCCCCCAAGCCTTGACTTCCATGCTGGAGGCGGCAGCAAAACGTTTGAAGTCTCCTCCAACACGCTTTGGTATGCGTACGCATCTTGCATCAATGACGGTTCGTGCACTCTGACGCCGGACCATGGCGTTGGCAACGCAACGGTGACAGTGACCGTGTCGGAAAACAACAGCCCAGTCGACCGCTCTATCTGGGTGTCGATATGGACAGCAGACCACATGCACTCCGCAGCGGTGCTCATCACCCAGCCGACGAGCATGCCCATCATTCGCAGCTTCAGTCCCGAGTGGGCAGGCGCCGGCGAGACACTCACCCTTCACATTGCAAACTTCGGCAATAATTTTTCGGGGCTCCGTGTCACACTGGGCGAAGTTGAAGTTCCTGCCACTGGCATTCTTTCCGCCACAGCAACTGAAATAAAAGTTGAGGTGCCTCAAAACATTCTCTGCACAGGTTTTGCGCGGGTGACTGTCGGCAGCCACACAGCGATCTCTGCCACCACATTTAGCTATGCGCCCAAAGTCGAGGTCAGCACCTTTGCTGGCAGCTGCGGCCAAGGTGGAAACCGTGACAGTGACGATGGCACAGGCTCCAGCGCACGGTTTTGGGCGCCTTCCGGCATTGCGGTAGACGAGGAAGGCAACCTCTACGTGGCGGACTCCGGCAATAACCGCATCCGCAAGGTGACGTCGGAAGGCGAGGTGAGCACCCTTGCCGGAAGCACGGAGGGCTATGCCAATGGCCTGGGAGAGAACGCACAATTCTCTTGGCCTCGCGGAATTGCCGTGGACGCAGATGGCAACCTTTTCGTGGCGGACCAAAGCAACCACCTCATTCGCAAAATTTCCATGCCAGCGGGGGAGGTCAGCACCTTTGCCGGCGGCGCCGGCGAGTGGGGGTATGCTGAAGGCATTGGAACGGAGGCACGGTTTCATTATCCTTCCAGCATCGCCATTGACACGGAAGGCAACCTCTATGTGGCGGACACCCACAACTTCCGCATCCGCAAGGTGACACCAGAACAAGAGGTCTCCACCTTTGCCGCACATATGCAGATCTGGTTGCCTTCTGGAATCACCATCGATCAAGAAAACCAGCTCTATGTGTTGGAGCCGTGGCACAACATCCTCAAAATAACGCAGGAGGAAGAGGTGAGCATTTTTTCCCCTGCGACTGGCCAGGACATCGCCATCGACACCAATGGCAACCTCTTTGTGTCTGACAACGGCCCTCGCATCCGTATGGTGCTGCCGTCGGGACTGGTTACCACCCTTGCCGGCAGCAGTGAGCAGTCAGGCTTTGCCAACGGCTCAGGCACAGAGGCACGGTTTTCTGGGCCTTCCGGCATTGCGGTGGATGCGGATGGCAACCTCTACGTGGCGGACCAGTGGAACCACTGCATCCGGAAAATAGAGTGGCGGGAATAGACCTGCTGAATAAAAGCACCTGCGACGAGCTCAAGCTCATGTCCAAGGGGAAGTGCTCCAGGCTTTTATTTCAGCGCCTATGTCCTCAGGCAAAGGCGCTTCAAAAAACATGGCGCGCTGGGTGCGTGGGTGCTCAAAGGCTATTTTCCATGCATGCAGGGCTTGGCGCTCTATGTGCAGGGCGTTGTTTTTCTGGCTGCCACCATAGAGTTTGTCCCCCAGCAAAGGAAAACCCGCCTCGGAAAGGTGCACCCGAATTTGGTGCGTACGCCCTGTCTCCAGGCAAAGCTCCAACTGACAAAGCTTGCTGTGCTGCTGCAATACACGGAAGTGCGTCACTGCTTCCCGCCCCTTCTTCAGGCGGCCTGTAAACTTCAACCTGTTGTGAGGGCTACGTCCATGCAATGTGCGAAAACTCCCCTCTCGGGGGGGCCGCCCCCAGGCCAAAGCAAAATAGGTTTTTTTTACCACGCGGTTTGCAAACGCCCTCTGCAAGGCAACCATCGCCGGCTCATTCTTCGCTACCAACAACACGCCGGAAGTCTCCTTGTCCAAACGGTGCACTATCCCCAAACGAAACGCCTCTCCCAAATGCGGCGCACCTTGCACATGCTTCAACAACGCATTGGCCAATGTCCCCCGGGGGTTGCCTGCCCCTGGGTGTACCACCATGCCGGCGGCTTTGTTCACCACCCACATGTCCTCATCCTCAAACAACAACTCAAAGGGAAGCGCCTCCGCCAAAAGCCCCACCGGCGGCGGCGGCGGAATGGCCAACTGCACACACTGCCCCGCGCGAAGGCGCTTGGCGGAAGGCAAGGGCACACCGTCTACCTTCGCGTGGCCCTCCCCTATCCACCGCTGCAAACGGGAGCGACTTATTTGAGGAAAAACTTTGACGAGGAATGCGTCAAGCCGACGCCCTTCGTCTTCGGCTTGCACTATGACAGAGGCGACAGAGGCGGTGTCCATCACCACATGTTGGACTTGATGCGCCCCATGGGCTTTACCATGACATCGACAATGGCTCGGTCGAAATAGTTGGTGCCTTTATAAATTTCTGCCGAGACGCTGTTCTTGTAATGATCTCTCCCCTCGCTCAGCTCATCGCGCAAAAGCTCAAACAAGTTGTCTTGCTCAATCCCTTTGACAATCTTCGGCTGGTTATAAGCGACAATATCTGAAACAACGTGGCGCGCGCGCCGCATAGCGCGGATTTTCTCGTCTTCCGTCATGGCATTATTCTGCGCAGAGATTGTGGCAAAGGTCAACTTCTGGCCTGCTGCATTCTGTCTAAATAGCTTTGGGAGACTTGCTGCATGTCCAACCCCAATTCCCTGGCAATGCTCTTCAAATAGCCACGCAAATAGACGGTTGCGGGCAAGCTGCCATAGTGCTCGCACTCAATGTTGTGCAAATGGTGCTGCGCAACACGCGTCGCATTCGCCAACTCCCCCAAAGTGATTCCATGGAAACAGCGGATCCTCCCCAAAAGAGAACCGGAATATTCCTCTGCGCCGGAAACAAAATCCGGAACAGCACGCGCAGCTCTCGCATGGGGCTTCAAATGAAATTGCACCAAAGGCATTTCGCCTACCTCGGCCTGGACTTCCACCCTTTTGGCGACATCCTCTTCTGCTACCTTCACTTCCGGTAACTTCACTTCCGGCAATGGGCTTTCATCCCCTCTTGGCAGAAGCAATGCGTCTTCTTCTAACAAACAGGAATGGAAGGGGATGAGCGGCTCTTTGCATGGGGCGCAAAACTCAGACAGAGGCTTTGTCTGAGTGTCCTGCGCACTGTGAGACAAAGGGATAAATTCTTGTGACTTTAGCGAGTCTTTGGATGGAAATGCTTCGGGCGACAATTTCAACACCCAAGAAAAAGAATCCCTTGGCTTGGGTTTTTTGGGGAGCACATCAACAAAGACAATTTGATAACCTGGCAACGTCGTGTTCATAGAATGCTTTTAAATAAAAAAAGGGTTGGAGGCATTTTGCATGTTTTTTGAAGCATACGCCAATTTTTTTTCAAAAAGAAATATATTCCTGCTGCTTTGGCGCTCTGGCTGCATTTCCTTTGCTGACTGCTTCCCCCAACCGCACATTTCAAAATGTTTGTCTTTAAACAGAGCTATGGAGGGCCTCCCTCAACACTGCCTCCAACAACTCTGCGGAAATGCCACTCTCAAGTGCCCGAAATTCAGGATAAAGCCACTCGTAGGCTGCAAAACTCGAAAGGACGCGTTTGACATAGTTTCGAGTTTCGTCAATGGGAATGTCTTCTATCCACTCTTCCAGAAGCTCTGTCTTGTTTCGAGCTTGCAAGCGCGAAACAGCGCCCGGGCCCGCATTGTAGGCCGCAATGGCATAAACAGGCTCCTGCTCAAACCGTTTGAGCAACTCTGCCAAATAGCTGGCGCCCAACTTCAAGTTGAGCTCCGGCCTCAAAAGCTCACTGGTGCTTGGGCGTTTGAGGCCCAGCTTTCGAGCAACGTCATTGGCTGTGCCAGGCATTAGCTGCATTAACCCTCTGGCTCCAGCCCAGGACAAAGCCTGCGGGTTGCATGCACTCTCTTCACGCATGACGGCTTGAATGAGGTTGGGGTTGGGCAAGCCCGCCTCCTGGGTGGCCTGCTCCACTTCTTTCCGAAAGGCCAGAGGAAAAGCGAGCGTCCAATAGCGGCGGGCCATGCGGGAGTGGGGATGAAAACCCCGCACCCACATGGACCATAACACAGAAAACGCATTGTCCGGCGCCTGGGCTTCCAGCAACAACTCCGCCATCAACAAAAGGCCCTCTTCATCCAACTCCGCCCTCGGAATGGAAAGCAACTCAGGCGCCACTTCGGACCATAACCCCATTTTCCAAAACTCTAGGGCGGAGGCCCACGCCGGAAATTTTTGCAAACTGCTTTGAGAAAAAACATACGCTGAGGGCTGCTCCTTGGGGTAGCGGGCCTCCCACTCTCCTTTTCTCTCCCGCACCCGCTGCGCATAAAAAGACAAAGGGCCTTCTTCGAGTAATTGCTCCCAGGCCTGCTTCCCAAGCTCCTCTTTCTCCATCTCCAGGGCCAGCTGCCCCCGCCAAAACAGTGCACGCCATAAGTCCTCTGCCTTGCTTTTCTCTCTGGCTCCTTGCTCTAACTGCTCCACTCTCTCCCAGGCTGCTTGCAAATTTCCTTGCTTGCGTGAGTACCAAAAACGAAGGAAGAGGGCATCCATCGCCATGTCTCCCTCGGGATGGTCTTCAATCAGCTTGTCCAAAGTCTCCATGGACTTTTCAAAATTCCCCTGACGCATCCAAAACCGCGCTTGAGAAATTAAAACATCATCCGCAAGGCTTGAAGTCCCAAACTTCTTCAAAAAACGCTCCGCCGTTTCCAAAACCCTTCCTGGCTCTACAACCGATTGGGAGTAGAAAAGGTTGAACAGCCCAAGGTACTGCAACTCAACATCCTCACACTGCTCCAACATGGCGCTGAATGCCTCAATGGCCGCTCTGTGCTGGCGCATTTTCCTTAACGCACGCCCTTGGACAAACGCGGCCTGGCACGCCAGCGGGTTTGGAAGCTTAAGCTCCGCGGCATATTTTTTAAGCAGCCTATAGCCTTCTTCGTTGCGGTGGAGCCTTACCAGGGTTTCTGCCCTCTGGACGCGTGCCTCCAACGGCAACTTCTTTGCCTCCAGGCTTGCAGAAGCCCTGGCTGCAAGCGCGTGCAGCGGGTGCTCACTCCACAATTGCAACAATGCCTTTTGAGACAGGCTTTTGTTTCCGGAAGCCTCAGCCACCTGATGGAGCAGCCAAAGCGCCTCTGCGCCCGTGTTTCTGCCATGCAGCCCAGCCGCTCTTTGCGTCAAAGGCTCCAAGGTTTGAATGGCTTCCTGAAACAACCGCCGCTGCATATAAGCCCTGGCCAACAAAAATTGCGCATCCGCATAAAACCGGAAAGGTACCTCCACTTGAGAGAAGGCTTTGCTGGCTTCCTCCCAGTTGCCAAGCTGGGTGGCGGCCAGCCCTGCGCGGTACCAGGCGTGGGAGGCCATTGCTGCATAGCGAGGGGCAAGCTCCAAAAACAAAGCCAACGCCTCCGCATGCTCGCCCTTGGCAAGCATATGCACCCCCTGCAAATAGCGAAAAGCCAAGGCATGGGCACCTTCTTCGCCCAATGCCTGAGTGGGTGGCTCTCCCAACACCCACGCCTCCGGCTTTGCACTCGTCGCTATAACGCGCTCTGCGAAGGGGTAGAGTACAAAGTCGGCGGCACTCCAGCAGGCTTGCTGACAGCTGTGCTGAGGTTGTGCGTCTGCCCCCGCGGCCTCTTCCTCAACAGAGGGTACCGAGGAAACATGCTGGGGTTTGTTGTTGGTGCTGGCGGTGCTGCAGCTTGTCATCCCCCCCCAAAAAAACACCAATCCGCTGATGCCTATAAAAAACCTTCTCCATTCGCGTCCCATAACCACCCCAAACTCCCGGCCGCTGTCTTCAGCTGCCTTTTGAGTCTTCTTTTCTTTCCAGAAAAACCCCTCGTGCACAGACAAAAAACCAGCCTGTTATTTTTCTTGCTCCCATGAAACCTCATCTATCCCATCTATGTATTCAGCCTCCTCCACCATCTCACTTGGCACCCCCAGCTCTCCCCGCTCCTGCGAAAATGTCCTCAGTTGTCTGTGCAACACCTCAAGCTCATTCTCCGCTTTCTCCAGGCTTTCACGCGTCTGCATCAAAACCTGCTCCTGCTCTGCATAACGCTGGCGCAATGCCGCCAACATTGCCCCCGCTGTATACCCATCCACGGCTGTCTCTTCGCTCCTGCCGTCTTCCAACCTGGTGCGCAAGGACTCCAGCATGGAGCGCAAATCCACATTCTCTTGCTTGAGTTTGTCATATTCTGCCCCCAACAAAGCATTGTCTTCCTTGCTTTGCGCCTGGGCATTGGCCAACATGCTTTCAAGCTCTCGAATTCGGTGTTTGGAGCGCTCTACAGAGTGGCTCCTTAACGCCAAGTCCTCTCGCATGGCTTCCACCTCATCGTTCTTTTGAATGAGGTTGCTTTCCAACTCTTGAATTCGAGCGTCCAGCCTGTGCATCTCCTCATCTCTTGAGGGCGAAGCCACATCCCCTGCCGGGGCCACCATCTCCTGCGTCTCTTTTGAAGCATCTCCTGAAAGCCGAAATTGGAATACCAATGCATCCCTCTCCTCCCTCATGGCACATAAGTCTGACTGCAACATATGTACGGCGCGCTCCTGCTCCTGCAGCTTCTGCAGCAAAGAGTCCTTCTCAGCTGCTGCTGCAGCGCTTTCTTTTTGCGCCTTCACCGCACGCAAATGCTTTTCTCGCAACCCTTCCAACTCACTGCGCAAAACCTCCATGGCTGCTCTTTGCAGCTCCACCTCCCGCTTGGTTTGCTCAAACTCAACGTCATCCACAACAGGCAGCGTAGACAACGAGGGCGAAGCTGTCTGCTCTTGGAGGTGTGTTATGCGCTCCATGGCTTCTTTTGCTTTTGCTTCGGCTTCCTCTCGCTTCTCGCGCTCCATGCGCGTGCTTTCCTTGGCCGCTAGCAGATCTGTCGTCGCTTCTCTGAGTGCTTGTACATGGCGCTGTACCTCCATCGACATTGAAGAAACTCGCGCCTCCGCTTCGGTTGCACGCCCCTCCGCCATCAACAAATCCGCCCCCAGTTTTGAAACCTTTTCAGACAACTCGAGGTTGGCCGAAATATCGAAAACAGGTGCCCCCGGTTGCGCTTGAAAATGCGCCAACGCTTCTTTCGCCTCACCCAGTTGCCGCGCCTGGTGCTGGTTTGTCTGCTCCAACATGACAAGCTGAGCTTTGGTCCTCTCGAAGACTTCTTTTTGCTCCTCAAAACGAAACTGCCAGTTGCGCGCACGCAAGGTGGCTTCTTCAAGCTTGGCACCATTAAATGCCAAAGGCTCCGGCGGCAGTTGCACCCAAAGCGGCTCTATCCCTTGGCGAGGCTCTGCACCTGCAATCACCACATAATAGGCGGCCTCTCCGGAGCTTGCCAAGGAGCCATCTATTTGCAGCCCCTCTCCTGCCTCAAATGCCAGTTGATAGCCCAACACGGGGGCCTGGGTTGCCACTTGAATGGAGGGAAACCGAGGCTCCAACAAATCTCTCAATTGCCCATACGAGGGAGGCACCTCTTCCGTGTCTACCTCCATCACTTGGGAGAGGGCCAGGCCCGCTGCATTTCGCAAACCGCCCAGTATATAGCCACGAGGGGCCAACAGACGCACAATCTGCTCAAAAAAAGTCGGCGCCCTTATGAAGGGCGCCAAATCCGCTATGGCAATGAGATCGAAACTTCCCGAGGCAAATCCATCAAACACCATAGGGCGAAACGTGAGGTGTGGCGCACCCAATTTGGCTTGAGCGCGCTGCGTCGCCTCAAGGGAGCTGTCGCATGCAACCACCGTTCGAGCATTTTTGAGCAACAAAAAATAGGCCGACATCCCCTCCGTCGAGGCTACGGCGCCGATCTCAAGAATCCTCTGGTGAGCAATTATAGAGTCCGCAAATATATATCGTGGGAGCAGTTCGCTTTGACCCCATCGCTTAAAGGTTGTAGACACGAAAACCCCCTGGGCTTATTTCAGTCTCTCTCCCTGAAACCCTTTTATACAACTTCTTTGAAAAGTATGCGCAATCCAACATCCACCTCTTCTGTATCCTCTGGTTCGAAGCTTCTTCGCTCTCTCGTCCGGCTGCTTGTCGCCCTCACCATCGCCGGCTTAACAGCCTTGGTAGCTTATTTGTTCTCCGAGAGAAATTCTCAAACTTTTCGTTTGCATGTTGTGGAGGATACACTGGTTATCCACAAAGGAAAGTTTCTGCCCTACGGCTCAAAACCCTGGCTCCCTGAAAACCCAGCCTACGCCCCCGTGGCCCTGGAAGGCTTCCGGCCCGAGGACATGGAAACCTCCCTCTATAGGAACGTCGTTGAGCTGGACAGGGCACTCTTCTCCATTCTCGAAGCACTCGCAAAACCCCGTATTCTCTCTGAAGAGCCTGCCCAGCAGGAGCGCGGCATCTATTATTTAAACCGCGCAGAACGCCTCAGTGGTATTAGCGATGCTCAACAAACCGCCCTCAAAACTTTGCGCGCAGAGGCCTCCTTCCACATGGCGCGAACGCGGCTTGTGCAGGTTGAGCTTTCCTTGAGAGAAACTCTGGAGCAATTTAGGCTTGCAACTCAAACACCCAACAAAAATACTCCGTTGGCCTCCCATGCCCTCCTGGCTTTGGAGCCTGCCCTCAAAAAGCTGAGCCTGGCTGTCCAACAGGCCCTCTCCTCTCCTGGAAAGCTGCCTCCAGAGAAAGCACCCGCGGAGGAGGAGAAGGAGGAAGCCGAGGAGCTGCCACCTTCATGGGGACTTTAATATGCCAATAAAGGGGAGGTTGCGGTAGCGCCCCGCATAGTCCAAGCCATAGCCGACGAGGAAGTGGTCTTCCACCACAAACCCGGTGTAGTCAATGGGGACGTGGACGCGCGTGCGGGCAGGCTTGTGCAACAAGGCACATACGCGGATGGAGGCGGGCTTCCTGGCTTGGAATGTCTTCATGAGAAAGTCCAACGTCAAGCCTGTGTCCACAATGTCTTCCACCAACAAGAGGTGCTTGCCGGCGACAGGGTGCGTCAAGTCAAAGCTTAGGCGTACCTCGCCGGAGGTTTCCGCGCCGCTGGCGTAGGAGGAGACACCCAACACCTCCATTTCCAAGGGCAGCGGCATGCGGCGAATTAAGTCACTGCAAAACACCAAAGCGCCCTTGAGGACGGCCACCACCGTCAGCGCCTTGCCCTGGTAGTCCTTCGTCAGCTGGCAGGCAAGCTCCTCCACACGGGTTTTCAGCTGCGCTTCCGTGAGGAAGGTTTCAACACACTCTTTGGCATGCATGGGGACTCCTCAGGCTGGGTGCCTGTCACTTTGCACGGTGGTGGACATATAAAGCCGGTGGGCATGTATATATTGTGCCACCGCCGTGGGCAACCAACCTTCGGGAATGTCCCCGCCTGCAAGCCGCTGGCGTACCTCGGTGGAGGAGAGGGCCACCAACCCCGGCCCCAGGGCCTCCTCCAGGGGGTAGCCCAGGCGGTGCACCACCACCACCTTCGCCAACTCTTGTATGCGCACATACCCCTTCCACAGGGGCAAGTCCGCCACCGTGTCGGAGCCCATTATCCACGCAAACTGCCTCCCGGCATACCGCGCCACCACATGCTCCAACAAGTCCACCGTGCGGCCCTCGCCGCCCAAATGCGCCTCCGTGTCCATGGCTTTGGCCCACTCCCCCAGCTGCCCCGCCAGGAGGCGGCACATTTCCATGCGGTGCTCAAATGCCAAAAGGGGCTTGCCCAGGGGGTGGCGGAAGGCTGGCAACAGCCATACTTCGTCGGCGCCCAGGGCGGTGCGGGCAAAGCTTGCGCACAGTGTATGCCCCATGTGCGGCGGGTTGAAGGAGCCGCCCAGCAAGGCCACATTCATGTCAGGCCTCCTCATAAAGCAAGTGGCGCCGGCGCACAGCCAAAAACGCCTCCCAGGCGCGCTGCTCCTCGGGCGTTTTGTGCACCAACGCCTCCCAGCTGCCGGCTGTCGGCATGCGCTCGCGCAGGCGGCTGCTGCCTGCAAGCAAGTCAAAGGCCAAAATGTCTTCCACAAACTCATAGGGCTCCGTGCGGAAGGCAAAATGCTCCGGGAAGCATTTCTGCGCCACCCAGCAGCAGGCCGCCCCCGTCTCCCAGGGCAGAAAAGTGTGCGCGTCCCTCACGTGCACAAACACCCCCTCGCAGGGCTTGCCGGCGTGCTTGTCAAAGCCTGGAATAAACTGCACGGGGCGAAAGGCTACCCCGGGGAGGCCCTGCGCGTTGAGCTCCCTCGCCAAAAGCTTCCCCTCTGCCCAGGGGGCCCCCCACTGCAGGAAGGGCAAGGTGGTGCCCCTGCCCTCGGAGAGGTTGGTGCCTTCGCACAGGCACATGCCGGGGTATACCAAAGCCGTCTCCGGGTTGGGCATGTTGGGCGAGGGGGGCACAAAACACAGCCCCGTCTCCCTCCAGAGGTGGCGGCGGCTCCACCCCTCGCAGGCTACCACTTCCAACTCGCAGCCTATGCCGAAGTGGCGGTTAAACAACAAAGCCAGCTCGCCGGCTGTCATACCGTGGCGGGTGGGCAGCGGGTAGAGGCCGACGAAGGACTCAAAACCCGGTTGCACGAGGTTGCCTTGCACGGCCAGGCCGCCCAGGGGGTTGGGCCTGTCTAACACAAAAAATTTCAGCCGGGCCTGGGCGGCAGCCTGCATGGCGAGGGCCATGGTATAAACATAGGTATAGTAGCGCGTGCCAATGTCCTGAATGTCAAACACCAAAGCGTCCAGGCCTTCCAAGTGCTCCGGGCTGGGTTTGAGGGAGGCGGCGCTGTCCCCATAGAGGCTAAACACGGGGAGGTGTGCGCTGCCTTCGTCAGCCACGGGCACCATATAGGCTGCGGCGCCACCCAGGCCGTGCTCCGGCGCAAACAAGGCGCGCAGGGACACACCGGGGGCTGTGGCCAGCATGTCCGCCAGGTGTTGCATATGCCCATCCACACTGCTGGCGTTGACAAGGGCCCCCACCCGCAGGCCGCGCAGCCTTTGGAAGCCCTCCGCCGCCAAAACGTCTATGCCCAGCTTCACTTCCGTCTTCAGTTGTATTGCCGCTTTCATTGCCGCTTCCTCTTCTGTGGACAATGTGTTTTAGGCGCAATACGCCTTGTTTTTCTAAAAATCCATGGAAACCTATTTGAGTTTTAGCACCACCACCCAAGCCAACCTCCGCTATGCCGACGTCCTCTCGGCCCTCGCCTCTCGCTGCCAAACCTCCCTGGGCAGGGAGCGCGCCCTTGGCCGCCCCTTCCTCCATGCCCTAGAGGAGGCCCAGGAGGCCATGGCCCTCATTGAGGAGGCACGAGGGCTCCTCAGGGAGCCGCTCCACCTTCCCTTCGCGGACTTGGCGGACGGCCGCGAGTGGGTGGAGCGCGCTTCCAAAGGCGCCGTCCTTGCCCCTGCCGAGTTGCTTGCCCTCATGCGCGCCCTGTTTGTGTTTGAGCAAACCTCGGAGCTTTTGGAGGAGAGGCAGGCGCATGTGCCGCGCCTGGGGAGGCTGGGGCAGTACATTCCCGTTTTGTCAGCGCTGGCCACCCAACTTGAAAAGTCCCTGGAGCCCAGTGGGGACATTCGCGACAGCGCCAGCCCGGCGCTTTATGAGTTGCGAAAGCGCACGCGCTCCCTCCACCGCTCTATTAAAACCAAGCTGGACACCCTCCTTGCTAACCCCAAATTCGCCGCCGCCTTGAGGGAAAACTATTTCAGCATCCGCAACAACCGCTACGTTGTGCCTGTGCACACCCAGCACCAGGCTGAAGTCCCCGGCATTGTCCACAACTCCAGCCAAACGGGGCAAACCTTGTTTGTGGAGCCTCAGGCGCTGGTTTCCCTGGGCAATGAGTTGGCCATTGCGCAGGCGGAAGTTGAAAACGAGGAGCGCCGCATTTTGGCGGAGCTTTCTGCCAAACTCGGCGCCCACGCCCACGCGCTTTTGGCCGGCTTTGGGGCCTGTGCCCAGCTGGACGAAGCCCAGGCCGCCGCCCTCCTGGCTGAGGACATGCAGGCGGCCTGCCCCACCCTCCGGGAGGCCTCCCCAAGCCAGGAGTTAGGCCTTTATGGCCTTCGCCACCCGCTGTTGCTTTTGCACAACACCCACGTGGTGGCCAACCATGCTTTGCTGGAAAGCCCGGCGCGCGCCCTCGTCATTTCCGGGCCGAATGCGGGGGGAAAAACCGTCACCCTAACGGCCGTCGGCCTGTGCGCCCTCATGGTGAGGGCGGGGCTGCCCATTCCGGTGGAGGCCACCTCCCATATGCCTTTCTACCCCTCGGTGCACGCGCTGGTGGGGGACGCGCAGGACTTGTCCCTGGGGCTTTCCACCTTCAGCGCCCACATTAAAGCCCTCTCCGCCATTTGTGACAATGCCACACCCCACAGCCTGGTGCTCATTGACGAAATAGCGGCGGGTACGGCCCCCCGCGAGGGGGCGGCGCTGGCCACAGCCATTTTGGAGGCGCTTTTGGAAAAAAGCGCGCACGTGTTTGTCACCACACACCTGGAGGAGTTAAAAGCGCTGGCGCATGTGGACAAGCGCCTTTGCAATGCGCGCGTGGGGTTTGACGAAAACGGCATGCTGCCTACCTACAGGCTGCACCTGGGGAGTGCGGGCAGCTCCTCGGCCGTTGACATTGCCAGGCGTGTCGGCCTGGCAAAAGCCATTTGCGAGAGGGCGCATGCGCTGTCCCAAAACTCGGGCTCCGCTTTAAGCACAGCTTTGGCCGAGGTAGCAGCGGCGAAGGACGCGGCCTATGAGGAGAAGCAAGCGGCCTTTGCCGAAAAGCAGGCCGCGCAAAAACTCCGCGCGGAGTTGGAGGCCAAACTCGAAGAGGCCACAAAGCAGCGCAAGGCGGAGGAGGTGCAGTTTCGGCAAGCCCTCAAGGTGGAGCTGGAGTTTGCCAAGCGGCACATTGCACAGCTTTTGGAGGCTTTGCGCGAGGAGAAAAATGCCAAGCGGCTGCAGGCAGCGCAAACTGAAGTGTATGAGCGCATTGTGGAGCAGCAGCACAAACTGCATGTGGCCAAGCACCCCCTGCCCCCTCAAAGCCTGGAGGCTTCCCCCTTCGCCGTGGGCGCCATGGCTTTTTTTCCCCCGTGGGGCGTCCCCGTCGAGGTTGTGGAAATCAGCGACAAGCATGCCCACATTGTTGCAGGCGTGTTGCGCTCCCGCGTGGCGCTTTCGGAGTTGCTTCCTGTTTCGGCCAAGGGCAAAGCCTCGGCTGCTTCCTCCGCTAGGGCTTTGGCCGGGGAAGAAGAGGAGGAGGCCGCTTCTTCTGCGAGGTGTGATGTGCGCGGCATGAGGCAAGAGGACGCTTTGCGTGTGTTGGAGCAGTTTTTGGACAAAGCCATGCGCGCCGCCGAGGAATGCGTATGGGTTGTCCATGGACATGGCACCGGGGCACTCAAAACAGCCTTGCGCAAGTATTTGTCCACTTCGCCCTACGCCAAAAGTTTCAGGGCCGGTGAGGCCGGGGAAGGCGGCGACGGCGTCACCGTGGTGTATATGGGAGGCTAATTTTGGAAAAGGACTTCAAACACATGCTGCAAAAACTTCGCCCCTTCCGTTTTGCCAAACTCAGGCACCGCACCTTCCAAGCCCTGTTGGCGCGCAGCTTGCCGGGCGCCAAAGAAAAAGTAGCCCGGCTCAAAGAGCTTTATCCCGAAGCCTCGCCACGCGAGCTGGCCTATAAGCTGCTGGAGGAAAAGAAAACACTCGCCAGCCTTGCAGGAGGCGTTTCCGGCAGCCTGGGTTTTGTCGGCATTCCCATGGACATGGTGGCAATGACTTGGCTGCAAGCAAGCCTTCTGGCCGAAATTGCCAGCCTCTTCGAGATCAATATCCACACAGCCCGCAGCGCGCAAGAAGCCTTGGAGCTCCTCAACAAGGCCAACGGCCTCCCCCTCTGGTGGCGCATGCTGCCCAAAACACTCGGCGGCGCCGCGGCACTGCTCTCCAAACGCCTGGGTACCTTCGGCTTTGGCAAGGCCATCCCCCTTCTTTCGGCGCCCCTCTCGGCTTACTTCAACCACCGCCACCTCCAGGCTGTCGGCGAAGAGGCCATCCGCCGCTACAACAGCTTCCCCCAGGCGCGGCAGAAGCTCCGCCAGCTGTTGCAGCCTCACCCTTAGACCGGTTTGAGGTTGAAGTGATTCGATTTTGCAGACCGGTTTCAATTTGACATGAGGTCGAGGCGGGCGAGGATTCCGCGATGGGAGTGCACTCAAGTGCATGACCTGAGCGGAACCGGAGCCCAACGAAGAGATCATGTCAAAGTGAAACCGGTCT
>Ga0209737_10001220_pt1 | contig 18892 bp, 19 predicted proteins | sample TergutCu122P3_FD_187284 | JGI IMG/M metagenome (GOLD analysis project Ga0209737, IMG submission 187284) | Cubitermes ugandensis P3 segment gut microbial communities from Kakamega Forest, Kenya - Cu122 P3 (SPAdes) (version 2) | ecosystem: Host-associated > Arthropoda: Insects > Digestive system...
TTCTTCAGTTATTGCAATTGATTAAATATAAATTGCATATTCATAAAAACCTCTTAAAAAACCTCTTAAAAACCTCTTAAAACCTCTTAAACTATTTCCCAAAAATATCCCGGTAAACTTTTTATTTTTCCTTGTATTCGCAATGCTGATAAAAAGTTTCCTACCTTACTCTTCTTTTGTTCTTCAGTAAGCACTGCCGACAATTTAGGCATAATCAGTTTGTCTATGGCTTTGCGACTTACTTTTCCCTGTTTTTTAATATATTCCACTATCAACTTCTTAAAATACTCATCATCAAAACTTTTATTCTTTACATAGTCTGCCATTAGTTCTTCATTTTCTGTCGGCTTAATAACTTTATATGATAAATATATCTTGGGCTTACGTCCTTCAATAAACTTATTTTTTCGTAAATATGAAAATTCATTTTCTGTTATATCTTTGTTTTTCTGCACTCTATCAAGTGTGAGTATGTCTTCGAGATGAAGTTCCGGATTATTAATAAGGATTTTTGCAAAATTTTCATCCAATATCTTACCTGTTAAAATAACTTTCACTTTTCCTCCGGTAAGGTCATAGTCGGGCATTGGGAAAAAGCGCTTCCGTTGATAGTTGAATATTTTACGAATGCCACCGCCCTGTGTATCAATCATATTCAGATTTTTCATTGCCTCAACAAGAAACGGATTGCGATAATATTCTTCCGGTGCATCTTTCAATACTACTGCCTCAACAGATTCGGGAATAAAAGCGCCATAGTTGGTAATAACAAGATGGTCGTCCTCAAATTCTACAACATTGATTCTTGCACTTTTTGTATAATCTTGATGCGCAATCGCATTGTTCAATAATTCTCTGATACTGAACGGCTCATAACGCAGCATTTCGTCAGGGAAAAGTGTACCGTCCCGTAAATAGCGATATTTCAGATTACGGATTTTAATCAATACTTCATCAACATTCAGAATTAACGGCATCCCGAAAATCTCAAAATCCTTATCCTGATTTGTTACGGTACGAAGCAACCAACGTATTTTTGCCACAGCAGGATTGATAAAATGTTCGGATTCGTCTTTGCCCAACAAAATCATAGCAGTATTTGTAATTTTCCCTTTGAGCGTCAATTTTGCTTTATTTAAAAAAGTGGTGTTGTCCCAATGTTCTATTTCTGAAGCATATTTTGGATTTCTGATTATAAATTCCTTTCGTGCTTTCAAAATAGCCGCTTCATCTAAATCTGCAATACTTGCATCGTTGATAATTCCTGCACTCCAATCATCAAGAATGGTTGTCTCATCAAGAATGGCATTCAGACGTTCCTTTCGCATTTCCATTAGCGATTCGCCAACTCTTTGCCACAATTTTTTGTGTGCATAAACAGGCAAACGCGGTTGATGTTTTGGGATATCAATTATCCAAACTGTTTGATTGGTATCTTCTGTAATATATTCGGTTACCGATAAACCTTCGGAAGAAAGATTGGTGCAAGTTTCAAGTAGAGACTTTTTGATATTTTCTGCTGTGTAATTATGGAAATCCATTATTCCCGTTATTTCAAGCGATTTATCTTTCACTCCAATAATAAGCGAGCCACCTTTCATATTCGAAATGGCTGATATATAAGAAACAATGTCTTCACCCTCATTCCCTTTTACAACATGTTTCAAGTGGGAAAATTCCTTCCATTCCCATTGTTCATTTTCAATAGGGAAACGCTTTATCAGATATTCCTGTAATTCTTTATTTTTCATTTTTTTTTTACTTCACCAAAAATATCACTCCCGTCATTATCAAAGCCACTCCAATCCATCGAGTTACAGGCACTGCTTCATGAAAAATGAAAATTGCAGCCAGCATACCAAAGATATAACTGATGCTGATGAGCGGATACGCCACTGACAATTCATAACGCTTGAGAATATACATCCAAATAATGGTGGCGGCAACAATGCTGATACCCGACATCGCTAATTGCCAGTTCATCAGTAGGTTTTTGAAAAAAGTCCATGAAAAGGTAAACTTCCCCATGCGCAAGGTGGCCAACTTCAAAAAAACCTGACTGCTTGCCAAAAGAAAACTTTGTATGGTAGCAAGAATGATTAATTTTAACATGACGTCAATAAGGTGAATGAGTGATTCTTATCTTCAAATTGATTGTATAACAACAATGTTTTTACATGATTAATTTCTTTACTGTTGTCTATTAATAGATGTTGTGGAATACGTTGCTTGCGCAGGCAGGTTGCGGCTGCATACATTCCTAAACCCGATGCAGTGTACGATTCGCCAAAAATATGCTTGTAACCTGCCAGCGGTTTTCCGGCAAATAAAACAGGGAAGTTGCGGTAATATACTTCGTCATTTGTTTTGTTACCGTTAATGCCCACAAATACAGCATCTATATCGTCGATGGAACAAGCGTTTTTACGGAGCAATTCATTTAACGCCATCCGCAAATCGTTTTCAGTTGGCTGGTACAAAAGATGTATCCCACCTATCTGACAAATTGTTTTTTCATTCTTTCCGGAACTTAACATGAAACTCACCGAGGTTTCGCCTGAAAATGCTTCTTCACCTCTTTTAAGCGTCACGTTTTCGCTATGTGCGCGCCAATAACCGATACGGCTTAATAATAGATGATAATTGGGCGTCATCTCGTCATAACCGCCTACCAGCGCTGTTTTGATACGTCCTTCGGCAAACTGCAGACAGGCGTCCATGAGCGCATTTTCAAACGATGTTCCCTTGTGGATGTAGGTGCTGTTGTAGCCTTTGCATTTCATGTCAATGCTTATCAGTGAGCCGATGGTGTTGTGCGTAGACTGCATGAAATGCGTAGGTTGCAGCAATTCCTCGCCATTGCGTACCATAGCGGTTAAAAATATTTCGGTGTTCTCGATGCATCCTAATCCCGTGCCGCTGATAATGGCGTCGGGCATGGTTATATCCGAGTTTTTTGCAGCAACACGTGCAGTAACAATAGCGCGTTTGAGGAGTTTTCCCATGCGACGCGCCATGTTTGCATCCAGAAATTCCTTATAGTTTGGCTCCACAGCGCGAACATACACTGTATCATAACTTATTGGTACATCAAACCATGCATCGCTCAACGGCTGCTGAATGGAAATCTGTTCTGCGGATTGAATATAAATTGACATATTTTAGACTGTTAGACTTTAGATTTTAGACACAAGACTTTTAGACTGATATTTTTTTGAAGGGTTTATTTCTTGAAGACTCCTTTTTTTGAACGTGTTTTTTGAAAATATACTTTACAAATTTTTTACCACACTTTTAGACTTTTATCACAAAACTAAAGGTCAAAAAGTCTTGTGTCCAAAAGTCTTGTGTCTAAAGTCTAAAAGTCTTGTGTCTATTTCGAAAAAATAAGCGACGTGTCGTTTCCACCAAAACCGAATGAGTTTTTCAGTACATGCTGCATCGTTCGCTTCGTACATTGGCCATGTACCGGCTCAAACGACAATTCCTCAATTTTGTTTTGAAAGTTCAGGTTAGCAGGCGCAAAATCGTTGAGCAGCGACAAAATGGAAATCACCGCCTCCACGCTTCCGGCTGCGCTGGTGGTATGCCCCGTGTACATTTTGGAGGACGACACAGGCGGTATTTTTTCGCCAAACAGCCGCATGATGGCCGTCCCTTCACTCAAGTCGTTGTTGTTTGTGCCTGTGCCGTGCGCATTGATGTAATCAATCTGTTCTGGGGCAAGTTGGGCGTTTTCGAGCGCTTTTTTCATTGCTAAATACGCACCCTCGCCATCGGGTGAAGAAGCCGTTTGGTGGTAGGCGTCGCAGGTATTGGCATAACCCGTCAGGCGACAGAGCGGTGTAACGCCCCGTTTGCGCGCCGATTCAGCCGATTCGAGCACAATGTATGCCGCACCCTCGCCAAGGTTCAACCCTGATCGGTCGCGGTCAAACGGACGGCAAGGCCGCTCGTCCAGTATCATCAGCGTTTTGAATCCGTTGAGGTGAAACTTGGTCAGACACTCCGCACCACCGGCAATGGCAATATCCACGCGGCCCTGCTTGATTAAATCTGCCCCCAGAATGATGGCGTTGGCAGCCGACGAGCAAGCGGTAGAAATGGTACTCACCAGCGAAAAACCGCCAAAATGGCCGGCAATCATTTCGGTACATGCGCCGCAGTCATGCGCTGCAATATACGCGTTCCGGGTGTTGTTTTCCAGAAAGTCGATGTAGTATTGTTCGCTTTTGTCCATACCGCCTACGGTAGTTCCCGAAATGAAGGCAATACGCAGATTTTTTCTTTCATGCAGTTGCGCGTGTTCCAAAGCCTCCTGCAAGGCTACCATTCCCAGCAGAGTTGTACGCGTTGTGATTTCGTTTTCCGGGATTTGCAACATGGCGCGCAATTCTTCTTCGCAGTACTTCACTTCGCCCACCGGATAATTCTTGTGAATGCTTTGCAGATATTGCATCGCTGACACTCCGGATGTGCCGCTTTGCAAGGCTTTCAGGGTTTTGTCCTTGCCTGCACCCAAAGCCGAGATGATACCCATTCCACTGATAATAACTTCTTTCATCTATTTTCTATATCCAATCAGATAAATAACACAATTCTTTCTTATCCCTGATTTTAATTTTCCATATTCCCAATGATAATTTTCAGCCCGAATTTTTTGCGTTAACGCATGTAATTCACGAAGGGAATAGGTTCGCAAATTAGAAACAAAATACTCCCACATAAAAGCAAACGGTATAACAGGCAGGATGTAAGTTAAAATAAATTTCCAAAAGGTTAATTGTTTTGAAAAGGGCAAAATAATCCATACCGCCAACGGACTTACCAGCGCAAGAAAGAAATCAACCGGACGACATTGAGTTGATTCAAATATTGCGATGGGTACATCATTTTTTACAGCATCTTCCAAAATTTTGGCAGCATGTTCCGGTTTGAAATGATGAAACGATGAAAAAAAAGTTCTCAAACCTTTTAGAGATGAGGGTATTTCAGTTGCGTCTACTGGCTGGGTAATACTATTAATTTTGCCCGGATATTCCTTCTCAATTTTCTCAAAAGAGCGAAAATTAGGATATTTGTCTGTTAAAGTAATCGTAATATCTTTTTTCTGATGATTATCAAGGTAGTTGCGCAATTTTTTTATCGGGCCGCCTGTCCCCGAACAACAGTCAATAATCGAGTTGGTATTGGTTTTATCAAGGATTTCATATATTTTATGATATGCTGATTTATAAACATTCATATTGCTTAATCCGAACAAAAAATCGGTTAAGGCTTCACGAATCACAGTTGGACACCAGGATAAATCCTCAATTTCAAATAAATGAATACGGTTCATCTTACGTTATTATCATTTCTATATTAATTTTTTTTTCTGTGAAAAAATAATGCTGTTATCATACAAAAACATGCGAAAGCAAGTGAATATGCACATTCAGGCAAAATATCGATAAAAGCGCCATTGCGTATCAAAATATCATAAAATCCGTTCAATCCCCAATTGAGTGGTGAAAACTGGCTAATGGTTTTCATTATTTGCGACATGGCAAAAACGGGAACCCATATTCCACCGATGGCAGCAAAAATAACCACTGAAATAGAGGAAAGAACAACTGCCTGCTGGTAATCAACAGTAATTTTCCCGATGAATACACCAAAACCAATAGCAGCAAATGCCGAACAAACACACATCGGCAACAGCAACCATGCGTTTTCGGCGAGCGTCAGTCGTGGCAAACCTATATGCGGGAAAAGATAGATACCCAAAGCGAAAAGTAAAGCAAACTGCAACAGACAAACAGTTAGAAACACAATACTTTTACTCAACAAATATTGAAAATACGAACAGGGCATCGAGAGCAAACGCTTGATACTTCCTTCTTTCCGTTCGTTGATTAAACTGACGGAAAGAGGAAGTGTGATGAAAAAAATCGCAAATAATGTCCAGGCCGGCACATTGTGCTGTGATGCATTGGGAATGACGGAATTTTTGCTTTTGAAAGCATACTTTACATCAAAATCCACCTGATTCCCATCAAGTTGTATGGCGCTCAACTTGAACGGGATACGTTCATTGACAGCAGTTAACAGTTCCTGCAAAAGAAAATCACGCTCGGTTTTGGCGGTATACTCTTTCATGGTACTCACCAATGTATTACGGAATGATGTTCGGAGCGTCGGGTCAAGATAAATCCGGATGGAAACAGAATCATTATTTCCAGTATCTTCCCTATTAAAACCTCTCATCACAGCACGTTTTGCATTTTGACGGATAGAACTGGTTGTATTTTCAGGAATCACAATACCAATCATATATTTGCCTGCTGCAACAGCAAGTTTTAATTCGTTTTCGCTATTTTCTGATTTCGTAAGCGTAAAACTTTCAGAACCTGCTATTTGTCTTTCAATGGAATTTCCCAGAGCGTCATTGTCTGTATTGAGCATGAGTACAGAAATATCAGTTTGGTTAATTTTGCCTAATATTTCGTTTTGCAAATAAGTCATCAGAAACACTAATGAAACAGGCATCAGAAACATCAGACAAAGTCCCGCCAAATCGCGTACAAGCAGCAAATAATCCTTATATAAAAGTGTAATAAGTTTTTTCATCAAATAAAAAAAGCGAAATCAACTTCATTTTTCTATTCCTGCTCTGTCTTTCCGCCTACTTTAATTTTTAGTTTATCACTTCCGCTCAACCCCTTTTTATCTACTGCCTGAACAGCAATATTATGCTCGCCTTCCTTGAATTTCTTTTCCTGAACGCCTGTTTTGTCCATAATAATATCTGGAATAATATCTTTTATGTATTTGAGTTCAATCAGGATATTTTCTTTGTTTTTTAAGCGTGCAACCTCGTTAATCAAATCTTTTGAGAACTCAAAACCAATGATAAATCCACAAATTTGTCCTTCTTTTTTGTTTTGTTCAAATAAATATTTGTTATCTCTTGCAATTGCCGTAAGAAAAGTGTCAAGCATCTCACGACCAATCGCTTTCTTCCACTTTTTGACCTGAATCGGCGTACCATAATCTGTGTGCCCGTCAATACCATAGTCTTTTCCGCCTTTCGTATTTGGAATTCCGCCAAATTTTTCCACAATCCATATCTCAAAATCTTTTCCTTCTTTTAGTTTTTCAAAATCAAATACAGGCAAAATTACTTCGTATGGTTTTGCAAAAAGTTCATTTTGTCGTTTTTTCAATCGTAAATCAGTAACCTTTATTGCCATAACTGATTGGTCTATTCCAATCCATTTCCGGTTTAATCTGTCGGCAACAGCAACAGTTGTTCCGCCTCCTACAAATGGGTCGAGAACAATATCGCCCTCGTTTGTGGAACATTCGATTATTCTTTGTAAAAGCGCTTCAGGTTTCTGGGTCGGATAGCCAATTCGCTCTTTGGCCGATGCATTTATTATTGGTATTTCCCACACATCGCCCACTCTTTTTCCATCAGACAAATAAACTTTATAAGGTTCTTCTCCTTTGCGCTTTTGCATCCTGTACCAATTTCCTTCCTCATCCTGTTTATAATGGCTGTCCTTTATGCCAGAATTTTTGCCATATTCTTCTCTTGGTTCGTTAAATATATATTCTGTTTCTTTTGAGTACCAAAAAATTGTGTCGTGAAGCGACTGAAACTTTTTACTTTTCGCAGTGTATCGTTTATAACTCCAAACTATTTCGTTTCTGAAATTATTACGTCCAAAAATTTTATTCAAGATATCTATCTTAATTTCAGCGCTTGCGTGTGCCAGTCACAATGCAAAAAAATACTGCCTGTATCTTTCAGAATCCGGTGCATTTGTCGAACACGATTTAACAACCAATTGATATAATGGTCAATTCCGCCTGCAAAACGGTCTTCAAAACTGCGTTTTTCACCCTCATCGCCCCAAATAACCTCGTAGGTTCGGTTGCTGAAGAACGGCGGGTCGAGATAGATTAGGTCTATCGTGTCGCTGTCTATGGTTTTTAGCACTTCCAAATTATCGCCTAGAATTAATCTGTTTACATCCATTTGATTATTTTTTATGCCGGCAAAGATAACTGTTTTTTTGATATTGACCTAAAAAATTTTGTATTTCCTGTGTGTTCAAAAATAAATATCTAATTTCCAATTACTCAAACTGTCTGTCACGCTAATTTTCTTAAAACCATTCTTTTCAAGAACTCTAACAGACGCTACATTAGTCTTATCCGTTGAAGCGATTATAGATTTTACTATTGGTTGTTTTTTTGTCCATTCTATAATTCCACTTACAATTTCAGACATGTATCCTCTGTTTTGAAATTCTTCATAAGTTCCATAACCAACTTCGATTTCCCCATTTTCGTTGGGTTCGCCATATATGCAAAAATCTCCAATCATCCTTTTTTCTGTCTTTGAAATTGCTGTCCAAAGTGTTGAGTACAAATAATTCTTGGATTTGTCTGCAACATTTGAAAGAATTGATTGTTCCAATGCTTCTTTCAGTTCAGAAGAAATTGTTCTTGATGTTTTATTCAAGTTCAACTCTTCTTCTAATGAATTATTACATTTTATGTATTTGACCAATTGGTCATAATTTAATGGTATTATAATAAGTCTTTCTGTTTCTATCATTACTCAATAATGTATTCATATTCCATTACTTCAATTTAGGTTTTTTACATATTTTCTTAACGCCACAAAAAAAATCTTTTCTGCTTTTGCAATCATCAGTAATTTATCTGCTAACTCTTCATAAGTTATATTGTTACGGTTCTTCAATTTGCGACCGCCTTCTATAGCAAAATCCCGCCATAAATTACCGATATTATTCATTTCTATTGAAAAATCCTTCAATTCGGGCTTATTCAAAATATCTGCCGCCTCGAACAAAAATGCACTGTAAATAAATCGAAAACCTGCGCCGCCAGTGCTTAATTCTTCTAAATATCGTATCATCTTTGCCAGAAATACAGGCGCTTTTTCACCGAGTTTTTTATCTAATTTGCTGACAAATTTTGACAATTTAACAATACCGCGTGTTCCGTAATACGACGCTAACGACCCCGGATAAATACCCACCATATTTCTGCATGTTCTTTTAATGCCATATACTATGAGTTGGCGCAAATCAGGCAGAGCGACCGGTTTTTCTTTTACCCAGTACATTTTCCCGCGCGGTTTAATCTTACCTTCAGAAAAACGTACTTTCTTCAAATTTTCATACGAAATTTTCTTAATTCCATAAAGAGGCTCACTTACCGTATACTCGTCACCTTCCCTGCCTATAACACAGAAATGGTGAATATTCCAGTGTTCGCGCATCACACGCGGCATGTAGGACAGGTGAAACATACCCACTTTATTACATACCGGTATGCCCGCAGCAAGCAGTTCGTCCATATCTGCCATTGCTTTATCTTTCTGTTGGTTGGAATAGTGTTTCGTTATGATTTCAATCCCTAATTTCTTAAATGCATTGTTGACAATTGTGCCGGGAAAAGTGCGAAAACCCACTAAAGGAACACCTCTTTCCCCAATAAAAAATGGCAAATAAACAAATAAAAATCCTGCGCTTATACCAAAAATCATAGGCTCACTTAAACGAAAACCATAGAAATTCAGCAGGTTGGAAACTATTCCGGTTTCACAGTGCGAGTGGTTTCGATGTTCAAAATCTATAATCATAGTGATACATTTTTCAGTTCTTCTATTGAAATATCAAAAACTTCTGCATATTTTTTCAGGGTATCATCGTCTAATTGATTGAAATTTTTCGGTTTCAAGTGTTTTTTAATATCCCGTTTTGATATTCCCATGTAGGAAGACAATAATTTATAGGCAGCCGAACGTCCGGTCAAAATAAATCCATAACTGTCAAAATGCTTGTGAATATGGTAAGCAAGCGGACTTAACTTCCCTTCATGCATCTGCTGGCGAATTTGTTCAAGTTCTTGAAAATTACTTGTATGTACCAAATCACTCAATTCAAACTTTTCTTCCCATTTTTGACGCCACTCTTTACCGTCAAAATGATAGTACAACTTTTCCCGTTCGCCTGGAACATGATTTTCATTTTCTATTTTCATTGTCAATATTTTTTACTCTCTCACCGCCCGTCTCGACCAGAAAAACGAAATACCCAACCCTGTCACAATCTGCCAAATCCACCACCATGCAGTAATATGTATCATGCCGCCAATAGCAAGGTCGGGAGGAAAAATGTTAGGGTTAAATAATAATGCCAAACCTAATCCTGAATTTTGAATCCCTGTTTCAATGGTCAGCGTACGCTGGTCTTTAGCAGGAAGTTTCAACAGTTTTGCCAAACCAAATCCAGAGCCCATAATAGACGAATTATGAATCAACACCAGAATAAAAATGTAGATAAAGGTTCTGTTCACAAAAAGGTCGAAATTATTGTTGAATGCGACAATCACCATTACTATAAAAAACAGAATCGAAAAATATTGCAACGGTTTTCTCAATTTTTGAGCAAACTTTGGAAAATATTTTACGGTTAAAATACCCAGCAACAACGGTAATCCAAGCAAGAGCAACGCTGTTTGAAACATCTGAACATAATCAATGTGCAAGGTTTGTAACGCCCCTCCGGCAGAATTATTCACATAATTCACATAAAAACTGCCCCATAACCAAAAATTAAACGGCGTGAGAAATGGCGCTATCACAGTTCCTATCGCTGTTAAACTCACTGAAAGTTCGATATTTGCTTTTGACAGTTGCGACATAAAATTGGATATATTTCCGCCAGGACATGCTGCCACTAAAATCATGCCCATCGCCGCCATAGGTGTAATCCACTTGCCCAACAAAATCACTATCAAAAATGTAATGGCAGGTAATGCTATCGCCTGTGCAAAAAGCCCTGCAAAAATGGATTTTGGGAAAATGAATAACTTAATAAATGTTTGTGGACGAATTCCCAATGCTACGCAATACATCACCACAGCCAAAACAATATTGACAGATAGCGTGGCTTCCGTTGAAAAATTGATAGGAATATTATCTAATATTTGTAATTGTTCGCGCATCTAATTATTTTTAATATCTAACCCCTTTATCACTCTTCTTTGACAAAAATAAATGTCATTCCATTTGTTTTCGCCATTATTGTTTTTTCAGTTGGATTAAATTCCAAAATATTACTTTCATACTCGAATCTGTCTTTTGCTGTTGCAAAGAAAGGAACAGGCATTTGTCCGGTGAGTTGTATGAATATCTGTTTATTTTCTTTAGTTATAATAAGTTTTTCAGTAATTAAATCGCATGAATAAACGCCAGTGTATTTATCCAATTCTTCGTCAGTTACAGGATATGTCTTCAATTTTGAGGTTTTTAATTCTTCAATCACCAATTTCAGATACAGTTCATGCACATTTTTATAAACTATCTCGCTCAATTCTAACAATCTATTGGAAACGTTGGTTTTTTTGTAGAAATCATACATGGGTATGGAATTGAATTCAATTTTTCCCCTGTCAACATCAAATAATGAAATCTCTTTCTCTATAAAATTCAATTTTAGCCTGTTATGCTCGTTTATCAGTTCTTTTAGAATAGCAAAATTGTCATATACATTCCATATCTCTCTCAATAACTCTTTGTCGTCCATCAAGCGCATAGTACCAGAGTTTCTGAACATCTCAAAAGCGTTTGTCTTAAACGTAACATTAAACGGAGGAGCGTAGCAAAGTGAAGCATAACTGCTTAATGTGTCTTTATCTAAAGATTCTTTATCATGCGACTTTAAATAAGATGAGTACCTGCACTGACGCTTCAGGTTCTTTTCAAGAGAGAAAAGGTCGCCTGCATTTTCTTGTAACTCCATTTTTATAGCCCTCAAATGCAGCGCCATATCTCTTTTTTCTTTTTTAACGCCAAGCCAATAACTTGCAGATAACGTGATAGCAACACCAATTACAACTACGGAAATTTCGCGTAAATATTTACCGGATTTTTTGAGGGTTTCTTTGATTGATTTTTTAGAATTATTCATGATGTATATTTTTTTATGTTCTTTTTTTGTGTTAATTCGTGCAATTGGTGGCTAATATGATAGAATGATTGATATAATTGTAATGATTATAAATCAAAGCGTGTTTATGCTTCTGTCCCTTTAATTGATGAGCCGCCAATCCAAGCGCAAAAGCAGTGGAAGTCATGTATTCGCCGCATAGATGTTTGTAATACACCTTTTCTGCATTTGGAAACATTTCTCTTTCCAATTCGTCGTAAATGCCATCGGTGATGCCATTCCCGTTTTTACCTGACACAAATAAATCAATATCAGCCATATCCAATCCATGTTTTGATAAGAGATGTGAGATGTGAGACTTGAGATTTGAGACGTCAGACATGAGATGTGAGACATGAGACTTGAGATGGATATTCTCACAAGTCTCATGTCTAAAGTCGCATATCTCATGTCTAATATCGCATATCTCATGTCTATTGTCTAATGTCTCATATCTAATAACGCCTTTCAGTTCGGCAAAAGTATTTTTACTATGTTCATTTTCCAAAATAAAAAATACGGAGCCTTCGCCAAGTGTAATATCTTTCATATTGCACTCTTCGCTCATCAGGGAATGATGATGCCGCGAATACTCATCAATACCACCCACCAGCACATGGCGCGCTTCACCTTCGTCGAGCAGCATCATGGCATCTGTCAAAGCCGCCTCGAACGACGCGCCGCGATGACAATAGGTGTTGCTGTAACCTGTTATTTTGTGCATCATTGCAATCTGCGCCGCTACCGTGTTGTGCGACGAATTAATAAACGGAGTAGGTGACAATCCCTGCTCGTTTCCGTAAATCACCGAAACAATAAACTTTTCCAAATCAGCGATACAGGCCGTTCCTGTTCCCACGATTACTGCATCTATGACCGCTTCCGGTAAATGGCTGATACAAATACTCGAAGCGCCCAAGCCCATTTTCAGTATCCGCGACATGCGCCGTAAATGCAAAGGATTGATAAACTCCTTATACACAGGCTCAACACACACAAAATGACCATCGTCTTTTGAGACATGAGATGTGAGACATGAGATGTGAGATATTTGATGCGGCGAAATGCTTCCTATAGAGTTGATGTAATGGGGCATGGGATTTGAATGAGAGATTTGAGATTTGAGATTTGAGATATTAGACGTGAGACATGAGACGTAAGATATGAGATATGAGATGTGAAATGTGTGAAATGAAATATGAAATATGAGATGAGAGATTTGAGATTTTTGATGAAAGAATTTATATTGTTTTTCGCACGCCTAATGTCTAATATCTAATGTCTCATATCTAATGTCTCACATCTCATGTCTAATGTCTAATGTCTAATGTCTAATGTCTCATATCTAATGTCTAATATCTCACATCTACTTCATTCTAATTTCTTTTTTAAGGCAAATATCATCTTTTGAATATCTTGCACTTGATTACTTACATCATCAAACTCCGTTTGAGAAATATACTCCAAATCCAATGACAAATATAGTTGTGTTTCTACTTCGCAAGCAGAGCCATTAGCAATATCAAGAAAATGAGCAAAATCAGCATTTGTACCCCTCCCCGACCCTTCTGCAATATTGGAAGGAATTGAAACAGCAGCCTTCCGTATTTGCTGTGTTAATCCAAATAATTCCTCTTTCGGATATTTTTTTGTGAGTAAATAAATATCTTTCACATTTTTTCTGGCTTTTTGCCAAACAATAAGTTCTTTAAAGTTATGCATTTTTTTAGATTTGAGATATGAGACTTGAGATGTGAGATATGAGACTTGAGATGTGAGATATGAGACTTGAGATGTGAGATATGAGACTTGAGATGTGAGATATGAGACTTGAGATGTGAGATATGGGACTTGAGATGTGAGATTTGAGATGTGAGATTTGAGATGTGAGACTTGAGATGTATGTTATTCGATTTGAAACTACCTTTTTCGCACATCTCAAATCTCATATCTATTATCTCATATCTCATATCTATTATCTCATATCTATTATCTCATATCTATTATCTCATATCTATTATCTCATATCTATTATCTCATATCTATTATCTCATATCTATTATCTCATATCTCATATCGTATTAAGGCAATTTGGATTTGGGATGATAAGTTGACGGTGTAGGTGCGCCATTTGATAGAATCGAAGTATTTTCGCCTGTACTCTTCATCATCATCCATCCATGTCGAGGTTCAGCAAATAAAAGAAGATAGATGGGTTTGTTGTCAATTATTTCCACTAAAAAAATATCCCCGGCTCAATTTCCAGTAATTTATCAATTGATACTGGTTGTTCAAAAAATTGTTCATTAAATTTTTTATTTCCGGTTTCTGTCCATAAATCCACCCTGTATTCATCTGATTTTCCGCCACTTCTTCGCAAACTGCTACTAAAGTTTCTGACAAAATCAGTTGTTTTGTTGTAATTTAATGCGCTATTATCTACCTTTTTACCATCAATCCATATATGACATTTTTTGTCTTCAATCCAAGAATCATACAAACGTTGATTTGGTGGATAAGCCCTGTCAAGAGCAGGTGTCGGCTCATAGAAAGTTATCATCTGTTCTTTTTGTTGACTTCTGTTCATTTGAACATAAATAGCATATAACCGCGTCCAATCCTCCTCTGATAAAAAATCTGATTTCCAATAAAATTTGTCGATTTTATCAGGATTTCCTGTTGAAGTCTTTTCTAAATATTTGTTTACTATTTTCTGATATCCAGCCAACATTTCTTGAGAAACACCTTTTCCGCGGGTTATCAAACCGTCGTTGTCCGTAATCGGAATTTTAACGCCTCCATTTCCTACTAAAACAAATGAAGAAAGGTCAACTTTTTTCGGTTGGGTAAGGTTTGTGGCGGCAATCTCTTCTACAATTTTGGGTTTTATACTGTACCGTTCTCTGGCAGATTTAGGGAACCACATATCGTCGATGGTCAGACTGCATTCCTCTACCATACGGAGCGAATAATCGAGCCTGTCCAATTCATGAATACCGGCATTGTTAGTGCCCAACGTAAACTTGATGCCTGCCGCCTTTGCCGCTTTGATAATCTTTGCAGACGGAACTTTGGTAACTGCATTTATCTCAAGGGCTACGTTATTATCCTTCAACGCTTTTATCAACTGCGCAACTCGCACATCAGTCCAGTATTGGTCATAATCAGCCATCATAGCATTGCAAAGACGTGTAGGACTGGCCAGAAAATCAATCGGCTCCTCGTTGATAATCTTGAGCGTACGATTCATTATCATGTCCATATATTCCTGCCCGGGAATGTCGATAATGACCTCCCGCTCAATCCAAAGACGTGTTCGGCGTCCCTTGTGGTCGAGGAAGGTCAGCGCATCGGTAAATACATAGTCGAACATTTCGCGCGATTCCTTCGAGAAAATATCGGGCCATTCGCGCCCCTCGCCCTGCATGGCGTAGAAAAGCGGCGGCAAAGTAAAATCGTTTGCGAAAAGCGCCTTTATCTGTGCGTCGCTTGTTGTTGAGAAACCAATGCCGCAATTGGCTGCAACACCGAGCTCATATCCATCGGCAAGCGCTCTTTCAATAGCCGCCTTCAAACCTAAATTTCTGGGCCAGTGTACGTGGTAGTCAATTACAGGAAAGTTCCTCTGCTGCAAACGAATCAGGGCGTCGTCCCGCTCGTCAATTGGCGTTTTTCCATCGGGATAATCCGGCAAGTTACCGGCCAGCGGCGTGATGTCAGCGTTTTCCACGTTGAGCGTTCCGCCCTCCACACGAAAGCCTGTTATTCCGTTAGTCATTACTTGCCCTGCATTGGCTGCCATGCGGAAGGGAGCGGCAGGCTCAAGATAATCGACAACCTTCCAGCCATCAATCATTACAACGATGCGTTTCCCTTCAACCTTGACTTCGAGGTCAAACGAAGATGAAACGGGTTTGTAAAGATTCCGGACAGATGCAAGCGAACCGCTGCGGCGATGGTCGTCATCCGGATTTCCAATCAGGATTGAATATCCCTTTGACAACTTTGCGTCCGAGTGAAACCAAAGACTTGCCTTCGCCCCTTCGGAGTGAGTAATTCGGGCTTTGAAGCCAAAATTTTTGAAGTTCCCGCCGTTGAAATTTCCGGCATAAATGGCAGTTTGGCCAGCATGGAGTTCAAAAGTTGAGGAATTGGTTATTTTATCGCCAATTTTCCATTTATCCGCGTTACCGGCATATCCGGACGTAAATAACAAGAAGGCAACCACTCTAAAAAATGAATGACATACAGGCATACGATAATCCTGTCACAAATAATAAATTTTTCATTAAATTATTGTTTATTTTTTATTCTAATATCTCAAATCTAATATCTCAAATCTTATATCTCATCCCACCTCGCCAATAACTAAAGCAGTATTTGCACCGCCAAAGCCCAGCGAATTAGACAAAACATATTTAATATCAGATTTTTTCATTTCCATTTGTGGCATAAACGGCAATTCTTCCATTACATTTTCCAAACCCAGATTAGGTAAAAGCAGTTGATTTTTAATGCTCAATACACTCAACACCGCTTCAATGGCTCCTGCCGCTGCCAGCGTATGACCGGTATATGCCTTGGTAGAACTGACGGGTGGAATATTTTCCCCGAAAACCATTCCGATAGCGTTGCCTTCCGAAAGGTCGTTAATTTGTGTGCCTGTGCCGTGCGCGTTGATGTAATCAATATCTTCGGGTTGAAGGCAGGCTATATTCAAAGCATGTCGAATGGTCATTGCCATTCCTGCACCGTCGGGCGAAGAAGCAGTTTGATGAAATGCCTCGTTGCGATTGGCATAACCGGCAATTTCACCGTAAATCCTTTTGTTTATAGCCGTCTTTTCCGTTTCCAATACAAGAAAAGCCGCTCCCTCGCCAATGGTCAGGCCGTTGCGATGCCGGTCGAAAGGACGGCAACCTGTGGGCGAAAGAATTTCTAATGAATTGAATCCGTTGAGTGAAAAAAGTGAAATAGCATCCATTCCACCGACCAAAATACTATCTGCCATTCCGTTGCGTATCATTCTCGCTCCGAGCATAATGGCATTTGCCGAAGAAGTACAGGCAGTGCTCATCGTGGTAACATTTGAACAAATATCAAAATATGATGCAATTTGTTCTGTACCATAAGCGAGTTCCAAACATGGAAAGACTTCTTTTTTTAATTGAGCGTTGTCGCCGTTTTCCACTAACTGTTTGTAATATCGTTCCTGCAAGTCTACGCCGCCGACTGTTGTTGCGCACAAAATGCCCTGTGCAGTTTTTAATCCTGCCATTTGCATCGCCTGTTGCGCAGCAATGATACCCAACAAAAAAGTACGGCTGTAAATTTTTCCATCCTGCAATGAGGCAAGAAGAATCAAATCCTCGTTAGTTTTCTTCACTTCGGCAACCGGATAGTGTTTCAACGCTGTTTCCAGCAATGAAATATTACCGATAGCCGTGCGTTTTTGCTGCAATGAGGTAAATGTTTCCTCTTCGCCGCAACCAATGCCGGAAATAATGCCGAAACCGGTGATGTAGACTTTATTCATGTTCCACTTTACTTTTTCAGAACGCTCCCTTCGTAAGACATTGCAATAAAGAGTTTATTTTTGTCTGCCCTGTTGTATTCATACTGCAAAATCACTAAAATATTTAAACCCAACTAAATTAATTACTTACGTGAGACCGCTTCGCAAAGTTCACTTATTCGCCGAAAATAAGGGAATAAGGGAAAAGTTTAGACGCGTACATCACTCTATTAAGGGTGCTTTTTTGAAATAAGGGTTTTTAGCAACAACATTTTGTGAACGTATTTTTGAAATTATTAAAAATTCAATGCTTTGGCTCTTTCCACCGACATATAGCCACGAAGCGCCAAATCATCTTTATCTCTAATGCTTTTCAGTCCGCCATCCCACATGATGTAGTGTCGATTGGCGACATCCAGCACGTTATGGTAATCATGGTCGGTAAGTATAATTCCCTTGTGCTGAGCGGATTTTCTTATCATGCTCTTAACTGATTCGATATATATGGGCGAAATTCCGTTAAATGGCTCGTCCAGCAACACAAATTTTACATTAACATTCAGCAGCAACTTGATTTCAGCATAACGCAATTCTCCGCCTGACAGTTGCGATGCCTTCTGATATTTAACCATGTTCAAAACAGGGTCGTCAAAAAAAGTGTTTGCACAGTTATAAAATTTAGCAGCATCTGCAAGTATCATATTCCGAGGGATGAAAGAGTCCTGTGATAGATATGCTATTTCGCCAAATGAAATATAAGGACGGTCGAATACTTTGCCGTCGATACGAATAAATTTTTGTTCTGCCTGTATGCTGCCAAACAATATCTTGAGAAATGTGGATTTACCAGACCCATTACTGCCCAACATGCCAATCATATCCCCGGTTTCACACTTCAGGTAAATGTCGGTCAGCACCCTGTTTTGTCCGAACGATTTATTGACGCTGTCTATTTCAAGAAGATGAGACATAATGTGCGATAATTAGAATTAATGTTGTCGGCAAAGCGTTGACAAGCACACAAAAGAGAATGAGTTTGAGTTTGGAAATTCCCCGGTTATAATAGAAATAATATTCGTGAGGACACACTATTTCTTTATACAGAAATGCGAAAAATAAACCAGAGGAAACCAAACTGATAGCAAAAACATTAATACATACTGATACAGGACTAATCATAAGTGATATTAAACCAATCAAAAATGAAACGACAAGGTTGACAGTAAGCGTACTTTTATAAAAAAACCAATACATAGAAAAAAATCAACTTTTAAGCATTACGTGTCTTATCAATCCCAACAGGGCAAACGCATCTAAATTCATTTTGCATAGCGAAGTCCGAAGGACTTTACACCAAGTAAAT
>Ga0209737_10001221_pt1 | contig 18858 bp, 13 predicted proteins | sample TergutCu122P3_FD_187284 | JGI IMG/M metagenome (GOLD analysis project Ga0209737, IMG submission 187284) | Cubitermes ugandensis P3 segment gut microbial communities from Kakamega Forest, Kenya - Cu122 P3 (SPAdes) (version 2) | ecosystem: Host-associated > Arthropoda: Insects > Digestive system...
AACTTGAATGGAAAAATGGTGATACTATTCTGAACTATGCTTTAAATCTCATTGAACAAGGTTTGTATTTAAATATGGAATCAATAAGTGAATCTCCAGAAGTATCTGCTTTCCGAAAACCATTTTACATTGGCCTACCTATTTGTATAGCACTAGTAGGGATTATTGTTTTTATTAGTAAAAAGATGAAAAGATGAAAAGATGAAAAAAAATGACTTGTTAAATTATATTAAAACAGAACCTGATTTTTGGCTGGCTAGCAAAATAATACTTTGAATTTGCTTTTTTAGGCTTAATCACAAGTTGATAAACAAAAAAAAATAATTTTGCCGCTTGAAACATTTTAAATTTATTTACATGAAAAAAATCGCGTTATTATTTTTAGTTATTCTATTTACAGCTTCTTGCTCACTACAAGCACAAAAAACCTTTACCGGAGAGATTACTTACAAAATGAGTTTAGAAGGTACCGACGACCCCAACTTAATTGCCGGTTTTGAAAGCATTACTCCAATAATTACAATCCTTGGCAATAAGTCCAAAACGGTAATTAAACCTAATGAATCCTTTGCAATTACTCAAACTTGGGACGGAGACAAAGGAACATCCTCAGTTGTAGTTGAAATTACAGGAATGGGAAAATATTTTAAGAAAATGGATGCTGAACAAGTGAAAAATAAAATCAAATTCAACGACTACAAGTATCGTTATGAAAATGAGTTTCTTGATATTTTAGGCTACAAATGTCAAAAAGTAAATGTTACCATTACTAATTTGGAAGATGACACTCAAACAGAGAAGATTTTGTATGTTACAAAAGATATTGGTACTGCTAAATTGAATGGTGAAGAATATCCCAATTTGGAAGGATACCCCCTGCGTATAGTTTCTTCCTCTAAAATGTTATGCGAAGAATGTGAAGAAGTAATTTTTGCAACAAAAATTACGCCAAAGAAAATTAAACCTGTTGACTTCCTTCTTCCGAGCGATGCAAAAAACATAGAGGAAGCCCCTGAATTGAAAGAGATGCTAAAAGGGTTATTCGGAGAAGAATAATCTTTTGTTTACTGAATCTTCCCATGTTGGTATAGTAAACAAAATAGCTTCTTGAGTACACAAAATAGTTTTTTGAATTGAAAAATGGAAATTTTTTCTTAAAAGATCTTCTCTTTCAGTTGCTTCATAGCTTCTTTGGAAATTTCTACCGTATAGTTTACCGCGGGTGTAATTAACTGCAAGTTTTTATCTGTTATTTTTCTGATATATTGACGATTAACAATTACGCTTTTTCCGGTGCGAAGAAAAGTTTCTACAGGCAGTTTCTTTTCTATATCGCCCAAGTTCAAAAGTTCAAAGGTTCAATTTTCAACTGTAGAAATTCTTCGGCAAAAGTAGCACGAAATCAATTGTAAAATCGTAAAAATCAGTCTTTTTTACCAACTATACGCTCCCATACACCAAATGGGTGTTTTATACACGAAATGACTTTTTTAAGTGGTTTTTGTTAAAAAAACTCTTTCAATATTTTTTCAAGGGTGCACACATAATAAAATGGCACATTGATTAAATTGAATTTCTTTCCATTTTTTGTAACCACTTCATCAATTGAAAAGGGTTGCGACCAAACTCTTACGGCAATGTCGTGCGGCGCTTCCTCCATAAATAAATGTAAAGATTTGAGTTTGGCATTGTGTCCGGACTTCACTTCAATAGGAATTACCTTACTGCCTATCTGTAAAACAAAATCCAATTCTGCCTCAGAATCTTTTTTGTTTCGTACCCAAAAATTCCGCTGATTTGAAACTCGGCTGTCTAAAGCAAGCAATTCCTGTGCCACAATCTGCTCTGCAATTTTTCCCCGCCACGCATCTAAAATGTCGGTTGAACCAAATACTTCTTTTTGTACGTTTGCAGCATAATTTACCAAACCACAGTCAAGCCACAATAATTTTGGCGAACGTTTCAAGTCTTTTGTAATGGGCACAAGCGTATCGGTTGTTGGGTGGCAAAGTTCCAAAACAAAGGTATTTTCCAATGTACGAAACGCCTCCCCCATTTCACGCGATTTATACGAAGAACCAGCAAAACCACCTAACGTAATACGTTCGGCAGCAAATTTCCACCCTGCTTGTAAAATATACCGAATGGTTTGACTCATCGTTTCATTTCGAGCGTATTTTTCAACATCATCGCGATAACTCGTGAGCAAACTCTCATAAATATTATTCAAACCAATAAAATTTTTGTTTACGGCATAATCGGCAACTACTTCAGGCATACCACCAATAAGTGTAAACGTATTAAACAAATTCATTGTTTTACGATGCAACGCTTCTGGTATTTGATGGCTGAGCAACGCTTTTTCAAGTTGTACTTCACCAACGGCTCGCAAAAATTCGTTGAAAACGCAAGGGCGAACAGCCAAATATTCTACCCGACCAACCGGAAATGAAATTTTTTTGTTCAACATCGTTTCCAGCAACGACCCCGCAGCAATCACATATAAATCAGGTATTTTAGCCTCATAGAAGTAGCGAAGTTTTGTGATTGCCATTGCCGAATTTTGAATTTCGTCAATAAACAAAAGAGTTTTCCCTACCTCCTTTTCTTTATTGCAAAAAAGAAAAATTTCAGCCAAAAGGTTACTCATTTCTTGTTCTTTTTCAAACAAAATAATAGCACTTGGATTTTTTTCAAAATTCAAATAAAGATAATTCTCAAAATTCTGCGAAAAACTATCCACAAGCGTAGTTTTCCCAACTTGACGCGATCCTCTTAATATCAATGGTTTACAGTTTTTACTTGCTGTCCATTGTTTTAGTTTTGTTATAATATTTCTTTCAAACATATAGTCTTCAATTTTTTGCAAAGATATTATTTTGTTTTAAATCGGGAGTGAAATATTTTATTTTTTGTTTCAAATCGGGAGTGAAAATTATTCTATTCTGTTCCAAAACGTGGGGCAAATTAAGCGGAACAAAGTGGCAATCGTGCCAGACGTGACTTTTTTAAGTGGTTTTTGTTAAAAAAACTCTTTCAATATTTTTTCAAGTATGCCCACATAATAGAATGGCACATTGATTAAATTGAATTTCTTGCCATTTTTTGTAATATCAACGTGAATTATATCTCATTCCAAAACGGGTCAGAAAAAAGAGGCTGTGGTTTTACGACAGCCTCTGGGGTTAGGGTTTATTCATCACTTTCGTTACTTCGGTCGAAATAATGTGTGTGCAGCAGTTCGTGCGATAGGTGTCCGCAGGGTTTCCCCAAAAATTCCTGATAAATTGCAGTAATAGAGGGGTTGAGGTGCGATTGGCGTAGTGTTCTGCTTTCGTCTTCGGCGTAGATCGCTTTTAGTCGTTTCATTCTCACATCGGGGTCGTCGCTACGAGGTTGCCCGCCGCCGCAGATGCAGCCGCTGGGGCAGCCCATTACTTCTATAAAGTGGTACGGCGATGTGCCTGCAACAATTTGCTCCATCAAGATTTTTGCGCCTTCCAAACCGCTGGTTACAGCAATTTTTACTTCAAAACCTTCAAACATTTTGTACTCAGGAAGTACATTTTCGAGTTTAATAGTAGCATCTTTTATTTGGTCGAGGCCAACAATAGGTGATACGTGTAACCCGTCGAACGGCAACTCTCTTCCGGTAATAATTACGTAAACGGTTCTGAGCGCCGCTTCCATAACGCCTCCGGTAACGCCGAAGATGTCGGCAGCGCCGGTAGATTGTCCCATCGGGTCGTCAAATTTCTCATCTTCCAGATTACGGAAATCAATGCCGGCCTGCTTAATCATTTGTCCCAATTCGCGTGTGGTAAGCACGGCATCCACATTTGGAACGCCATTGTTTACCATTTCGGGGCGGCCTGCTTCAAATTTCTTCGCCGTACAAGGCATTATCGACACGGTATAGACTTTCTTCGGGTCAACTTTTATCTTTTCGGCATAGTAAGATTTTGCCAATGCACCCAGCATCATGTGCGGCGATTTGCAAGTGGAAAGATGCGGTAAAAGTTGCGGATAGTACGATTCAACATATTTAATCCATCCTGGGGAGCAACTTGTAATTAACGGAAGAACTGCTTTTCTGCCTGCCACTGCATCCATAGCTCTATGCAAGAACTCGGTACCTTCTTCCATAATGGTCAGGTCGGCTGCCCAGTCGGTGTCGAACACATCGTCTGCGCCGAGTGCACGCATAGCCGCTGCCATTTTTCCGGTAACGGAAGTACCCACCGGATAGCCGAACATTTCGCCCAACGCCACGCGGATAGCCGGTGCCGGTTGCATCACTACTCTCATTTCGGGGTCGTTAATGGCATCCCACACTCTCGAAATATGGTCGGTTTCTACTAAGGCGCCCACCGGACAAACTACGGTACATTGTCCGCAGAATGCACATTTGGCATCATTAATAGAGTGGTCCATTGCCGGCGCAATCACAGAATCGAAACCACGTTTTTGCGCATCCAAAATACCAATGCCTTGAACGCCCTTGCAGGCAGTTACACAGCGGCGGCAGAGGATACATTTCGATAAATCGCGGGTAATAGCAGGCGAAATGTCAATCTGTTCGCGGGCGCTGCCGGTATCAAAGCGTGGTTCCATCACACCCAGCGTATCGCCCAATTGTTGTAGTTCGCAAGATTGATTGCGGTTACAACTCAAGCAGTTTTTAGAGTGGTCGGAAAGCAATAATTGATATAAAACCTTGCGCGCTTTCAGCACTTTTTTAGAGTTGGTACGTACTACCATTCCTTCTCTAACTTCTGCCATACAGGCAATTTGAAGTGTACGCGCACCTTCAACCTCAACAGAACAGATTCTGCATGAGCCAAATTGATGAACGCCTTCCATATAGCATAAAGAAGGGATTTTTATTCCGTTTTGTTTAGCAGCCTCAAGAATTGTAGTTCCGGGCGCAACTTTAATTTTTTTGTTGTTAATTGTTAACTGTATCATAATTATCTCCTTTCACAATGTAAGCATCGCATAGATTCAGCGATGGCGTTTATTTTATGGAAACCTAAAACTACTTCGGCAAACGATTGTTTTCTCACTTCGGGAGACAACATTTCTTGCTCGAATTGCGGGTGTGCCACCACCTCGTCGTCGTCGTAAACGTCGGGGATGCTGATAGGTGCGCCTTTGTTCAAAAGACCGTTACCACCAAGGTAGATGTCAATAGAAGAAGCCGCTTTTTTACCGTCAGCAATAGCGCAAATTACATCTTCGGGACCTCTCACTACGTCTCCGCCGGCAAATACGCCTTCCATAGTACTCATTTGCGTTTCGGGGTCAACAATAAAAGTTCCCCAAGAGGTTACACCAATTTCATCTTTACCAATAAATGGTAAGTCAGCATATTGGCTCACAGCGGGTATCACATAGTCCACATCTAAAACAAAGTTGGAACCTTTAATCTCCACCGATTTTCTTCTACCGGATTTGTCAAAGTCGCCCAATTCCATTTTAATACACTCAATACCGGATACTCTGTTGTTTTTGCCGATGAATTTAACCGGTGCGGTCAATTCCATAATTTCGATACCTTCTTCTAATGCTTCTACAACCTCCTCATAATAAGCGGGCATTGCATCAATGGTTCTTCTGTAAATAATAATCACGCGGTCGGCGCCGATACGAAGTGCAGAACGTGCCGAGTCAACCGCCGTGTTTCCACCGCCGATAACCGCCACTGTGCCGTGTAGCTTCATATCATCTTTTAAGTTAGTATCTTTCAAGAAGTTGATGCCGTGAATTACGCCACGTAAGTTTTCGCCTTCAATATTCACTTTCGCCGGATATTGCGTTCCGATAGCCACATAAATGGCATCGTAATCTTCGCGTAAATGTCTAAATTCAATATCTCTACCAATCTCTTTGTTCAGGTGAACATTTACACCGGCTTGTTTTATCAAGTCAATCTCATGTTGAAGTACTGCTTCCGGCAAGCGATATTCAGGAATACCGAACGCCAATACGCCACCTGCAACACTTTGCGATTCAAACACATCTACATCATAACCAATGTTCACCAAATAGTAAGCACAGGTTAAACCTGAGGCGCCTGCTCCCACAACAGCCACTTTTTTTCCTTTTTTCGCAAACGTGAGTTGCAATTTATAAGGAAGTTCGTTTTTGAAAGCGTAGTCGGCTGCAAAACGTTTCAGGTCGCGGATAGCTACCGGCTCATCTACCGTAGCGCGACGACATTTACGCTCACAGGGACGGGTACAGATTCTACCGCAAACGGCAGGGAACGGGTTCTCTTGCATTACTAAATTGTACGCATCCTGGAATCTACCGGCAGCAATCAAGGAGATATAACCGGTTACATTTACATTAGCGGGACAGGTATTTTCGCAGGGCGAGGTAAACATTGCCGCGCAAACGCCTGCTCTACAATGTTTTTTGTTGATATGCTCCTCAAACTCTTCTCTAAAGAATCGGATGGTAGAAAGAATGGGGTTGGGCGCAGTTTGTCCCAAACCGCACATAGCGGCTTCCTGAATAGTTTCGCCAAGCTCTACCAAGAGTTCTATATCGCCGGGTTTTCCTTTGCCTTCGGTAATGTTTTCTAAAATTTCCAACATTCTTTTGGTACCTACGCGGCAGGCGATACATTTTCCGCACGATTCATCGCGGATAAAATCCATAAAGAAGCGTGCGGTGTCCACCATACAGGTATCTTCGTTCATCACAATCAAACCGCCGGATCCCATAATGGCGCCCATTTTGTTCAACGATTCGTAATCTGCCGGAACGTTGAGATTTTCTTTGGTAATACAACCGCCGGAGGGACCTCCGATTTGCGCAGCTTTAAACTCTTTTTTGTTGGGAATACCCCCGCCGATATTATAGATGATGTTACCGATAGGCATACCAATCGGCACTTCCACGATACCCGCATTCACGATGTCGCCGGCAAGGGCAAACACTTTGGTTCCGGGCGCTTCTTTCAAGCCGAAAGAGGCGTACCACTTGCCGCCGTTGCGAATAATTTTGGGGATGTTGGCTAATGTTTCCACATTATTGATAATGGTGGGATAGCCGAACAAACCTCTTTGGAACGGGAATGGCGGTTTTTGTTTAGGTTCGCCGCGTTCGCCTTCAATAGAAGCCATCAACGCGGTTTCTTCGCCGCAAACAAATGCGCCGGCGCCAATTCTAATTTCGAGGTCGAAACAGTAGTTGGTACCGAACAGATTTTTGCCGAGAAGCCCGCAATCGCGCGCCTGGTCTAACGCTACTTTCAGTCTGTCGATAGCAATCGGGTATTCGGCGCGGATATACACATAGCCTTGCTGCGCACCGATAGCATACGCCGAAAGCATCATACCTTCAATGAGGCAGTGGGGGTCTCCTTCAATAACGCTTCTGTCCATAAATGCGCCCGGATCTCCCTCGTCGGCATTACAGACCATATATTTGATGTCGCTCTTTTGCGAGAAGCCGGCGCGAAGTTTGGTACCTGTGGGGAAGCCGCCGCCGCCGCGACCGCGAAGTCCGGAAATCTCCACCTCTTTTACCACCTCTTCTTGCGACATTCCGCTAATGGCTTTGGCTGCTGCTAAATAACCATCGTGAGCGATGTAGTCTTTAATATCCGTATAATCAATTATACCGCACAAATCCAAACAGATTTTTACTTGGTGCTTAAAAAACTCAATATCATCAATTTTCGGGATATGTTTCAACAACGTTTTGTCATAGAAAGTATATTCTTCTATCGGGGTGTTTTTAACCAAGTGTTTTTGAACAATCTCTTTGGCTTTTTCGGGGTTCACTTCGGTGTAGAAAGTTCTATCGGGGAGCACAAGGATTACCGGGCCCATGGCGCAGATGCCCATACAGCCGGTTTGAAATACTTTGATGTCTTTTTCAATACCTTGCTCTTTAATTTCGTGTTTGATAGCCTTTTCTACGTCGGCGCAATTGGATGAGATACAACCGGCACCGCCGCATACCAGAACCTGGTATTTGTAATTTTCCTGTTTTTTGAGAAAATCCTGTTTAATTTCCTCTAATTGAGCGATTGATTTAATTTTCTTACTCATAATAATTTCCTCCTAATATTTAGATAGAACAGATTCTAATCTTTTGGGGTTAACAGATTTGAATACCGTATCATCAACCATCAAGGCGGGTGCTAACCCGCAAGCGCCGATGCAGCGTGCAATGCTCAATGTAAATTTGCCGTCGTCGGTAGTTTGGGCAACGTCCACATTAAGGTGTTTTTGAAGAGCTTCCACTAACTTTTTGCCGCCGCGCACGTAGCACGCCGTACCCATACATACTAAAATGGTATGTTTTCCTTTGGGCGTAGTGGAGAAAAAAGAATAAAAGGTAACCACCCCTGAAACAGCCGATACGGGCATGTTCATTTTGTCCGCAATAAATTTTTGGACGACATAGGGCAGGTAGCCATAAATACCTTGAGCCGCGTGGAGCACCATAATCAAATTGCTGGGTTTTGCTTCATACTTTGCAATAATACCGGCAATCTGTTCAAGTTTTTCAACGTGGTCTTCAGGGTGTTTAAGAGATACTTGTTTTGTCTGACTCATAAATAATTCCTGAATTTTGATTAATAATTAATGGTTTGATTGTTTATACAATATGGTTAACTATTTGAGATAGTCTTTCCTATTTTCTCAAAAAAGAAGGCGCAAATATACTAATTTTTTTTAGAAAAAAGAAAACTTTCTCATGCCAAGTGCAATTAAAAAATTTCATATTAATTTGCTGCAAGTATCAAAAATATTATGAAACCACCCCCTCTCCTTCACATTGACCCTTGGCTCAAACCATTTGGATTCAACTTAAAGCGACGCGCAGAGAAAGCAAAACTCAGAGAGTTGGAATTTACAAACAGAAAAATATCCTTAAAAGATTTAGCAAACAACCATTTATATTATGGTTTATTTAAAACCCCTACCCACTGGGTTTTTAGAGAAAAAGCGCCCAATGCTACACAAGTTTTCTTAATAGGAGATTTTTCCCATTGGCAGCCGTTGCAACAGTTTGCCTTGTACCCAATGGGCAATGGAGATTGGGAGATTAAAGTTCCGCTCTCGTTCTTAAAACACGGGTCATTATATAAATTATGGGTAGTATGGCATGGAGGAGCCGACGAGCGCTTACCCTCTCACGTGAGGCGCGTGGTTCAAGACCAAATTACAAAAGAGTTTACCGCGCAGGTTTGGGAACCCGAAAAACCCTATCTTTGGAAAAACCCTCAACCCCAAAAACCAAAATACCCACTCATTTACGAAGCCCATATTGGGATGTCGTCTCAAAATGAAGAAATTAACACCTACCAAAATTTTAAAGAATTTGTTCTCCCACGAATAAAAAAGTTAGGCTACAACACTCTTCAGTTAATGGCAATTCAAGAACATCCGTATTATGGCTCGTTTGGGTATCAGGTTGCAAATTTTTTTGCACCTTCATCGCGCTTCGGCACACCCGAAGAACTGATGGAATTGATAGATGCCGCACACGGTATGGAAATTTCTGTTATTCTTGACATCGTTCATTCGCACTCTGTCTCTAACACTAAAGAAGGATTAAGTCTTTTTGATGGAAGTGAACATCTATACTTCCATACCGGAGAAAAAGGGTATCACCCCGTGTGGGACTCGCGTTGCTTTAATTATGGCAAAAGTGAAACAATCCTTTTCCTTCTCTCCAATGTGAAATATTGGTTGGAAGTGTTTAAATTCGATGGTTTCCGCTTCGATGGTGTAACAAGTATGTGCTACTGGAATCACGGCATTGGAGTAGATTTTGTTGATTACCAGCAATATTTTGATGAAAATGTGGATGAAGACGCTATTGTTTATTTAACTTTGGCAAACAAATTAGTAAAAGAAGTTAATCCGAATGCCTTTACTATTGCCGAAGATGTGAGCGGAATGCCTGGAATGGCCTTTCCTGTTGAACAAGGCGGTGTTGGCTTCGACTTTAGAATGTCGATGGGTATTGCCGATTTTTGGGGAAAACTTATTAAAGAGCAAACGGATGAACGGTGGAAGTCCGGGGATATCTACTTCCGATTAACAGATAAACGTAAGGAAGAGAAAACCGTGAGCTACGCTGAAAGCCACGATCAAGCGATGGTTGGCGACAAAACCATAATATTTAGATTGATGGATAAAGAGATGTACACCGGCATGTCTGTTGAAAGCCAAAATATACAAGTAGATAGAGGATTAGCACTCCACAAAGTTATTCGCCTGCTCACATTGTCGCTTTCGCAAGGAGGTTATCTTAATTTTATGGGCAATGAATTTGGGCATCCCGAGTGGATTGACTTTCCGCGTGAAGGCAACGGCTGGTCGTATAAATATGCTCGCCGTCAATGGAACTTGGTGGATGATGAAACATTGAAATACAAATACTTGAATACTTTCGATGCCGCTATGCTCGCCTTATTAAAGCAACATCATATTTTGGATGCACCCTCTCACATCATTATACAAGATGAGGCCGCGCAAGTATTAGCCTACTTGCGTAACGAAGCAGTTTTTGTCTTTAACTTTAGCCCTGTAAAATCGTACACAAACTATGAACTTTATGCACCGGAGGGAGATTATCAAATTGTGCTGAACAGCGACTCACGTACATTTGGTGGCTTTGGAAATATTGATGAAACTATTGCGTACAAAACATTTCTAAAAAACATCACTCCTCATTTGAGGCTATATTTGCCGGCACGCACCGCAATTGTGTTGACAAAAAAGAAGAAAAGTACCGTCCTGAAATAGGTTTACAAAAAGAAAGGAAAGGAAAGGAAAGGAAAGGAAAGGAAACCAATTGTTAGGATAAAAAAATGGCTTTCCGCTTTTCTAATGAACATCGTTTTCATCTTCTTCCTCAAGTTCTCCAACAATCATTTGTCTAATTATTTCGTCAAATTCCTCATAACTTGTCCATTTAAAAACGACCTCTTTCTCTTCGATATCAAGCCACTGAATAGTATCGTCATTTTTAATTTCAAAAGTAAAGTATTCTCCGCTTTTTATTTTTATCAAATGTAATTTTGAACCGCATATTAGATATTTCATCTGTCCAACAAACGTTAGGCTGAAAAATTCGGCATTGCTTTCATCTATAATATCAATATATAAAAAATCGTCCTGCATTATAGCAAAAAGATATATTCCGTGCTTTAAAGTGCTTTTTTGATTTGGCGCAATAAACTTATCATCGACAATTTCATACGCAGTTTTTTCGTTGATGACCTTCCAACTTTCTTCTACTAACTCAAAGTTATTTCCATCGAAAATAAATTTACATTTACAGTTTATTCTTTTTTGATTTTCATCAGACCTATCGTAATTCCATTTTTCTTTATCAAAAGGGTCTCCGCCACAATAACAAAAAGGTGTTAAATCGTCAATATGATAATCCACATAAATTGCTTTTCCCTCGTGATCGTATTCTACTCCCTCTTCCCAACTTCGACTGTTCACAGAATACATAAACTCTTCTATGAATTTATTTTCCTCAAACTTGAGAAGTTGGACAAATGTTTTAAAACAAAAAGAACAATCTCTTACAAATCCTGTTAAAACATATTTAGTTCCTTCTTCTGTTTCAATAGTGTAAATTGCACCATATCCATCACTTGCAAAAATAGAATTATCCGTTTCATTCAAATCAACAACTTTTCCACTTGTATCAATATAATACATTTTTGAAATTTGAGAACGATATGACCCGCCCGTTTTCTCATCAAATGAAATATTAAAAAGTTTATTGTCATCGGATTTTACAATGGAAAGCACATCTCCTTTTAGTAAGTTGGTAATATCATATTTTAAAAAATCGGGGTGTTTGATGATTTTATCTATATAACGTACTATGTCGCCTTGAAAAAAAAGAATCATTTGATATTCTTGTATCGAATCTTTATTTGCGCTAAGTATTTCGTCAGAATCAGCATCCGCAATTAATTCTTTAATTTCTTGTTTTGATAACCCAAAGTCATTTATTGGGTAATAGTTGTCAAAACTTCCAAATGCAGTAAGTTTATCGTATTCCAACAAACAATGGTTAAGTTTGTCAATTAGTTTATTGAAATTTTCCTGTTTCTGTCCAAATGCTATCACTGGAACAAAAATTAACAATAGAATTAATTTTGTTTTCATTTTTTAAAGTTGAGTTTATCTGTCCATTTTTCATTTTTCCGTTTTATTTTCCACACCGCTCGCTCCTCCGCTGACGTCCAACTAATATATAAATAAAGTAAGGTGCGCCAATTAATGCCGTAATCGTTCCCACAGGGAGTTCAATGTTGGCAACAATAGTACGCGCAACTGTATCTGAAAGAAGCATTAATATGGCACCCAATAGCATAGAAAAAGTAAACAAGTGTTTTGTTTTGTTTCCCCAAATAATTCGTACAAAATGCGGAACAATTAATCCAATAAACCCTATTACTCCGCAAATAGAAACCGTAGCTGCAATCAATACAGATGAGAGGAACAGCGCTAAATAAGTAATTTTCTGCGTGTTTACACCGAGCGATTGCGCTTGAGTATCACCCAATTGCATAATATTAAAATCTTTAGAAAAAGATAAAACAAAAAAAGAGCAAATCAGAAAAACAGGTATAAAAAATAATAAATAGCTGTAAGAAACTGTTGCAAAACTGCCCATCGTCCAAAAAATAATCTTCTGCATCTCCTGATGATTCATTACCATGATTAATGTGAGTAGAGAAGCCATTAGAAAATTAAGAGAGATGCCAGCCAAAAGCATTATATATGTTGATTTTATTTTAGAAAATTGCGTTATCCCCAACATTAACATGAGTGTTAAAAAAGCGGTTATTAAGGCAAAAGAAGTAACTCCAAATAAATAAAAGTCTAATCCTGCAATAATAGCAATAGCTGCACCAATAGAAGCCCCTGATGAGATCCCCAAAATATAGGGGTCGCAAATAGGGTTGCGGAAAATGGATTGGAAAATAGCGCCACATAGCGATAACGACGCACCTGCAAATACACTCATTACAATACGTGGAACCCGCAAATGTAATATCACAAACTCCGTTGACTCTGCCGCCCCTACAAAAAGTGCAACTCCTATTAAAGCAAAAAGAAGAAAAAGTAATATAAAAAAATGTACAATTTTTGCGACACGTTCGCTTTTACATTTCATAACCTCAATCGGCTATATTTCAAGTTGCAAAACACTACCACTAAATTCCCAATACCATGTGATGTCGGAGGGCCTTTTTGCAGTAATTGTAAATGTTGTTGAAAGTGGAGTAATGCTTACATCCATTACACGATACACAATATTCCAACCTTTTTTTAAGGAACAATCAAATAGAAGTGCTACTTCAACATTGTTGAAACTGTTAGAGTAATTCCCTTTTATAGAAACAGCTCTATCTACATAAACATAACTCGCTACTACTTGTTTTGTACCGAGATCGTTAACACCCTTATACTGGAAGTAGCCAATCGCATTTTCTTCCTCATCCAAAGCAGTAATAGAGGCACGCGTCCCTTTTGCCTCCGGAGGGTTTACCTCTATTAAATCAAGAATGAAACTAATGTCAAAATCAAAGTCATTTTCAAATTCAAACATATCCATCGACACTAATATTCCATCTCTAACATAAGGGGGTAATGTGAGTTTGAAACCATTATTTTTAAACTCTCCTTTTGCAATTACATCGCTATTCGTAATTTCGTTTACATAGTCGTAGAAATGGACAATTGCAGCCGCATGAGCAATCTCATCAATACTATTTCTTACATTTTTAGCATCAATAACCGAAGGGTCAATAGCGGGTGTTGGGGGGGGCGGTAGCGGTTCCGGTTTTGTTTCTTTTTTGCAGGCAAGAAAAGCAAAAACAATTGCCGTTGCAAAAATCATAAAGATAAAAAGGTGTTTTTTCATAACATAAAGAATTAATAATTTTTGCAAATTAATGTAAAAAAAGTAATATTCGGGACATTGAAAAATAATTATATTTTTACCGTGTTGCTTTTTTCAAAGCTATATGCCTACACTTTGTTAAAGCCATAGACTCATAAATAAAGTCCAAAATTTCTACTGCTACCTCGCTTTTTGGTTTGCACTCTCCTGCAAAAACACTACCGTTTTTGGCAAAAAGAGTAACCTGATTGGTTTCTGTTTTAAATCCTGCACCTTTGTTTTTTAGTGAATTAAGCACAATAAAGTCTATATTTTTTTTATGTAATTTTTTTACGGCGTTTTCTATCTCATTTTCAGTTTCCAATGCAAAGCCCACAATACATTGGTTTTTGGGTTTAATTTTTCCTAATTCGTACAAAATATCTGTTGTTTTTTGCAAGGGGAGCTCCCATTCTGAATTATTTTTCTTAATTTTTTCAGCAGCTACAGTTTTTGGAGTATAATCGGCAACTGCGGCAGCCATAACAATAAGTTCTACTTTTGAAGAATATTGCAATGTTTTTTCAAACATCTCTTTTGCAGTAACAACATCTATACGGCAAATTGATTGATTCGCGGTTTTCATTGCAGTAGGGCCCGTAATCAACGTTACTTCTGCACCTTGTGCCGCTAATTGTTCAGCAATAGAAAACCCCATTAATCCGGAAGAGTGGTTGCCAATAAAACGAACGGGGTCAATGGGCTCGTAGGTAGGTCCTGCTGTTACAACTGCCTTCTTACCAAGCCATTTTTTTTTTTTAGAAAAAAATTGTGAAACTATTTCAAAAATTTTTTCTGGTTCCTCCATTCTTCCCTTTGCAGAAATGCCGCAAGCCAGCTCACCAACAGTAGGTTCGATAATTCGACATCCTTGTTTTGCAAGTTGCGCAATGTTCTTCTGTACAGCTTCATTCTCATACATATTCACATTCATTGCGGGAGCAATAAAAACAGGTTTTTTCACAGAAAGAAGTAGTGTAGAAAGTGCATCATCGGCTATTCCATTTGCATATTTTCCAATACTATTTGCGGTAGCAGGGGCAACCACAACTGCATCTGCCCAATCAGCAAGCGAAATGTGTTCTACAGAAAAAGCTTCTCTATGAGAAAAACAGTCGGAATAGACCGGATTTTGGGATAATGTTTCTAAAGTTAACGGGGTAACAAATTGAAGGGCATTTTTTGTAACCACAACCCTAACTTTGTGTCCTGCTTTAACAAATAAACGTACAACGGTCTGCGATTTATAAGCTGCTATGCCGCCCGTGATTCCGAGTACGATTTTAAGGGGAGCAGACTCCGACATTTTGTCAATTTTTTTCAGGGCGTTTGTAATAAATGTCGTCGTTTAGAAACTCGTTAATCGCTAAAACTGCCGCTTTGGGCAAATGCTCGTAAAAGCGAGCAAGTTCTGTTTGCTCTCTATTTTCGTATCCCTCATCAAAAGCATCGTAAGAATAATGAGAGGCAAAATCTTTGGCACGTTCCTGAAAATCCTCTTTTAGCTCAGCAGCTATTTGGTTGGCTCTTTTAGATAAAATGGCTACTGTTTCATAGATGTTGCCTGTTTCTTTATCAAATTCACGCAAGTCGTGTGTTACGGCAAAGGGATTAATCTTGTTTTTTGTGTATTCGTTAGCTTTCATTCTAAGAATTATTTTTTTTCTAATTTATGAATTTGAATAGTTGCTTCATCTGCTAATTTTTGGGCTTCTGAAATAAAACTACTTTCGGGGTATTGTGCTTTTAGTGTTGTAAATGCATCAAGGCAATCCTTGAACCTATGATATTTTTTTTGCTCAATACTTTTTCGCGCGAATTCAAAATTATTTTGAACTAATACCGAAAGTACCTCAGGAGCAAACTTTGAGGATGCGTAAGTTTTTAAAAAATTTCTCGCCATAATTTGTGCTGCTTCATAATGCCCTGTTTGATAGTACATTCTAACCATTTCGAGTTCTTTTTTTGCCAATCTGTCGCGTAAACCATCTAATATTTCATTGCACTCCTCAATATATTTACTGTAAGGATACTGTTGAATAAACAGGTTTACTTCCTCAATGGCCATTACCGTAACGAATTGGTCTAAGTAGTATTCAGGAGCAATATAATACATTGATTTTACAGCATTTAAAGCTGCTAATTCTGTTTTTTCCGTTCCCGGATATCTACGGGCATAATCCCTAAAATGAAACGCCGCCATTTGATAGTCGCGGTTTTGAAAGTAAGAATCTGCAAAAAGAAAGAGAATAGTATCTCCCAATGGAGTGCCGATTGCCAACGGGTATAGTTCTTCAAAAATACGGGCCGCCGATAAATAAGCCTTTCCGTGATAGTGCTTTAACGCTTTTTCGTAGTATTGTTGAAAGGAGTCGTAATTTACTTTCCCTTTTCCCTTACTGGCTTTCGATTTCGTTTTCTTTTTTTTACTATTTATATCAATAGCGGACGGAATTGCTGACGGCTCAACCATTTCTGAGTATATAAAAGAGGATGGTAGGTAGTTTTTTGGTAGCAAATCGCCATACAAGCCAGCACTTGCTTCACCAAACAAAAAACATAACATCAACAATATCAATAATATAAAATCTTTTTGAGCGATTTTTTTCATGGGGCAAATATATATATTTTTAGGTAGTAGAGGCAAAAGGAGAGAGAAGGTTTTTTATTTGCTGTAAAACGATGGCTAATTGAATGATTATTTATTATCTTTGCATTTGGTTTCACTAAGTGCAGAAAAATGGCATTTAGTTGGAATGAAACAAGTGGAATCTAAAATTCAAAATTAAATTAAAGTATGAAATACACCCCGCTAACCTCTGATTTTTACAAAAGAAACCGCCAAAATGTTATTGGTGAAATGGAGCAAAACGCTGTTGCTATCCTTACTTCGCACGATGAATACCCGCGCTCGGGCGATACTACTTTCCCGTTTAAGCAAAATGCTGAACTGCTGTACTTGTGCGGTATTGACCAAGAAGAAACCACTTTAGTACTCGCACCTTGGCACCATGACGCTACAAAACGTGAAGTTTTGTTCATAAAAAATCCATCACCGGAAATGATAGCTTGGTACGGACACCGTCTCAGCAAGGAGCAAGCCACAGAAGTATCAGGCATTGAAAACGTGATATTTACAGATAGTTTAGAGGCCACTTTGCATGAAATAATTGTTAATTCACAAAACATCTATCTCCATTTTCCGGAAAATCCGCGCATGAGAGTTACGCATCCCACGCGAGAGTTTCGACTCATAGAAAGACTAAAAAATGAATATCCGTTGCATACTTACAAACGGTTGGCTCCCATTTTGTATCCGTTGCGTATGGTTAAACAGGCAGAAGAATTTAATGCGCTACGCAAAGCTTGTGAAATTACCCACAAGGCTTTTGTTCGTGCTGTAAAAGCTATTAGATCTGATATTTATGAATATGAAATTGAGGCAGAACTGATTTATGAAATGATTAAAAACGGAGCTACCGGTTACTCCTTCGCGCCCATTGTTGCTTCGGGTTCCGATACCTGTATCTTACATTATATTAAAAATGATAAAAAAGTGCAAGATGGCGGTTTGTTGCTCATGGATTTCGGAGCCGAGTATGCCAACTATGCAGCAGATATTACACGTACAGTTCCTGTTAACGGGCGTTTTACACCACGCCAAAAGGAAGTCTATAAAGCCGTTTTAGATATTTATAAAGAAACCATACCGCTTTTTAAACCCGGCATGACGATTCACAAAATTAATGATTATGTGTTCAAGCGCATGGACGAAGAACTCATTAAATTAGGACTTTACACTGAAGAGGAGGTAAAAAATCAATCCAAAGAGAAGCCCCTGTTTAAGAAATACTATATGCACAACACGAGCCATTTTATAGGCTTGGATGTGCACGATGTAGGGCAACGCGAAATAGTGTTTCAGGCAGGTATGGTACTGAGTTGTGAGCCGGGCATCTACATTGCCGAGGAAGGTATCGGAGTGCGCTTGGAAACCAATGTGGTTGTGGGAGAAAATCCTATAGATTTGTTTGCAAATGTCCCTGTTGAAATTGAGGAAATAGAAGGGCTTTTTTAGTCACCAAAATAAACGAACAACGCGAGACATATTTTATTAACGGTTGTACTATTGAAGTTTCCAACACGACAATTTATTCCAATACTACTGTAAATTTTCATGCCCAAGAATCAGTAACTCTCAAATTCGGATTTCATGCAATGGAAGGTGCAAATGTAACTATTACAGTTGGACAATCTCGAGAAACTTCAAGTATTGTGGGGACTCCGAATAATTCATTTTTAGCATTTTAATTTTTCAAAAAGCCGAAGTCCATTTAAACTTTCTGAAAAATCTTTCAAAAGTTGCGACAAAAATATTATTATTTCTTTATCCTACAACTACTTTTCAAAAATTCCATCTATCTATCTATCTATCTATCTATCTATCTATCAGTGATATAATTCATTATTTTTTCTATTTCTTTATCGGCCGGCAAAAGTTTTAATCGCACAATTTGTTCGTATCTGCACATATTGTAAAGAATATTAATCAGTCCAATGATTCCTTTTGCACGTTGAAAACCGATGCATTTTATATAAAAATCATTCATGCTGTTAGTTACAAAACCAAAAACGTGCTCAATAAGACAACGTATCTTTGATTTTTCGTGATTGTTTGCTTTTTGTTCATCAGTAAGCGGATTTCCTCTCACTGCACGTTCAATTATCTGTGGAACAATATCTTTACCTCGTAGCATGGTATCTATCGGTTCGCCAATGTAGGCGCTGTCAGCATATAGTACCTGCCCCTTATCTTCTTCTCTAAGTAGTTTTTCAGTCGGTTGACTGTCGTGAACTTCTGCACTTGTAACTTCGTAAGTGTCTATTAATTTACTCTTTGCATCTACTTTT
>Ga0209737_10001222_pt1 | contig 18852 bp, 19 predicted proteins | sample TergutCu122P3_FD_187284 | JGI IMG/M metagenome (GOLD analysis project Ga0209737, IMG submission 187284) | Cubitermes ugandensis P3 segment gut microbial communities from Kakamega Forest, Kenya - Cu122 P3 (SPAdes) (version 2) | ecosystem: Host-associated > Arthropoda: Insects > Digestive system...
AAACGGAAATTATAATCAGACCGCTGTCGCAATCCCAATAAACACGCAAGTCGGACTTCGCAGTCATAAAGACGGCGATGTCACAGGACTTGGTATCGCCAAAAACGGCGACCCCGCATATACATTGCAAACCGCACATTCTCATGCGGTTGCGATTGAAAACAGACCGCAGGACAGCCGAATAAAGTTGTCGGAAAACGGAATCGTCCAGACTCTCGACGCTAGAATGGGCATGGGCGGCGGAAATTGCCCGCTTGTTATGAATGAACGTCAATATGCACTGACAGTCGGTGAAGACATTGCCAATACCCTAACAGGAACTGATTATAAAGGTACACAATGCTTATTTGAACCGAAAACCCTTAAAATCCGTTCTGGCTGCGAGGGCGGAGGCAAAGGCGCACTTATTCAGAATAACAAGTCGGCTACGCTTTCCACAAGCAATGACCAGACTGTATTTGTTCCGAAGGCTTATGGCATATGCTCACACACGTCAAATTCTATGTTGTCAAGTAATCCGAACAGCGGTATATATGAAGCTGAAACTTCGAGAACGCTTGATTGCAATGCTGTAAATCCGTCTGCGAATCAAGGCGGTATTGCAGTTGTTTTTGACGGAAAGCAAGTGACATCCAAAACTAATCGCAGTAATCCGCAGTATGGCAACCCATGTCACACACTTGCGTCCGGCAATGCAGACAGTGCAGTTTGTGTTCAAGGTTCAATGATTGGACGTAAACCTGAAAACGGTCCCCAAGGCAGCGGCATCGGTGAAAATGTCAGTTTCACACTTACCGAAGCTGACCGTCACGCTGTTTGCTATCGGAATCAAGTCGGAGCATTGTGTGCATCTGACTACAAATTTCCGCAGCAACAGCAAGTCGAAGAGGGCAAGGCTGTAGTCGAGCGGGTGACATTCGGCAATAACGGCTTCGGACGGTGGAACGGTGAGCCTGCCACGCTCAAGGCGAACGGCGGTGATTTCCCCGGCGGAGAAAATATGGTCGTTGAAACGGTAGCGTCTTTTTATCCGCAAATGAAAGCGGAATCAATATGTTACCGTGAAAACGCAGAGGCAAACACGCTTGTTAACGGTACAAATCCCGGATTTCAGAACGGCGTCGTTACCGGCAATGACAGCAAATATATCGTTCGCCGTCTAACTCCGACCGAATGTGCCTTGCTGCAGGGCTTTCCTTCTGATTGGTGTTCGGGGCTTGAAATCCCTGAACCAACGGAGGAGGATATTGCTTTCTGGTCGGAGGTATGGGAAACGCATCGTAAAATAACCGGTAAATCAAACAAGCCTAAAAGCCGTAATCAGCTTGTAAAGTGGCTGAAAAATCCGCATTCCGACTCTGCCGAGTACAAAATGTGGGGAAACGGGGTTGCTTTGCCGTGCGTGGTATTTGTGCTTAGCGGTATTGCTGAGGTGTCATATTAAAGTACATATATTATGTGCAATTTCGGCAGTATCAATCCTAAAAATAATACTTGCAATGTAGAAGATTTAGAGCGAAAATGGTAGTAGCTGAAATCAAAGGAGGGTTGAAACAGTAAGCAAATGGGAGCAGCGTCTCTCTGCAAAATTGCCGCCGCTCCCAAGCCACAACCGTTGATAGGTTATGTGTACATTATATCACAAATTAAAATACTTTTCAAGGGGTTGTGAGAAAAAACTTGAAAGGAATGCATTGTTATGCAAAAATCCATTTTCGAATCTGTCTACTACGGCAAAAATGTGCCCTATGAGCGCAGGGTAAATCTCAGTCCGGAACGCAGGGAACTCGAAGGGAGAATCAACGCAGAAAAGCAATATTTCGCCGAAAAGCTGTCTCCCGATGATTGCCGCCGTTTCGAGGAATTGGTAAACCTCTATTCACAGGCGAACCTTGACGATGAGGTCAATATCTTCTCCCACGGTTTCACGGTCGGCGCACTGCTTCTGCTTGAAATCACGAAAAAAGCGGAGGAACTGCAGGCGGACGAGATTGTGCGGAAGTTTACGGATGAGTTTTTGAACGAAAAGTAATCATTGTCATCTATGACGTATTTTCCTCCGTAATCCACAGTTTATTCTACCTTGAATATGAAACATAACCGTTGACTTTACCGCCTTTTAGAGTTAACATAGATATACGGAAAAGCCCGAAAACTACGAAATATGGAGGAAAATACAATGAAAATCAATTACGGTCTTACTGGCACTGACCGCAAATCACTTGTAACGGCAATCGGTGCATTACTTGACATAACCCCTCATTACAAAGGCGGTCCCAATGCTATCTACGAGGTCGGCGAATATACGGTCGATAAAAACGGCGAACTTATCGGTGAAGACAACTTCAGACTTGTAGGCAATCTCAAGGAACAGGAGTTCGTTCCCGTCAGCGAGGAATACGAAAAGGATATCGCAGACGGTGAGGAAATCTCGCTCGCAGAACCCGAAATTGATACCCTTGCAATCGAAGTCAAGTTCGAGAACGGGTACACGGATTTCACGTCCAAAAAAGAAATTCTGCAAAACCTCATCGCAAGCAAAGCCACGCTAATCCTCGCGGCTTTAGGCGACGATGGATTAGGCAAACTGCCAGTCGAGTTTACCGAAGACGGCAACGTCCGCTTTGAATGGATGAAGCTTGGCATTGCACAGGAAGTCCTGACTTCATGGACTGAGTTTCTTTGTGCGGCTGTAAAGTTTGCGAAAAAGGCGCAACGTATCACAGCCAAAGATGCGGATTTAAGCGGCAATCCGAAGTTTGACTTCCGTGTGTTCCTTGTGAAAATCGGACTTAAAGGGTGCGAGTATAAGGAGGTTCGAAAGATTTTACTACGCAATCTATCAGGTTCAACAGGATTTAAAAATGCCGAGAGCCATGAACGCTGGAAAGCCAAGCACCAAAAGACTGCTGAAACCGCAGAATAATCTGCGTCAACTGTACCCAAAAATTGAATATCTGTCAGGAGCGTGTCAGAAATGACGCGCTCTTGCCGTCCCCGGAGAGGAGGATTTTGTGCCGGAATATAAATACAAGCCCTGCCGATTTATGCTCCCGACATCACGGTACGACCGAAAAAAAGCAGACGCCGTCGTAAAATTCATACAAATGCTCCGCCACACCAAAGGAAAATGGAGCGGCGAACCGTTCAAACTGCTTGACTGGCAGGAAACTATCATCCGCGACATTTTCGGCACGGTTGATAAAACAACAGGAAAACGTCAGTTCTCCACTGCATTCATCACTTGCGGCAAGAAACAGGGCAAGTCTGAACTTGCCGCGGCAGTCGCCCTGTATATGCTATGTGCCGACGGAGAACAGGCTGCCGAAGTTTACGGATGTGCAAATGACCGAAAGCAGTCCTCAATCGTATTTGACGTTGCAAGGGATATGCTTCTGATGTTTATGAAAGACCATCCGCAGTTTATGAAAGCTTTCAAAATCCTTGACAGCACAAAGCGTATCATTTATCATCCGACCCGAAGCGTGTATCAGGCGATGTCCTCGGAAGTCGCCACAAAGTACGGATTGAACGTATCCTGCTGTGTTTTTGATGAGCTTCTCGGACAGCAAGACCGCAAACTTTACGATACGATGACAAAAGGTTCGGGTGCTGCAAGGGCTCAGCCGCTCAACTTTGTAATCACAACGGCAGGCAATAACACGCACAGTATTTGCTACGAAATGCATCAGAAAGCGTGTGATATACTGTCTGGGAAAAAGGTTGACCCTACATATTATCCCGCTGTTTTCGGTGCTGAACGTGAGGATGACTGGACTGCCCCCGAAACTTGGAAAAAAGCAAGTCCGTCGCTTGGAATCACCGTCACCGAAAAATTCTACCGTGATATGTGCGAGTCGGCAAAACAGAATCCCGCCGAAGAGAACCATTTCAGGCAGTTTTTCCTCAATCAATGGGTTTCGCAGGCTGTACGCTGGATGCCGATGCACGTTTGGGACGGATGTAATTTTCCTGTTGACACCGACAGTTTGGTTGGCAGACCTTGTTACGCAGGACTGGATTTGTCAAGCACAATCGACATCACTGCGTTGGTTTTGGTGTTCCCGCCGATTGATGACGAGGATAAATATCAGATAGTCCCATTCTTTTGGCTGCCCGAAGAAACAATTGATTTGCGTGTCCGCCGTGACCACGTTCCTTACGATATATGGCGTAAAAAAGGACTTTTCTATACGACTGAGGGCAACAGCATCCACTACGAATACATCGAAAATCACATCAAACGGCTCGGTAAAATCTATGATATCCGTGAAATCGTATTCGACCGCTGGCGTGCCGACCAGATTGTCCAGAACCTTGAAGAGGACGGCTATGCTTTAGTACCTTTCGGGCAGGGATTCGCAAGTATGTCAATGCCAACCAACGAACTTATGCGGTTATGTCTTGATAAACGCATCGCTCACGGCGGAAATGAAGTCCTGCGGTGGATGATTGATAACGTTGTAATTCAGTCCGACAGCGGTCGCGGCGAGGCTCAGGGCATGGACGACGCGGGGAATATTAAGCCTAGCAAGGCAAAGTCGACCGAGAAAATCGACGGCATAATAGCGATGATTATGGGGCTTGCGAGGGCTTTGGCGAACGAACATACTTTGCAGGGCAGTATTTATGATGTCCGAGATATGTTGTTAATTTAGCGAGGTAAAGTATATGAAACTATTCAACTTCCGCCGTTCTAGAGACCGCCCCGCAACTGACCGAATCGGCGGTAACTGGCTGTTTTCATTCGGAAATTCAGCAAGCGGAAAGATTGTCAATGAGACAACTGCGATGCAAACCAGTGCTGTGTATGCCTGCGTCCGCATCATATCAGAGGCGATTGCAAGTTTACCTTTGCACACATATGTGCGGACTGAAAACGGCGGTAAAGAGCAGAATTTTGACCATACACTGTACACTCTTCTGCACGATGAGCCGAATGACGAGATGACCAGTTTTGTTTTCCGTGAAACTCTCATGGCGCACTTGCTATTGTACGGCAATGCTTATGCACAGATAATCCGTGACGGTATGGGCAGACCGATAACGCTGTATCCGCTGTTGCCGAACCGCATAACTGTCGGCAGGAACCGTGATACGGGGAAAATCGAATACACTTATCAGACCGATAACGGTCAGATTGTAATGCCGAAAGAATCGGTTTTGCATATCGCCGGGCTTGGTTTCGACGGACTTATCGGATACTCGCCAATCGCAATGGCTCGTGACGCAATAGGAATGTGCATTGCCGCCGAAGAATACGGTGCGAAGTTCTTCGCCAACGGGGCAAATCCGGGCGGAGTCCTCCAGCATCCCGGCGTTGTGAAAGACCCCGACCGCCTCCGTGCAAACTGGCAGGCTCAGTTCAGCGGGGAAAATGCCCACAAAATAGCCGTTTTGGAGGAGGGACTCCAGTTTAAACAGATGTCAATACCGCCTGAACAGGCACAATTCCTCGAAACACGCAAGTTCCAAATTGACGAGATAGCGAGGATTTTCAGAGTTCCTCCGCACCTTTTGGCTGATTTGGAAAAGGCTACGTTCTCAAATATTGAGCAGCAATCGCTTGAATTCGTCAAATATTGTCTGCATCCGTGGGTAGTCCGCTGGGAGCAGTCGCTCCAAAAAGCGTTGTTGATGCCGTCCGAAAAAGGAAAAATATTAATCCGCTTTAATTTGGACGGACTGATGCGGGGCGACTACAAATCCCGTCAGGAGGGATACGCAATCGGCAGGCAGAACGGCTGGATGTCGGCTAACGATATCCGCCGTTTGGAAAGCATGAACCCGATTTCTGAGGACGAGGGCGGCGACCTTTATCTTGTTAACGGTAATATGATACCGATGAATATGAGTCATTTGCAAACAGAAAATGGCGATAATGCACAGGAAACGGAGGCTAAAAATGAAGTTCTGGAATTGGACGAAAAACGAGGAAACAGGCGAACGGACGCTCTACATGGACGGTGTGATCGCTGAGGATTCGTGGTTCGGTGATGAAATCACACCGCAAATTTTCAGGTCTGAGCTTATGCAAAATAGCGGCGATATAACTATTTGGCTGAATTCGCCGGGCGGTGATGTGGTTGCCGCAAGCAGAATTTACTCCATGCTGAGCGATTACAAGGGCAATATAACGGTGAAAATCGACGGTATTGCGGCGTCTGCGGCTTCCGTGATTGCAATGGCGGCGACAAAAGTCCTTATGGCTCCCACGGCTTTGCTGATGATACATAATCCGCTGACCGTCGCAATCGGCGATTCTGCGGAGATGCAAAAGGCAATTGATATGCTGTCCGAAGTTAAGGAAAGCATAATCAATGCCTATGCGGTAAAAACCAATCAGCCCCGAAATAAAATCTCGGACTGGATGGACGCCGAAACGTGGATGAATGCTAATAAAGCGGTTGAACTCGGTTTCGCTGACGGAATTCTTGAAGATGAAAAACGTGGAAATCTGCCTGAAACCTACGCTTTTTCTCGAAAAGCGGTGACGAATTCTTTGCTTGATATTGTCAAGAAATCTGAGCCGGTTGCCAAAAATCAACATACCACAAAGTCTTGCCACGCAAGGCTTAATTTATTGTTAGGGGGAATTGTAAATGAGTAAACTTTTGAAATTATATGAGCAGCGCAACAAAGCGGTTGCAGCGGCGAGAGCCTTTTTGGATTCCAAAAGCGGAACAATGTCTGCCGAGGACAGCACCGCATATGACCGAATGGAAGCCGATATCGTCAATCTCGGCAAGGAAATCGAACGTGAAAGCCGACTGTCATCTCTCGAAAACGACCTCAGACAGCCGACTTCTTCGCCGATTGTAAACACTCCTCAAACACATGGTAATCTGGGAACAGGCAGGGCGTCGGCAGAATACAAATCTGCAATGCTCAACGCCTTACGTTCGAATTTCCGTAAAGTCAGCAATGTACTTGAAGTCGGAAATGACCAAAACGGCGGATATCTTGTGCCGGAAGAATATGACAAACGCCTTATTGACACTCTTAACGAGGAATGCATTATGAGGAAACTCGGCACGAAAATACAGACTTCCGGCGAACATAAAATCAATATCGCAGGAACGAAACCTGCCGCTCTGTGGATTGCCGAGGGCGGTTCGCTCCAGTTTTCAGACGCGACTTTCGGGCAGATTACCCTTGACGCACATAAACTTCACGTTGCCGTCAAGGTTACCGAAGAATTATTGTATGACAATGCTTTCAATCTCGAAGGATACATTCTTGACCAGTTCGGAAAGGCTCTCGCAAACACAGAGGAGGACGCTTTCCTCAACGGAAACGGAACCACCCAGCCCTTGGGACTGCTCGCCGCAACAGGCGGAGCGCAGGTCGGAGTGACTGCCGCGTCCGCCTCTGCTATCACGTCCGACGAAGTTCTGAATCTCGTGTATTCACTGAAACGTCCGTACCGCAAAAATGCGGCATTTCTTACAAATGACCAAACCTTGGCATTACTTAGGAAACTGAAAGACACCACGGGGCAGTATTTATGGCAGCCCTCGTATCAGGCAGGCGAACCGGACCGTTTGCTGGGATACAGCATATACACATCGGCGTATTTTCCGGCTGTAGCCGCCGACGGTCCCGCAATTGCTTTCGGGGATTACAGTTATTATAATATCGGAGACAGAGGGACACGCTCCTTTTCGGAACTCAAAGAATTATTTGCCGGAAACGGCATGGTGGCATATCTCGCAAAAGAGCGTGTTGACGGAAAACTTGTGCTTCCCGAAGCGGTGAAAATCATCAAAATGAAAGCGTAGGGCAGCATGAATGTACGCAATACAGCCAAAAAACTGCTTCCGCGGCTCAAGCAGAACCTCATAATTCAAGACGATACGGAGGATGATTTTCTGCTGGAACTCATCCTCTCGGCACTTGATTACGCACAGCGGTATCAAAATCGGGACTACAGTTGCAGGCATTTTAAGGATTTGCCTGAGATAACCAAGCAAGCGGTTATCATGCTTGCCACTCACTTTTACGAATCCAGAGACGCGGCTACAGGCGGTTATTTTGCTGACACAGCCCTCGCAGGTTCAAATGCCCGCGAAGCAATTGAACGTATGCTTGCGTTGCATAAGATTTGGAGGTGCTGACATGGCTTTGAGCGCAATGGATACAACTATAAAAATTCTCGAAAGCAAACCCGAACTCACAGCAAACGGAGTCGGAATCGAAAAATATAACGTTCTTGCGGAAGTCAAAGCGGCGATGAACCACAAATTAAAGGCGTCGTATCTGTCCTCATCGGGCGGCTGGATTAACGGTACGGCAATCGCTCCGTTCTTCCAAACGGCTACGTTCCGCCGAATTCCGCATCTCAAAATCACAACCGAACACTATGTTGAAGTTGACGGTGAACGGTTCCGCATACTTGGCTTAAGGACACATCACAAAATGTATGTTGAGTGTCAGCTTGCGACAGTAACAAATGCGAAAGGAGCGGCTTATGGCGCGGGGCAAGGCACTTCTACCGCATGATTTTATGCGGAAATTAGAACGAATAGATAAGGATATAAACGGCATAACGCAAAAGGTATTGAATCAGGGAGCGGATTTCGTCCTGCCGAAACTGAAAGCAAAAGCACGTTCTGTCGTCGGAAAAGGCACAAAATATCCGTCACGTTCCACCGGTGAGGCGGTCGATTCTATCGGGAAATCGCCCGTTAAGAAAAACCGCCGAAAGGGCATTGATGTAAAGCTCGGCGTTGCAGACCCTCGGAAACGTCAGCCAAAAAACGCAAGATTACCGCTCACAAATGCTATGTTACTCAACATAATCGAGTACGGGAAAAAGGAGGTCGACCAAGACGCAAAGCCGATAATCCGACCGATTGAAACGCAGTACAAAGACCAGACCTTATCGCTTATGGCTCGTGAACTCGATAAGGAAGTGGGTGATATTTAATGTATGAGGAACTTTGTGAAGTATTTGCATCACTAAATATTCCGTATCAAATGGGGGCTTTCACCGAAAAGGCGGGTGACATTTTTATCGTATTCACACCGATGGGCGATTACGGAGCGTTGTTCGCCGATAATCAGCCTGAAATTGAAATCTGCGAGGCGAGAATCGGGCTGTATGTCCGCAACGCAGATTGGGCACCTTACCGAAACAGGCTCAAAAAAGCCCTGAAAACTGCGGATTTTACGATTACTTCAATGCGTTACGTGGAATTTGAAAACTCCACAGGGTATCACCATTATAACTTTGATGTGCAAAAATATTACTGCGAGGAGGAATGAAAGTGGCTACAATAGGTCTCGACAGCGTTTACTATTCAAAAATAACTGAAGACGCACGGGGCATCGAAACATATGCAGTACCCAAATATCTAGCTCCTGCAATCACTGCGGAATTAAGCATTGAGAACGCGGAAGCGAAACTTTACGCCGACGACAGGCTCGAAGATTTCATCGGCGAATTCAGCGGCGGTTCAATTACGATGGGATTTTCGGACATCTCAGCGGAAGTTTTAAAGGACTTATTCGGCGTTATGATTGACGGAAACGGCGTTGTTACGTCAACTGCCGAAGACGAATCTTCGCCTGTCGCTATCGGTTTCCGCTCAAAAACGAGCAAGAAAAAGTATCGGTATGTGTGGCTTTTCAGGGTTATGTTCGCCGTTCCTTCATCGGGATTTGAAACGAAAAACGACGGTATTACGTTCAAAACTCCCGAAATTGAGGGAGCGATTACGGCTCGGAATAAGCCGCTGTACAACGGAAAACGGCCGTGGAAATCGGAAGTCACGGAAGGTGCAACAGGCGTCAGCACTGCGGCAATCAAAGATTGGTTTAAACAAGTATATGAACCCGACCCGATAGGGCCGCAGCAATGAACAGTTAACAATTAACAATGAACAATTATTGTATCGGCTGAAGCCGATTTATTTTGAAAGAGGTGCTTTATGGAAGATAGAACATCAACGATTGAGATTGCGGGCAAGAAGTATAAACTTTTGCTTACGACTGCCGCAGTCAAGGCTATAAGCCGCAAATTCGGCGGTTTGGAGAACGTCGAGGAGGAACTCAAAAAGGATTATGCCGAGGCAATCGACAGTGTTTGCTGGCTGATTTCAACACTAGCAAACCAATACATCTATTGGCACAATACACAGCACCGCGATGATAAGCATGAGGATTTGACGCCCGAAATGGTCGAAAATCTGACCCTGCCCTTTGAAATCATCGACTGCAAAGAGGCAATCGCCGACTGCTTTAATAAAGGTATGTCACGAAATGTAAAGTCTGAGGAGGAAGTAAATTTAAAGCCAAAAAAGGCACAGGCTGCCGTTCAGACAGGGTAACAAACGATGAGCTGTTCACACGGCTCTATTTTTATGGAACCGTGCTTTTGAATATGTCTGACGATAAGTTCTGGACGGCTCCGATGGGACTTTTCCTAGATTTATGGGCTTGCTACAAACAGCACAAGGGTATCGAAAAACCGTACCGTGAAGAGTTTATCGACGACATCTGGTAAGGAGGTGGATGTTTGGCTGATTGGGGCTTGAAAATAGGCATAGACGGCGAGGCGGACTTTCGGCAGGCCGTGGCCGATATCAACAGCAATATCCGCCTCCTGAATTCCGAGCTGAAACTGTCCGAAACGGCGTTCAATAACGGCGAAAAGAACCTCACCGAGATGACTTTCGAGATGGCTCGAAGTTCCGTAAACGCCGAAAAACTCACAGAAAGTATCCGTGCAACCCGCGAGGCTCTGCTCGACAGCAATAACAGCATCGACGCCTCGGAGCGTCAAATTCAGAATTGGGTGACGCAGCTTAACAACGCCGAAGTCCGTGTGTCAGGTCTCGAACATGATATCGACGACCTAGGTACGGAACTCGGTCAGCTTGAGGACGAATCCACTCTTGCCGCTTACGCAACCGACAAAACAACAGGCAGTATCGGTGATTTGTCAACGCAAATAAAGGCGAATCTTTCACAAAATCTCAGCAATGCGAGAGAAAAAATGGGCGAACTCGGCGAGAAATTCAAGGGCGTGGGCGATGTTGTTCGGCATCCAATATCGTCATTCAAGACATTTTGGGGCGAAGTTAAATCCGGTGAATTATCGCTCGGAAAACTCGGTGAAACGCTGTCAAATAAGCTGACACGTTCGCTGAAAGACGCGTCTGAAGAGTCGGAAGAGACGTCTGACGATATTGAAGATGTAGGCGAATCTGCGGAAGATTCCGGCAAGAAATCTTCGACTTTCGGTGATATGCTGAAAGCCAATATATTGTCAGACATAATCATGTCGGGACTGCGTGAAATGGCTGAACTCGCGAAAGCCGTCGGGAAAGCGTTTGTTGACGGCGCGAAGTTCGTAGTTGATGCCGGCATGGAATACGAATCGGCGTTTGCAGGCGTTAAAAAGACGATGGAAGGCACTCCCGAAGAGCTGCAGGCTGTATCCGACGGACTTCGTGCGATGTCCACGGAAATTCCTGTAAGCTCGTCCGAACTCGCGGGATTAGCCGCCCATGCCGCACAGTTAGGTATCGAAAACGACAGTATATTGGGCTTTACGAAGACAATCGCAGGTCTCGGCGAGGCGACGAATCTCGCAGGCACTGAGGGCGCGGAGATGATGGCCCGATTCACCAATATTACCGGGATGGAGCAGTCTAACGAGAATTTTTCCCGTTTAGGCTCGACTATCGTTGCCCTCGGAAACAACTTCGCAACAACTGAAGCCGACATCATGACAATGGCGACGCGTCTGTCCGCCGCAGGCACACAGGTTGGAATGTCCGAAAGTGACATTCTCGGCTTGGCTACGGCGCTTTCGAGTGTTGGTGTTGAAGCTGAGGCGGGCGGAACTGCGATGTCGAAAGCGTTGATAAAAATGTCCGCCGCATCGTCCAATTATGACGAATTGAACGCAATTATGGCTCAAACAGGCACATCTTTGCGTGATTTGCAGATGCTCCAGTCCCACGACGCCAAGGGGTGGGGCGAAATGGCGGACAGCCTCGGAATGACGAAAAAAGAGCTTAACAATCTCTTGAAATCTGGCGTTGAAATGCAAGGCTTCGCCGATATATCGGGCATGACTGCTGCTCAGTTTAAGCAAGCTTTTGAAACCGACGCGACAGGAGCGCTGCAGGCATTTATTCAAGGGCTTGATAACGCCGAGGAAAAGGGCGAAACGGCGATATCTCTGCTGACAGAGATGGGAATTTCCGAGGTTCGTTTGCGTGACAGTTTGCTCCGTGCGGCTAATGCGTCAACCGTTTTTGCCGATGCACAAGATATTGCAACACAGGCATGGTCGGATAATAATGCACTCACAAAAGAAGTTGAAAACCGCTATTCTACGTTGGAATCGAAAGTCGGAATGCTCAAAAACAGCGTATCGGACTTTGGCATCGCATTGTTTAACAGCAATAATGAAGCTCTCGGCTCGATAGTCGACTTGGCAAAAGGATACATGACCTCATTAACATCCGCTTTTGAATCGGGCGGACTTGACGCATTGTTCGAACAAGTCGGCGTTATTTTGCAGGATGTTCTTGAGAAAATTCTTGCGGAACTGCCGAAATTAATCCCACTTGTCATGGATGTTTTACTCAAAATCAGCGACACAATCATGGCGAATTTACCGCTGATAATCGAAGCCGCAATGCAGATTTTGGACGCAATAATCACGGGCTTAAGCGGAAATTTAGAGCCGTTACTCATGGCAGTATTCACGTTGCTGACATCAATATCAGACATGATTCTGGCAAACTTGCCGATGATTATCGGGCTTGCATTCGAACTTTTGATAGCGTTGGCGACAGGAATTATTCAGTACATTCCCGAACTGATACCCGCAATTCTCGAAACAATTAACGGCATTGTGCAGATGATAATGGACAATTTGCAGATGATTCTCGAAGTTGCCCTGCAGTTAATTCTCGCACTTGTTGAAGGAATAACCGCAGCTTTGCCGGAACTGATACCTGTCATAATCGACTTGCTGCTGTTTTTTGTCGGTTTTATCGTTGACAATATTGGCTTAATTATTGACGTCGCAATAAAAATAATGCTGGCATTAATTAACGGAATTTTGCAGTCCATCCCCGAACTTGTGGCGGCTATTCCGCGCATAATTTCCGCAATTGTAACGACGATAATCGGGCTGATTCCGCAGATTTTACAAGTCGGAATATCTCTCATCAAGGGGCTGATTTCCGGCATCATCAGTATGCTCGGCGCTGTAATTGAGTCCGTAATTTCTATCGGTCAGGGCATTGTGCAGGGTGCAAAAGACTTCGTAGACCGCATGAAAAGCATTGGAAAAGAACTTATTACAGGGCTTTGGCAAGGTATACAGGATATGAAGGACTACATATTCAACAAAATCAGCGACTTCTGCGGCGGTATTGTTGATAAATTCAAAAGCATTTTTAAGATTTTCAGCCCGTCGCGTCTTATGCGTGACGATATCGGCGTTATGCTTGTGCAGGGCGTCGGCGAGGGTATTGAGGACGAAGCTCCCAAACTCGAAAAACAGATTGAGAATGCAATTCCGACCGAGTTCGACGTCGAGCCTGACGTAACCGTTCCTAATTTCTTTGACATGATTTCTGATATTGAAAAGGACGCAAAACCGCTGAAACTTGTCGTAATTCCGAATGCGGATGAGATGCGGAAATTTGACCGAAGTTTAGAAATAACCATCTTTCCGAATATTGAAAATGTGCAGGCAAGGTTCATCAAAATTGACATTTTGCCGAACATAGAAAAGTTTAAAGAAGCGTTGATTCCGCTTAACATTGACGTTGTGCCGAGTGTTAGTGACGTGAAAATAAAGCCTGTTGAAGCGGATATTTTACCGAAAATAAGCGGTTTGAAAAACTCATTAAAACCGCTTGAAATTGACGTTTTCCCGAATATGGACGGCATGAAAAACGCTGTGATGCCATTGGATATGAGTCTCAATAATTCACTGAATTCTGCTTTCGGAAAACCTATGGAAAGCATACTAATTCGGCTTGATGCAATGTCAACAATTCTCAGCGGAATTCTCGGACTTTCGGCAAAACAAATCGTGCTGGATAACGGTGTGCTTGTCGGCGAATTAGCCCCTGAAATGGAAGTTGCACTCTCCAATTTAGCACGTATGCAGGGACGGTGATGTGTATGCAGTGGGGAATTATTTTGCGTGATATGCACTCTTTTTACGACTGGCGAGCCTACCTCGAAAGGGCGGAAATCGGCTATCCCAAGCAGAAAAAGATTGTTGATACCGTGCCGTTTTTCAACGGAAACTATGACTTTTCATATCTTTACGGCGGCAAGAAATTTTATGAGGAACGCTCTTTGGCATTCATTTTCGGATTCAAAGAGCGGAACCGTATACTTTTGCTTGACAAAGTAAATCGGTTTGTAAACTGGCTCGAACAGGACTGCGGCAAGAAAAAATTAATCTACACAAAAACTCCCGAATATCACTTTTCCGCAGAACTTTCTGAGGTCGTTGTCGAGTACCCGATATCTTCTGTCGCAAAGATTACAGCGACATTCACGGCATACCCGTTCCGAATTCCCAACGACCCAAACAGCGTACTTTCGGAGGTGATTTGATGTACACTGTGGCTATCCAAAACGGCGGTATATCGGCAAATATCCATGATGTAAACACTGATTTGCGTATACAAAATGCAGCGATTGAACAAATAATAAACGGGATTCATAAATTTAATTTCTCTATTAATATTCTACACCCAAATTACCGTGATGTCAAGGAAAAACTCACCCGTGTGCGTGTTTTTTCAGACAAAACTGTCTTTGACGGCTATGTGTTGAAAATTCAAGAATTTATGGACGGCAGCGGCAAATTTCATAAAAGCGTGGTGTGCGAATCGGCAATAGGATATCTTTATGATTCCGTTCAGCCGTACAAAAAGCATGAGAAAATAACGTTTAAAGCGTTTCTGACAGCGATTTTAAGTGTGCATAATTCTATGGTTGAGGACTTCAAGAAAATCTCGCCCGGAACCGTTATTGAGCCGCCTGACAGCGCAAAAGATTACGTCACCAATTACGGCAAATCTTACACTGTTCTGGACGGTCTGCTTGCTGATTTCGGCGGTGAATTTCAGCTTGAAAACGGCGGTAACGGGTACATTCTGAACTATCATCACAAGGAAATTGTACCGTCTGCCGCCGCTGAAAATCCGATAATCGAACTTGCCCGAAATCTGCAGAGCATGGAAACTTTTGTGGACGGTTCGCAGGTCATCACGAAACTTTACCCTTACGGTGCAAAAGCTGAAAATAGCGAAACACGGCTTGATATAGCCAAAATCAACGGAGGTTTGCCGTATCTGCTTGATAAGGACGCCGCCGAAATGTACGGAATTATCTGCGGCGTTCAGACTTGGGACGAAATTACCGACCCCGCCGCACTGAAAATTAGGGGACAAATATTCCTCAGCGAGAATAACAAAGTCAAGAAAAGCTACAAGATTACCGCTCTTGATTTATCGACTGTTGGGCTTGATATCCGTGAATTTCAGCTTGGCGGAAAGTATCATCTCATCAATCCGATAATGGGAATTGATACCCGTAAATCTGTTACTGATGACAATCCCGACGGCGGTGCTTTGCGGATAATTAAGCTGACAATCGACCTCAACGCTCCGCAAAAATCTGCCATTGAAATCGGCGACCGCATTATGGGGATTTCCTCAATCTCTGCGGAAATGGCTAATACCTTGAAATACAAACTTCCCGAACAACAGGCACAAACCGTCGCACAGGCGACTGCCAGTGCAGTGCAGGCAGTGGATGTCAAAACTGCGGATTTTCTAACAAAGGTTGAAGCCGAAGGCAAATATGCTAAGCTCACGGATTTAGGCGGTTTTGCAAGCATCAGCGCAGTGAATTCCGCACTTAATAAATATGTTGTGAACGATGATTTGGCTGAAATCCTCGAAGATTACATTAAAAAAGACAATAAAATCGACGGTTCATTAATTACGGGAAAACTGTCCGGAATTAAAATTGAAACGGATAAAATCAAGATTGACGGCTATGATTTAGCACATAAAATAGCCGAAATATTCAGCAAAATAGCGGAAATAGAGGAGCGGTTACCTGCGGAAACTGAACCTGAAACGGAGGGATAATTTATGCCATACGAAAACTTAACATCCATAAAAAACGGAATGATTAACCCCGACGGTTCGGAAACCACATTTGACGGGACATTGATTAAACCACCGTCTGCCGAGGGAGTGGCTCTCTACAACTCCATGATGTCCATGAAAAACGGAATGTTCAATCCGGACGGTTCGGAGACCGTGATTCCGTTCGGAGGCGTTCCGCCGGGTACGTCCGGCGATTCACTTGTACCTATGACAGTCGCAGAACTGTTAGAAATATTTAGTAAAATTGAAGGAGTATGATTATGTCTGCACAAAAATTTGTTACCCCCGAACTGTTTGAATTGGCGGTTCAGAAATTAGTAGCAGTCTCGAAAATGCTCGACGACAACCGCATTGATACGTCTATCGACAGCGAAAGCACCTACCAAAAATCGGCGAGTGCGAAAGCCGTGTACGATTTCGTCACCGGGCAGCTTGCCGGACTCAGCACCGCAAAAGTCGAAATGAAAGTCGTGTCGAAACTCCCAGCAACAGGCGAACCGCTCACGATTTATCTTGTTCCCTGCGAGCATGATGCTAACGAAAATAGCACTCCCGACCACGGCGAATACGATATGCACGTCTGGATTTCCGGCGGCTGGATTCACCTCGGAACGACCGAAGTCGACCTTACCAACTACTGGTCAAAAGACGAAATTCTGCCAATTACGGCGGGTGAAGTCCAGACCATGATTGATACGTCAATCGCCAATGCGTTAGCAGGACTTGACCTCGGCGGTAATACTACCGACCCCGGAACTCCCACGGCGAGCCAGTATCAGATGACAAGCGCAGCTTATAATTCTTGGGGCGGCGGTATGGGGGACATCAAGGTATTCTTCGGTTCTGCCGACTTTGCCGCGATGAACGCGGGCAACTTCACCGTGTCCGCAAACGGAGCATTTACTGTGGGAGCGATTTACAAGAACAACGGTCCCGATAGGTTCGAAATCCACTTCTCAGGTGCAAAATCGGGAACGCCGCTTACGCTTACGTTCCTTTACAGCGGTGAAAAATGCGGTGAATACACGTTTACGCCCGCATAACGGAGGTGTAAAATGTCAACTCGTGACTGCAGTTTACTGCTCATTGGCGGTAACTCGCCGCTCCTTTTGGCTAATGTCAAAAAAGGCGGAGAGCCTATGCCGCCTAAGGATTACAGCGTGGAAATGTACATCGCCCGCCACGGAAATACTCTCAGTGACAGCCCGAAAAACGGCTGTATCGCCAAGTTTTATTACGACCGCTCGCTTCGAAAGTTGCGGGCGGTTATTCCTAAAAAGCAGTCGCTTGATATGGTTGGGCATTTCGTTTATCACTACGGCGTTACAACACCCAACGGTACGGAATTCCGTCCCGAATACGGGACTTTTAATGTAATGCAAGGAATGGAGGGATGACCTATCGCTTACTTTGATGTCGATTTGAATATGCTTGACGGGCTGTCCGTTGACAGCGGAGGCGTCGGTTCGCTTAACAGATTATGGCTCAATAAAGTCGTATTAAACGGCGACACGACCGATATGGTGACCGCCGTACTTACGGGTTTTGACGGCTCTGTTAAGTACCTCACGGGCAATTTTGCCGCCGCCGATTTGTCGACTTCTTACAACTTTTCGTATCACGACCCGCAGCTCCAAACGGATACACAGTATCTCTGGCTGACGGTACAAACCCCTGCGGAAATTCAGTCGGACGGAATTGACGATGCTGCGATATTCAGGCGATTTAAGTTTCCTGACGACCTGCCGATTGTCTGTGACGGAGGCGGTCAGCTCATCGGAAACAGGCATGAAATTGTCACCTTTGACGGCAAAAACTGGGCGGAGCAGTCCGGGATTTACGCCGAAACACTCACCGAATTGGACGGCACATTCAGCAACAAAATCAGCGGAACTTCCGGCGGAAAAACCAAATCCCAGTTACTGATTGCGGGTAACCGGAATGCCAATCTCGGCGAAACACACTTTTTGGCAATGTCAGGAACGTCACGGTTTACAATGCACGGAACGCCAGAAGGCAGTCCCAGTTTTGATATGAGGGATAATTCAGGCATCGTCATGGCAAGCGGTTCTTTTTTGAATATGGAACATGGTGCAACCGTGATGTTACACGGAAAAGTCCATTTTAATTGCAGCGGCGGGGAAACGGCGGGAATCGGTGGTGACTATGGTGATGTCGACACAAGCGGTGCATCAATCCTCAATTTACACGGTAACGCTCAGATTGAATTAACGGGAAAAGCGAGTGTGCTGATGCACGGAAAATCCGCAGTAATGATGAATAAAAATGCTAAGTTAATCCTTGACGGCGACTCGGTTGTTCAGGTCACGGGCAGTCCGATGGTTTCGATTCACGACAAATCAATCATCAACATGAATGCAACCGCCCACCTCAATTTGCACGATGATTCCGATGTTTCACTCTCGAAAAACCAGTTGATGATGTCGGGAGAAAAGTCGCCGTTCAACAGTTCGACTTCCCCGGAAAATCCTACTGAAAGTCCGTTTTTCGCAGTTGACGGCAGTTCCACTGTGATGTTCGGCGGGAATTCTCCCGGAAAAACGTGGGTGAAAATCGGCTCTGACGATGGGAACGTTCAGGTGCATTTACTGAACGACTGTTTCCTGCAAATGACAGGAACGGCACACTCCGAAATGCACAATGTATAATAGAAGGAGAT